>Ga0209986_10004179_pt1 | contig 12329 bp, 18 predicted proteins | sample BlataG_FD_183168 | JGI IMG/M metagenome (GOLD analysis project Ga0209986, IMG submission 183168) | Deep subsurface microbial communities from Black Sea to uncover new lineages of life (NeLLi) - Black_00105 metaG (SPAdes) (version 2) | ecosystem: Environmental > Aquatic > Marine > Oceanic >...
GTAGAACGATAAAAACACATAAGGGTACGCTGAACAGGAGAACCTTTTTCTTTAACAGTGCCTTTTAAAACGTAAGGGTAGACCCATGAAACAATTTCTTGAATTAAATACTTAACACCTGCACCTACAGGGCCAGACATTGCAGGGGGAATAGTATCGGAAGCGTAATCGCCGGCAACGGAATAAAGATCGTAAATAGTATCAGGAGTGTTACCAGGAATAAGAAAAAAATTTGGGTTGTGATATGAAAGGATGAGGTTTTTAGAAGGGTCTATATTTATGTAAAAAGGATCAGACCATAAACCTGGAGAAGAAACGATGCCATAAGGAAAACGTAGGAAAAAAAGCTGAACCTGGTTACCGTCAAAATCATAAGCTGCACCTGAAGAAGCGGCATGACCAAGATAGACCTTACGGAGGATGTAGTCTTTAGTTTTATGAGCAAAAAAAACACGAATACGAGTGGCGGAAGAAGATAACTGAGAAGATGGAATAATATAACGGTAGGTAATGTAATCACCCAATGTGTGTTCAACATCCCATGATGTATCAGGGCCGTAAAGACTCATAATAAGATACCTTATCCTTCATCCAGGCGGACAAAAAAGCATTATGACTTGTAACGGGTTTTTTCCAACGGACACCGATACGCCGCCAGAAGAGTTTATCAGAGTCTGATAAATTATGCCAGGCTTTCATACCGGATGCGAATTTAGAACTATATTCAGAAAGATGGGCGGTATTACCGCCGTCGCCTTCCCAGTAGCGGCGGGCGAACTGCTTGCCGTGAGAAACATAACAGACCCAGTATTTATAAACCTGGCCATGAAATCTAAGACCAAGGGAAAGAAGCATTTCCTTAGATATTGGAGGAGGAACCTCGGGGGCAAACTCAAAAGAGAGAGGGAAAAGAACAGAGGTAAAATTGTAAAAAAGAGAAGGACTTGAAGGGGGGGTGTAAGTAGCTGAAAAATTAAAGGAAAGAAGACACCACTGAACAGTGGTAAAATCAAAGTGAAGTGAATCTGAAAATGGGGGAGTGTAAGACATGGTAAAGGGCACCCGTGGCGAACAAAAACCGCTGAAAATGCACCCCCCTACCCCCCAATAAATTTTGGATTAAAGTGTAATAAATTTGTATAAAATTTGCAATGTATTTGTAAAGAAGAAAGGAAAAAGAGGGGAGCCCCCCGCGGGGGGCGGACGGGAGGACCGCGAAGGCGGGCCGGGCGGGCGGGGGGGAGTACGACCAGAGGAAAGTACCCATCAAAAAAAAGAAGAGCGCAAGCGTGTAGGAAAGTAAACGGGGAAGACCGGGGAGCCCCCCTGGGGGGGCGGACGGGGTGGTGAAGACGTGGCAAAGGCAGAAGAACTGGCAAACTAAATAGTAACCTGACTTAATCTTGGCGGGAGGGGGGACGGCAGGGGGGTGGGTAAAAGGGAGCGGAAGGAAACCCCACATAATCCCCCAGCTAAAATTAAATACGCCCGGGGGAGCGGGGGACCGCGACCCTGTAGGACCCGACGTGGTCCGAAACAGGGCGAACCGAAGAGGGCGAAAACGACTGCGTGATCCGTAGGACGGACGGGGCTGTGGGGGTTAGGGGGCACCGCCCGCAACCCGGCCGGACAAGGGCCGCACAAAGTAAGCCCAGGGGGGGTGTTAGGGGGTCTGGGGGAAAGGGGGGGTGGTCCGCGACCGACCAAAAGGGGTATCTTTTGGAGCGGAACATCAATTAAGGGATATCCCTGTTTTTTGGGGATATCTCTAAATTGATGTGAACGCGACTCCGATGCAGTTAAAAGGGACCGGGGAGTATCTCGATTTTCATGGGTGGCCATGGTGCGGAGCGAAGAAGGGAGCGGCACCAGAGTGAGGGAATGCGAAGCAAAACGCCCCAAGGAGTGAAGCGATTAACGAACGACAGGCGGAGTGAGAAGCGTAACGACAAAGGAGCGTTTCCGAACGCGGGAAACCCGAAGGGTTGCCGCCCCCGACAAAGCGGAGCGGGTGCCCGTGAAAATCGAGATTCTGCCCGGGCCCGGGGTCGTTTTCTTTAAAGGCAAGATGATGTTTGGCAATTCAAGATATATGAATTGCCAAACATGATCTTGCCGTCATGCGCCGGCGGGCGGGTTGCGTATATTGCAAGCCGCATGACGGCGCTGGTAATCTGTGCATTGAAAATATGCGCCGGGCGGGTATCTACAAAATAGCCAGGCGGTGGCGGGGCACGTGCACATATTGCACGTGGCATGACACCGCCGGTCCTCCAAATAATCCACCGTGCTTCTCCAAATAATCCACAATCCTCTCAAACATAATCGAGTGGCCACTCAAAAATAATCAACCGCGGGTCTCCAAATAATCCACCGTGCTTCTCCAAATAATCGAATATCCGCTCCACCATAATCAACGGGCCACTCCTCCATAATCCACCGTGGTTCTCCAAATAATCCACCGTACTTATCCAAATAATCCGCGGGCCAATCATACACAAGGCGCTGCGCTTCTCAAAATAATGCAATATGGCGCTCCACCATAATCACTGTGTGACATTTATGCATCTAATATGGCGCTCCACCATAATCACTGTGTGACATTTCTGCATCTGACATGGGGCACCTCCATAATCGCTAATGGTGTAGGGCATCTGTAATCTGAATACATTCCTATACTCTTTTAATCTTCTTACTTTTTCTGACGCGAAGTCCGGAATGGGTTTTTTCGGAATGTGTCCGGGTGCGATATCGAAGGAAAAAACGAGAAAAACGGAGATAGTAATTTGAAAAACAGGGCGCATAGATGATGTGGATCAAGCTGCCGATGGAGGAGCTCGTGAGGAAGGGCGCCATGGGTGATGAAGTGAGATAAGTTACTGAAATATTGAAAAGTGTGTAAAAAATGAAAAAATAGGAAAGTTAAGCTGGCATGGAGTGTTTTTAGAAAAAAGTGAAAAAGAGCTAATTGGGCGAGAAGAGGTGAGAAGTAGGAAAACTTAGAAAATCAGGGATACGAAGGTCTATTGGGCGGGTAATCTACAAGGTCAAACCAATCGCCCTCGATAAAAAGGGTTATATCAGGACTGACAGAACGGGACCCATGCCAAACTCCACGCATTGCAAGCCAGGCCCTGCCTAGGGCCTCGTAAGTGTCAGATCAATTAAAAGTAAGTTGACCATCTTTAACAATAGCAAGATTAATTGCTAAACCTGTTGGATGAAATTTAAAGGGGACAAGGTGGACGCCCTGGGTAAGAGCGAAAAGAGAAAGCCGTGAGGTCATCTCAAAAAACTTGGCACGGCGGGTGGCCTTTGAAATTATTTTCAACATAAATAACCTGGTAAAAACACAACATGTAGTGGTCGAGTGGAATGTAAACCACAACATGTTGTGGTTTGGTTATGTCAAGAATGACATATAGTAAAATTGACACATATTGACAAAGGGGAAAGAGGCTGTGTAAATAAAATGTTTAAAAAAGAAAAAGAAAGAAGGTGATAGCATGAAGTGGATACAGATACTGGTGACCATTCTTTTCCAGGTGCTGAAACAAATCAGTCCTGAAATAAGAAAGGTGCTACAGGGATTACTTGCTGAGCTGAGAGTAAAGGCGAAGGCAACAAGCAACCCATGGGACGATATCCTGGTCGAAGTGTTGGCCGGGATTCTTTTGCTCGAGGAATAGTCTGGTAATAATAGAGGAGGATGTGAAATGGAAGCTGCTCTAAAAGGGATACCTGTGCTCTCAATAATACAGGGACTGGCTAAATACCACGGAAAGAAATATTGCTACCCGTCCCAGGTAAAAATACTCGAGCTGCTAAAAGGGAGGGTGGGAATAGAAATATCGATTGCAACTCTAAACCGGTACCTACGTGTGATAGAGGATAAAGGGTGGGTAAGAAGGATCCGGAGGATTAAAAGAGATACTGTAAAGGGAATGATGTTTTTGTCGACGATATATGTAATAACAGCAAAAGGATACGGGTTGTTGACAAAAACAGGAATTAAGATATGGGGTTTTGTCAAGAAACGTCCTGAAAAGAGCGAGGACCGGAAAGGAGAACCTGGGTCGATAAAGTATGTTAAAAAAGAGCGGAGGTTTGTGCATATAAAAAAACCTGTGTCAAAAGAGGTAGTTGCATAAGACTTGAAGGTTAAATTTAAACCCACCTGAGATTCCGAAAGAAAATCAAACACTAAAAGAATGTAAAAACTACAGACCACTGGCATGTTTTTTGCGCTGCCCGGGCGCTGGGAGTGTTTAGTCAGTTGCTTACTCAAAGGATGGGTTTGTGCTGTGGAAAAATAAAACAGAATGGGAAAAATAGAGTGAGGCACAGGGAAAAGCGAAAAAACTAAAAAAAATAGAAAACCTCACGGAACGTGAGGTGTTCCGCTGTAAAATAAGGCACTTACCCTGAGAAAAAAGGGAAGTGCTATTTTGACAGCCGGCACTGGGAAAAGGGGCTGTGATATCCTGCCCTGAAAGGGCAATATGGTCTATCAAAAATGATAAACGGCCTACTTTAGGGGACCAGCGGGGGGGCGGCCCTGGGCCGGGGAAAAAATGAAGCTCAAATATCAACGACAATCAACGATCTCGGAAGGGTGCATACTCTGGCATAGGGTAAAAAGAGGTTTTATGAGGGTATTAGCCAGGGAGCGACCTGGTTTTATAAATAAGGAAGCTCCCTGGGGGGAAAAGGGGGTGTCAGGAGAAGGTCTTGTTGACGGACTTTGAAAGATCACGGAGGGTCGGGTGAGTGTAGACCTGAGTGGAGGACAACTTTTTATGTCCAAGTAAGATCTGAACCTCCCTGGTGTTGGAGTATTTAAGGACCATGGTGGCATAGGTGTGGCGTAGAACGTGAGGGGTGACATGCTTGTTTAGAACTTTTTGGCAAATCCTGGAAACGAGCTGCTCGACGCCATGGACTGAGATGTGATCGCGTGTGCCTGTGCCAGGGAAAAGATAAGCTGAGGGAATAACGGGGGCCCCTGGGGGGACAAGATCTAAAACATAGTTGTCGAGAAAAAAGCGGGCCAGGGGAGGAATAGGTACCGGGCGGCCGATACCGTTTTTTGAAATAGATGCGGGAATATGGACCTCGACAAAAGATCCGGAGTCCGGAGTAAGGTCACGGAAACGTAACTGGCAAACCTCGCCAACGCGGAGACCACAAAACATAAAAAGAGAAAAGATGAGGGACTCTTTGGTGGAAAAAAGGCCAAGAGAACCCTGGAGACGTTTGAATTCAGCCGGTGTGAGAATTTTTATCATCGAGGGACCTCCTTTCCGGAAGGTAGGGGACACTTTGGCCAGTGGGATAGGATCCAAAATGGGAAAAAGGGGTAGTCCAAAAAATAGTGCGACAAGGAGAGCACTCGATATGCATAGCGCCACCGGTCATTGGACCACAAAGGAAAGAGTTAAATGCACCACAAAAGGGGCAGGTGCGATCGACATGAATGGAATACCACATGTCACGCTTTTGTTGATCAGTGTAGTAATCAGGGTTAGGTGAAAAAGTAGGCGAGGGCATGATAAAATACCTCCTTTCAAACTGTAAATTCTAAAGTATCAAAAATAAAAATACCTTCCTCACAAAGAGAAATGTTGAGAAGTTTAAGAATTTCAAGCAATTGACGGGTAGAAAAATGGAGTTCTGTGCCTGAATCGTCAACAAAAACGACAAATTGGCCTGTAATAGATACCTTCATAAGTGTCACCTCCTCCCATAAATTCCTATCAAGATCCGGAAATGTAAAGGATACATGACGGTAAATGTAAAAATAGCAATAGGAATATACAGTGTCAAGCGAAAAATAAGGGGTGTAGAAAATAGGCATTTACAGAGAAGGGGTATGCATAGGAGGAGTGTTAGAAAATAGGAATTTTAGGCTAAAAATTCCTATTTTGAAAAGACCAGGTTAAAAGAGGGGAAAAAAGTCTAGTCGTAACCGACGTCGAGACCGTAGACATTTTTGCCGTGGATACTCTTGGACTTCCTCGGGGCCACCGGTGGGATGGTGGGAGGACCGGCCTGGAGTATATACTGCATGGTGAAATAGTTAAAGCCGCTGATAGGCGGATAAACATCACGTGCAGCAACATTCCACTCTTCCTGGGTGCCAGAGTAAAGGCCATGCCATGCGGAAACGGCATCGGCCATGTTCTGGCGGACAACCTTCTGATCAGCTGTCTTTGGATTTGTGGGACGGAAAAAACCACGCATATAATTCCGGCCCTTCCAAATAGAGGCAGTCAGAACATCGTAAGTGGTCCCACTTGCATCGATGCTAAGAAAAGGACCTGTAACTTTTGCCATCAGTTTTTCACCTCCTTCCTGTCATTTAAGAATTGGTCAAAACGACCTTCAAGACGGCTTAAGCGTGACTCAAGTCTGAGCCACATGACAAAAATACAGAAAAGGTTAAATAAAAGCAAGGATATTTCGGATGAAGGCATAAGGGAGGTCCTCCTAAGCCGGTAAGCTAAAAGACCTGGGCCAGTCACAAGGGTTACAGTAACCAAGATGGCGGCAATCAAGGAAGGAAGGGAAGGAACGGGGTGGGTCGAAAATATTGCCAAGAATACCGTCAAAAGATTTAGAGTACATAAGATAGTGGCAAAAGTAGATGTCGCCGCAGGGCGAAATGGGTGTGTAAATGGAACGTGTGCAATTACAAAAAGTCTTTGAAGAAAGGGAGCAATGGGGAAGCTTGGAATTGTCGTAGTAAAAATTACCCTGGTAAAAACCCTCGTAGCGCTGGATGAAAGCATCAATGCCCTGGAGGTGAAAATCGTGAATAAAAGAAGAAGGTGAAGTTTTAAAGCCTGGATAATCGAGGACATGGACGCGGACGGCGAAACCTGCATATTTAAGGAGGAGAAGGTTATGAGAAATGGACTGGTGTGAAATGAACTGTGGATGAAATGTGCCGTCAATAAAAAGGTCGTCACGGGGGGTAATTTTAAGAAGGGCTTTGGTAGCCAGGCAGGAATAATTTGTGCCGATAGCTATAAGACGCAAAGGCCTGAGTGAGTTGATAATATCGGGAAAATCGGAGCGTAGTGTGGGTTCGCCACCGTTAAAGATAACATCTTTAACGTTGTCCTGGGCGTTGATAAAAGAAATCCAGTCCTGTCCGGGGAGCTCTGTGTGGAAAAAGTCGTAGTCCGGAGAGAAACGGGTAATGCAGTACTCGCAGTGAAAATCACAGCGGAGCGTAATAAAAGGGATTAAAGTGTCTGAGTGCCAGATCATAAAATCAAAACTTTCTCAGGAGCAGTTCATACTCCTCGATTTCAGAAAAGCCACCTTTATTTAAAAAGGGATCCTTACCCCAACCGGGATCAGAATTGAATTTTTCAAAGTCCTGATAGAAACGGCAGCCGTCGTTAATGTGAGGATAGCGATCAAACCAACAGGACCAAGGATTGAAAGTCATATCATTGATAAGACGGACGTGCGTGGGATCCCCAACGGCCCAATGTCCGGACCACCAGGGGCACTTTATGTGGAGAGTGCCGGTGGTAATAAGGACACGGTGGGACTCACGCATAAAGTGGCGGAGATCCATGATATGTTCAACAATGTGAAAGGCGATAATCTCAGAAACTGAACAATCATTAATTGGCCAGGCTAACTCAAAATCAAAATATTGATCGGCCTTGAATTCATGGGATATATCAACATTGACATAACCAGGCCGGTAGTCAAGACAACAACCCAAATTAAGTTTAATGTGTGATTTACTGGGCATTATCTAACCTCGATACAATCCTGTCGCGAAAAAGATCAATAAAAGTAGATGGATCAGGGGGAATGTTGTTAGAAAGGTGCTCCCAATTTTTTGGAAAGAAACCGTCCTTAAGCTCAAGGTACGGAACTGAGTGGACCCCGAATTGTTCCAGGGCGAATGACCTGGAGTCAAAGGAAAAGTAGATAACCTTACAACCTAAAGCATAGGCCGGTATAGCGGCATGAAGTCTCGTGGAAACAACTTTGTCGCACATAGAGTAGAAGGTTAGAAGAGAAACGGGATCGTAAAGGCAAGTATAGTTAGTGAGCTCGGGATATAAGGAGTGAAACCAGTAATAATCAGGGTGACTATGGAAAATAAAATAAGTAGGGAGCTCGAGGGAAAGCAATTTATAGATCGAAAAAAGAGCGTCTGCAAACCACCTATCTGTAACAATAGGAGAAACTGTAATACAATTATATTTAGGAGGTGACGGTTTAATATTAAAAAAGTCAGGTGACCAAAAGGAAGAACAAGGAAGGGCCTGGACATCGGGGAGGACAGTGGAGGCTATACGTTGTGTTAGTGAGTCACGGGGAACAATTAGGGTAGAATTACGCTGGACTGCAAGGACACGCTGTGTCCTGGGCTGGGAAAGAATATCAGCAATTACTTGATCGATAGGAAGTAAAGGAAAAGGATAGGAAGTATAACCGAATAAATCAGCAAAAGGGATGTTGTGGGAAAGGGCAGTCGAGACATGTTCCCAAACAAAGTCGTTCCAGTATGTAGAAATGTCATTAGGATCATAAAGCGATCCGCCGGAAAGGATCAGGCAGTCTGCCTGGTCTAAAAGGAGACGCCAATCACGCTCGAGGTAATTAGTATTTGAGACGCTGAGGAAGATGGCGTGAGGGTCGGGCATACTGATAAGATACCTGAGACCGTAACTTATAAGGGATGATCCGGGATTAGAACAAGACTCAAGATTTACTGGAGTTATTAAGTAATAAACGTGCATTGTGGAGAACCATATCGGGGGTTATCTGTTGCATGCAGGCGTTTGTTTTACGCTGGCAATCGTAACAAACTAAATCATAACAATCAAGGGGGAGACGTATATCGAGATCCTGCTCATCCTCACCAAGAATCATTTGGGCGTTTGTGCCGCCCCACAAAGCAATGTAAGGGACACGAAGAGAACGGGCAATGTGCATAACACCGGAATCTATACAGAAAACAAGATCCATCTTGGATTCTAAAAGACAGGTCTGAAACCAGGTTGAGGTACCGGTAAGATCGATTATATCAGGAACGCCCTGGGCAAGTTCCCGGGGGGATCCAACAACGAAGAAATTACAATCAAAATTATCTTTAAGGATCTGGGAAAGTTTAATGACCTTCTCTCCCTGCCAGGACTTACCGTGGCCAGAACCGGAACGGAATTGGCACATAAAATTAAGCTTACGGCCGTCAAGGGAAAAACGGGAAAAAAAGTCAGATTCTGATTTAAAAGAAGAGGGAGAAAACTTTAATATGGCTACAGTTGTGACTCTTTCTAAACCAAGCCATGCACCGTAAAGAGAAGCCTTGCCAAACTTACCGCCCCTGGGATCAGAGATATAATTAGTGTGGTTAGAAACGGTAAAAGAAAAATATTTCCTGGCCTGGCCAACGTAAGCGTTTTCAACCTGAGGAATACCGGGAATACTGCGCAATATGTCAACGTAACAATCGTTACACTTAATGGCAAAAGTACTTTTAGGATATTTCTTAATAGAAGTTAAAACAGCGGCTGCCTCCATTAATTGATCGCCCATACCACCTTCAAATTCTACCAAACAATTAACACCAGAATCTAAAGTTGAGCGACGTTCCTGGATGATGAGGTCGAAGGCGATTGGCACACCGCCCTGGGTAACCAGGGATGGAGGAAAATTGGGAGAAAGAGATCTAACGGAATGTTTACCCGGGACAATATCAAGAGCATGGGAAAAGTAAATAAAACCAAGGTTGTTCCAATGGGGCCTGTCTGAAAGACGGGCGAGGTGCTTTTTTGATGAGATATAAAGGTTTGGATGAACGGAAAGAATCTGACCAGTTGGTTTATCGTAAATAACTGTCTGGTAGGTAGTGGACATGCTAAATACAAGCCTCCCATGCGAAAGATAAAGAATCACCTGAGGGAGGATCATAGGGTAAAAGAATGAAACCGTAAAGCAAAGAATCGCCTGTAGGGGGAACATAACAGGGAGGAAGGGGCATAATGCCGGAAAGCTGCATGAAATAATTAAAGCCGGTGAGGACACCGGGAGCTATGGAACGCCAAATAGCCTGCTCGGAAAAAGAAAGGGCACGCCAAGAATTGCAAAGTAACTTCCAGGAGACTGCCTGGGCAATCTTAGCGGGAGTCCAGTTAACAGGATGATCGGTAAAAGCACAAAGGACGGGGTGGACACTGGATCGCTTAAAAGTAAGCAACTGGGAAACGGTACCGCGGGCCTCGTCTGAATATAAAGGTTTGGAAAGGATAGCCATTAATTTACCTAAGCTAAGATACCGGGACAACAGCCATTGTCTTTCATATCTTGGGTACGAAGATCCTTGTATTTACCCCAATAATAGCCATTATAGCCGTCATGGTAATTATATGAGGTGATGCATGCCTCTGCAAAATTAGATCCACCAGCGCCTTCAGGACATCTGCAACCGGAACCAGAGCACCAGTAAGAAGAACCATTTGTGGTCTCACCAACAAAATCGCCAGCACAGTTATAGAGGAGAACCTTAGGGGTAGGGATGGCCCATTCGGTATAGTCTATACAGTAAGCATCGGGATCTGAACAAGGGGAGTCATATTTATATATACCATATGCGGGTGTATCACCGGAATAGGAATTAACACCGATAGAAAGAAAAGACTCGGCCCTGGAAGTAAAACAACGAATTAAAGGATTATTAACGCAGCCTGGATTAGAAGAAGGGGCCGTGTAAACAGTAGAAAGACCGGAAGGTTGTGAAAGAGAACCGCCTCCGGAGACAATCTCCCAAAAATAGTCACAAACATAAGATGACTCCTGGGCATATTCGAGGCAACCAACAGCACCATTTTTGTCGGAGAACTGTAATATACCAGGCTGGCCAACATCAGGGTCTATGACCCAAAGATTTTGGGTCTGGTCAGGTGACATGGTAAGGAACTCATAGCCGATTTGAGGGGAGTCTTCACAGCAAGGAAGGAAACGTAAACCGGTAGAGGGAGAATAAAGGGCATTACCGTCCTTTAAAAAAAGATCGCCGCAATTATTAGAGCAAATGATATCATAAAATTTATCACAATCAACAATAGAGAGGTCAGCGGAAAGATCGAGGGAATAGTTAATATAAGGCATACAGCCGGTCTCAAGAGAATGCTTAAGGCAAGTACGCATATAAAGATCATAGTAACTACACATAACACCATGATCGTCCTTTAGTTTCTTCCAGTAATCACGACCAGAACGGCCATCACAAAAAGTATCAGAAGGGGTATCCCACGGAAGATCACGCCAGGCGGAAACACAGCTAGAAAAGTAAAGACGAACAGCGAGCTGATCAACTGAAAGTGGAGGAGAGGAAAGGCCCTTCTGAGTAGGGCGATCGCCACGGCGAGATTGACCAACAATTGACCAGTCTTCAGCGCCTTCAGGAAGCCAGGCCTCCTGTAATATCTGGCGATAAACCTCGCCGAAATAAACTTCATCGCCGGGGTTTTCCAGGTATAAAGGGTCGCCCCACGGGGCGGATTGATTTTTAACTCAAGTCATAGGATATGCGTCAATAGAGTCCTGCCAAAGAGAATCAAAATAAGTGGTGAAAAAAGAGACAAGGCAGGGGGCATCGATAAGAATAGAGATATCATATCTGTTAACAACGGAGCGGGTTGTAAGGTTGTGGGAACCGGTAACAGCAAATTTGTTATCAAAAAGAATAAGTTTGGAGTGCTGGGTGGACCCGGTATGTAGGTAACGTACTGAAAAACCGGCCTCCTTAAAACGACGGGTTGAAAAGAGATTACAATGGTAGTTTGATTTGTAAAGACGTGGGTGATCGAGGATGAAACGGACAGGTGTTTGAGGAGTGCAAAAGTTCTTAAGAGCAAGATAAATAAGATTAGCCTTATCCGATTTCTTGTAAAGATTAAAGTTAGAGACATAGCAAAGGATATCAATGGTAGAGGTAGAGGCCCTTATAAAGCGGAGGACATGATGGTAATAATCGGAGGTTAGCACCTGCAACATAGAAAAGACCTATGAGGAAACACCTTTAACTCTGTCAAAAACAAGGGAATTATACTGGTCGCCTGCATCGTCATCAAAGGCAACAACAAACATTTCAGTAGTTGTATCAGGAGCGCCAAGTACGAAAGTACCGTCGGAAAGTGAAACAGTTGATGAGAATAAAACGCCAGTAGAACGATAAAAACACATAAGGGTACGCTGAACAGGAGAACCTTTTTCTTTAACAGTGCCTTTTAAAACGTAAGGGTAGACCCATGAAACAATTTCTTGAATTAAATACTTAACACCTGCACCTA
>Ga0209986_10004180_pt1 | contig 12327 bp, 9 predicted proteins | sample BlataG_FD_183168 | JGI IMG/M metagenome (GOLD analysis project Ga0209986, IMG submission 183168) | Deep subsurface microbial communities from Black Sea to uncover new lineages of life (NeLLi) - Black_00105 metaG (SPAdes) (version 2) | ecosystem: Environmental > Aquatic > Marine > Oceanic >...
TGGGCCTGCGGGGAAGTTTGCGAAGGAGAAGTGGGTGAAATTAGTCGTTAGTTTTGAGTTTTTGGTTTTGAGTTGGAGGAATGGGTCCCCGACTACGACATTCGGGGATGACCCCATTAGAGTAGACGACACTCTAAGCAATGGGGCAAGTGGTTACATAGCCATGCCGCCGTCGATGCAAAGGACCTGGCCTGTGATGTAGGCGGCGTCGTCGCTTGCGAGAAATGCGACGGCTTTGGCCACGTCATCCACGGTGCCGACCCTGCGCAGTGGTATCAGTTGCTTTGCTGCTTCTATGACGGGTTCGGGCAGCTTTTTAGTCATTTCAGTTTCGATAAAACCCGGTGCGACGCAGTTGGCTGTTACGTTCTTTTTGGCCAGCTCGCGGGCTACGGTTTTGGTCATACCTATAAGGCCAGCTTTGCTTGCGGAGTAGTTTGCCTGGCCTGGGTTGCCCATTATGCCGGAGACCGAGCTGATGCTGATAATTCGGCCGAACTTGTTTCTGAGCATAGACTTTGCGGCTGTGCGGGTCGCGACAAATGCGGCTCGAAGATTGACGTCAATAACATTGTCAAACTCTTCGTCACTCATTCGAATGAGCAAGTTGTCGCGGGTAATGCCCGCATTGTTTACCAGGATGCCTATGCCGCCGTATTCAGAAGCAAGAGACTCAAGAGTTTCGGTAAACTTTGTGGTATCTGTAATGTCCACACATTTAGTAATAACGTCAAAGCCGGCTTGCTTTGCAAGATTTTCAAGCTCGTTGAGCTGCTCGGCGTTTATGTCCAAGCCGGCAACAATACGGCCCTGCTTTAGCAGCTCAAGAACAATTGCTCGACCTATTCCTCTTGCGGCTCCTGTTACAATGGCTAATCTTTTTTCCGGCATTGGCTTGTTCTCCCAATATTGCTCATTTTATGCTTCGTATGTCGTGCAAATCCGAATATCGAAATCCGAAATCCGAAACAAATTCAAATGACAAAATTTCAAAATTCTAAACGTTCTGGTCATCGGCACATTTGAATTTTGATATTATTTCGTGCTGCGTACTTATCTTCTATTTGCTACCCGGTGACTGAAGCTACATTTATAGTATCCATACTGCTTATGTTGACGACTTTTGTTTTTCTGCTGATTCTTTTCATAAGGCCTGTGAGGACTCTGCCGGGCCCAATCTCGTAAAATTTTTCGACTCCATCAGCGATAAGTTTTTGCATACATTTTTGCCAAAGGACCGGAGAAGTCAATTGTTTTGTCAGGCCTTGTGCGATGTTTTCGGCGTTTTCGTAATAATCAGCGTTGACATTGGCAATAATTCTGATATTGGAAGGCTGTGAAATCCGACAATTCGACAGTGCTTCTTTAAGAACATCGGCAGCAGTTGCCATCATTTCAGTGTGAAAAGCACCGGCTACTTCCAAGGTTATGGCTTTTATAGCGTCGTATTTTGCTGCCAATTCCTGCGCGCGGCCGCAGGCTGGTTTGCTGCCGCTTATGACGATTTGGCCAGGGCAATTGAAATTGACGGCTGTTAGAAGCTGGCCTTCGGCGGCTTCTTCACAAAGCTGATTAACTTTTTCTTCATCAAGGCCAATAATGCTGAGCATCGCACCGTCGGTAGCATCGGCTGCGTTTTGCATCGCCTCTCCACGCTTTTGTACAAGGAGCAATGCATCCTCAAAGCTGAACACTGCTGCAGCATAGAGAGCGGTATATTCGCCCAGACTAAGGCCTGCTGTTACGTCGGCTCGCAGCTCTTTGGTGGAAGGATTTGTCTTGAGAGCCTCTAATATGGCGGCTGAAGTTACGAAAATAGCAGGTTGTGAAATGGTTGTGCTGTTTAATTGTTCTGCCGGCCCTTCGAAACAGATTCGGCTCAAATCAAATCCGACAATGCTATTTGCCTTCTGGAAAATCTCGGCAGCAGCAGGAAAGGCTTCGGCAATTTTTTTGCCCATTCCGACAACCTGAGCGCCTTGTCCTGGAAATAAAAAAGCTGTCTTCATATATTTGTCATTCGCGATGCTGATGCGTCCAACAATATGGTATCAAAACTGAATTACGTTTGCTCCCCAGGTCAGGCCTGCGCCGAAAGCGACAAAAATAACGATATCACCTCGCTTGATTTTGCCGTTTCTGATGCACTCGTCGAAAGCAAGCGGTACGGAAGCGGCAGATGTGTTGCCGTATTCGGCGATATTTAGATACATTTTTTCATCCGGCATCTTCAGACGTTTCGCTGCGGACTCAATAATCCTTGCATTCATCTGGTGTGAAATAATCATCGCAATATCATCAACGCTCAAATTGCAATAGTCGAGGCACTCGTTAACAGCTTCAGTAATCCGGCGAACCGCCTGCTGATAGACTTCTCTGCCCTTGATTTCCATATAGATTTTTTTCGGGTCGTCCAACTTTTTGTCGGCCGGATGGCGGGAACCATACGCCTGGCAGTTCAATGCTTCCCAGCGGTCCCCATCTGCTGACATAGTACTATACAGAATACCGCGCCCGTCGTTGCGTCTCTGAAGTATTACAGCACCTGCACCGTCGCCGAAGAGGATGCAACTTGTGCGGTCGCTCCAGTTAGTAATCTTAGTGAGAGTCTCGGCTCCTATTACAAGGGCGTTTTTAAATCGCCCGCTCTCCAAAAACTGCTGTACAATACCGAGGCCATAAATAAAACCGCTGCAGGCGGCACACAAATCAAAGACCCACGCCTTTTTCGCCCCGAGAGATCTCTGTACAAAGGATGCTGTGGAAGGGAAAACCATCTCCGGGGTGATGGTGGCTACGATAATAATTTCAAGGTCGGCGGCGTCGAGATTTGCCTCGGCCAAAGCCCTTTTTGCTGCTTCGGTAGCTAAAAGTGCGGTGGTTTCGTTGTCGGTGGTAATGTGTCGAACCTTGATGCCGGTTCGCGAGGTAATCCATTCGTCAGAGGTGTCGACCATCTTTGCCAAATCCTGATTCGTCAGCTTTTTTTCCGGCGCAAATGAGCCGTAGCCGGTAATAGCTGCGCGGTAGAGAGGCGTGGGCTCGTTAATTGGTTTGTTCATCAGAGGCCCTTACGAGAGTATTTTGATGGTTAGCGTTTTGCAGCTTGTCACAAAACGGTGTTCCTGACAGGTATTCGATGATTTTTTCGTTTATTTTTTCGGTGTGATACTTTTTGGAGGCCAAGATAGCGTTTCTAATTGTTCTGCTTCGGCTTGAGCCGTGACAAATAAGTGCTGTGCCGTTGACGCCGAGCAGCAGGGCACCTCCGTACTCGTTATAATCATATTTCTTATAAATTCGCATCATCACGGGCCTAAACTTCATAGCAAGTCTGAGCTTCTCGGCCAGCAGCTCGTGTTTTATGGCTTTGAACAGGCCGTCAACAAGTCCTTCGGTAAGTTTAAGAATGACATTGCCGACGAAACCGTCGCAAATCGCAACGTCGCAAACGCCTTTGAAGATGTCCCTACCCTCAATGTTCCCGACGAGATTTATGTTCGAATCGGATTTCATAAACTCGCGTGCCTTTTTTACGACCTCGTTGCCCTTTGCGTCTTCCTGGCCAATGCTCATAAGTCCGACGCGTGGGTTTTCGACGCCGAGCAGATGTTTTGAATACATACTGGCCATCACTGCATATTGATAAAGATTTATCGGCTTGCAGGCAATGTTGGCACCGACGTCGCATATTGTCACCGGCCCTTCAAAGGTTGGAAATACTACGGCTATGCCGGGGCGATTAACGCCGGGCAGATTTCTCATTCGTATCTGGAAAGCTGCGACACAAGCGCCCGTATTGCCTGCGGAAATGACGGCGTCGGCCCGGCCTCTTTTTGCCAATTTCGCCATAACTGCAATTGAGCTTTTGACCTTTTTTCGCAGACTCTCTATCGGCATCTCGTCCATACCGATAACATCAGGGGCGTCAACAACGCTGATTGCTCCTTCGCGAGATTCGCGAGGGGGCAATTGGGGCTCTATCAAATCCTTCGGGCCGACGAGTATCAGCTCATCATTTTCGCTGAGAAGCTCAATTGATTCGAGCGCACCGGCGATAATTTCATCCGGTGCATTGTCTCCTCCCATTGCGTCAATAGCGATTCGCATTTTTTATTTGCTCTCCTCCTTGCCGAGCTTTAATGTGGTTTTCGGATTGACGTAACCACAATTTTCACAGGCGGCGTGCGGCAGCTTGGGCTGGTCACATTTTGGGCAGAGAGAATAGTTTACGGCCTTGAGGCGATGGTGGCTGCGACGACCGCCTGTTCTGGCCTTGCTGGTCTTCTTTGTAGGTAACATTATCGATTACTCCAGGGTTCTTAGCGGTTGGCTCATCCGCCATACGCTATTATTAGTTTCAAAATCACATAGATAGTCAACCACGGCCACTTTGTCAAGTGAAATTTAATAGAACCTGTGGGAAGGGATTCTCGATTCCGCCTCTGGCGGATAAATCTCGATGGTGGATGCGCTTCAGGATATCGGGAAATCAGAGGATCAGGGTGCAGGGGAGCAGGAGAACGGGACATCAGGATTGGGCGGGTTGGAGTTGATTTGGCGATTTTCGGGATAACGTCCCATAAGTTTTAGCTGGACATGTGCGGGGCAATGGTGTAAAATAGCGTTAAGGTCGTAAAACATATAGGAGTTGATGGAAAACACCTTCCTGTGCCGCACCCGTCTCTCCGAGAAAAAAAGAAATAACATGTTGGGAAAGAACATTTTAGGATAGATGAAAGCATGGTTATGAGAAACAAAGCTGCCTCAATTAGGCTGATCGCTGGAATTTTGTCAATTCTGGTGTCTGGGGTTGTTAGTGCTGAGCCGGTAGTTGAATGGCAAAAGACCTTCGGCGGAAGCAGTTCGGACTGGGGCTGGTCGGTTCAGCAAACATCTGATGGCGGATACATAATTGCAGGGGGCACCAGTTCCTTCGGCGCAGGTAACGGCGACGTTTATCTTGTAAAGACCGATTCCGCTGGCAATTTGCTCTGGCAAAAGACCTTCGGTGGAAGCAATTACGACATGAGCAAGTCGGTTCAGCAGACAACCGATGGCGGGTTCATAATCGCAGGTTACACCCGCTCTTTCGGCGCAGGGTCCTACGATGTTTATCTGATAAAAACTGATTCAAGCGGCAATTTGCTCTGGCAAAAGACCTTCGACGGAAGCGATTGGTACTCTCACTGTTCGGTTCAGCAGACATCCGATAGCGGATATATAATTGGTAGTAGTACCACCGGCGCAGATGATTACGAAGACGTTTATCTGATAAAAACTGATTCAAGCGGAAATAGCCAGTGGCAAAAGACTTTTGGTGGAAACAGTGACGACTTTGGCCATTCGGCTCAGCAGACATCCGACGGCGGATATATAATCGCAGGATACACTTATTCCTTCGGCGCAGGGAACGCCGATGTTTATCTGATAAAAACTGATTCAAGCGGAAATAGCCAGTGGCAAAGGACCTTCGGCGGAAGCAGTTATGACGACGGCTGGTCGATTCGGCAGACATCTGATGGCGGATACATAATTGCAGGGGGCACTTCCTCCTACGGCGCTGGTACCGATGTTTATCTTGTAAAGACCAATTCGAGCGGCAATTTGCTCTGGGAAAAGACCTTCGGCGGAAGCAGTTCGGACAGGGGCTGGTCGGTTCAGCAGACAACCGATGGCGGGTTCATAATCGCAGGTTACACCCGCTCTTTCGGCGCAGGGTCCTACGATGTTTATCTGATAAAAACTGATTCAAGCGGAAATCTGGTTTGGCAAAAGACCCTCGGCGGAAGCGATTGGGACATGGGCCGTTCGGCTCAGCAGACAACCGATGGCGGATACATAATTGCAGGAGACACTTACTCCTACGGCGCCGGCGGTGATGTTTATCTGGTAAAAGTTGTTCTACCAGATCTGAGAATAACAGACATCAAGCCAATTCAGACGATTGAGGATATACCTTTAATCAAAGATAAGGCGACCATGGTCAGGGTATTTGTTGAGCTTTCGCCTGAAAGCAGACAAGAGCTAAATAATGTTACAGTCGAGCTGGAATTTGAAGGGCAGAAGTATTATGAGACAGCAAACCTAATAAGATATGAGGGCAATCTTTATGTGGTGCCTGATGATAAGTTAGGGACCTTCAAAAACGCAAGCGACTATACCAAAAAATCACTTATTTTTGATTATGGCCTTGATGCGTTTAACTTCGAAGGATCTTTTTATCCCACAGCAGAAAGCTCAACTACTATCATCGCTAAAATTGACCCTTACACTGGAATAACTGAAAGTGTCGAAACAAATAATACAAAGCAAGAAAGTTTCAATGTAAAATCATTTAAATGTGACGAATATAGAATACGCTTTCAGCGGATGAGCGAAAATGGCGATCGTTCTGCTTTCTCACTTTTGTTTGCACGCGATGATGCAAAATACTCTGAAATAGCAACTAAAATGAAAGTTTATTTGATAGCGACCTACCCAATACCTTCGTCAAAAGTAAAGTTTACTATAGATTATAATATACGTTCAGGTGTGGTCGGTTCAGGTCTTTATGAAAAAATTTGGCAACAGCTTCATAACTTATCCGGCCTTGTTAAAGACAGTACCTGTGAAAAAACAATTTTCATAGTACCCGAGAATGCTCTTGGCACGGATGGCCTTAGAATTAATAATCAAGTAATTCTTATTGAAGAAACGGCAGATATATCAACAATATCTCATGAAGTAGGACATACTTATGGACTCAATGAGGAGTATGACACAGATCCAGAAAGGGATTGGCTCTGGCAACAATGTAGCGAATACACAGCTGCCCTTATATGTAGTGCCTATCCATTATTTAGTAATGAATGTGGCGGCGACTGGGACCAAAATGCATACCCTAATGGGTATGTAGCTGGAGATGGATGGGATGTTAGTGGGGTCACTGGCCAAAAACCCAAAATTAGTTTGGATCGTGATAACCCCAGACTCGAAACATATAACTATTTTTCTTTTATGGGCGAGACGAAACACGTATATTGGCCCTACTCATTTATCTATTCGCCCGAAAACAGGTCTTATTACTGGGCCCCAAGCGGAAATGCTCTTTGTAATAGTTACGACATTTTATTAGAGAAGCTTGTTAATGGTGGCTCTGACCCAGAGGTAATATTTATTCGAGGAACTATTACTGAAACTGGCGTCGAGATAGAACCGGCTTATAGATTAGAGGGAATTCCAGATGCTTTGATACCCGGCGACTTTTCTTTTGAATACCTCTCTTCCACGGGCGAGCATTTATATGAAGTTTACTTCGAGCCTTTTTATTTTGCCGACATAAAAAAGAACGAGACTTTTGCCCTGTTTTCCTTCAATATACCTTACATAAATGGCACCAGGAGGTTGGTCCTTAAGGACAAAGGAATAGAACGTGCTCAAATTATAATAACTGACAGTGCACCTATAGTTACGATAACCTCTATCAATGACATTGGAAATGGAAACTTTCAGGTAGTATGGGGCGTAAACGACTTGGATAGTGATAATTTGGCATATAGAGCCTACTATTCACATGACGGGAATACGTGGTTTCCAATAATTGTTGATTGTAATGAAACCGTCAACTTTACTTTCAACACCGTCAACCTCCCAGGGAGCAACGGCTCACTTGTAAAGATAGTAGTTACAGATGGCATAAATACAGCCGAGACTGTTTCCAGTCCTTTCACGGTCTCTAATAAACCGCCTTCAGCATTTATCTCAAGGCCTTTGAATGGCTCTGTATTTGCTCGAGGAAGTGAGATAACTTTTGAAGGCTGGGCATATGACCCAGAAGAATTTGAATTGGATGGTTCTTCGTTTGTATGGACTTCCAATATAGATGGAGTTATTGGAACAGGTATTTCGTTTACCACATCTAAGCTTTCTGTTGGTAATCATACCATAACGTTAAATGTTTCTGATGCAAATGGCTTATCTGATTCAACGGAAATAATCATCACCGTGTTATTGCCCGGAGATTTTAACATAGATTATCGAGTTGATTCCACAGATTTGGCCAAGTTTAGCAGCAAATGGCTGAACACTTGTTCTGATCCAAACTGGTGTGAAGGAACTGATTTGGACCATAGCAGCCTTGTTGATTTTATTGACTTCTCCATGTTTGCTTACAAATGGCTATGGACAAAGATAGTGGCTGACTTTGACATTGATGACGATGTTGATTTTGTTGATTACGCCGTCTTTGCCAATCACTGGATGGAGCAAAATTGCGCTGAACCTTGTTGGTGCGACGGCACTGACTTTGATAAGAGTGGCGCTGTGGATTTGTACGACATTGCCATCATGGCTGACCATTGGCTTGAGAGCGTTATCCCTTAATGGCGAGGATTCAATAATCTCTCGGTAACAGGCAGGTTACATAGCTGACATCATCAATGAACGCCGTTAGAAAGCCCAGGCGGGACCTTAAGTCCAGCCCTCGCTATGTATCTTTTACTTTCTTTCTAACGGGGTTCAGGCGATGATTTCTTCGATTGCGCGGGCCACTATGTAATCGGGCAGCCTGCCGAGGGCAGGTTTAGCCTTGTAAGTGGATATAATGCTTTTATCCGGGAACGCTCCGACCTGCTTAATGAGCTCGTCCGCCAACTTCCGCACTCTTTCATCCGGCATGCTTGCTTCTGCCTTGTTGTGCGCCGTCTCAATTAGAGCCTCAAATTCCGCCTGGCTGTCGTACCAGTTAAGCTGCAATTCCAATTCAACGGCCTGCCGGGCTCTGATGCGCTCAAAGGTGTATTGAATTCCAATTGGATTGTAGGTTTCGAGCCGTTCATCTATAAAAGCGAGGCAGGCATCGCGGTAGGCTGCATATTTCTCCTCGTCAAAGTCTCCGGGCCATCGGTTCGCGGTTTCCTGGCGCAGCAGCTCTTTTACTTTTGTCAGCAAAAGGTCCTTCTTAGCTTCCAGCCGCTCATACAGAGCTTCGTAGTACGCATTAAGAAGTAACTTTGTTTCATTCATCTGTTTTTCGTTATGCTGCATATCGGACGCCATTGCGGGTTTGCAATGGCCAATTGTACTGTAGGAAATCTCCTACTACTATAGGCGATATTAACCATTTGCCAAGCGCCAAAACCAGCGGCACCTGCGCGATAATGGGCGCTTCGGGAAGTTTTTTTTGAGCCTCTGCACAAAAAGTATGAGCAAAATATGCTACTTGTGCAGGTAAATCCGTGGTAATATAAAGCCGGCGATGAACGAGAGCGCGTTATGTTTAGCTTACTTTGTTTTTAAGACTTCACCGACGGTATCGCTGCAACTGCGCCGATGCATAAAAAGAACCCTTTGGAGCGTTAGCTGCTGATTTAAGGAACAGTTTTATATGCCACGCATCATCAGTCTGCTGGGACTGTTGGTAATGATATTTCTGGCCTGGGTGCTGTCGGTCGAGCGCAGGCGGATGAATATCCGGCTGATTCTCAGTGGAATATTACTCCAGTTCACCCTCGCTGTTCTGATTCTGCGAACTTCTGTTGGCCAATCGATATTTTCCTGCGTTCGAATCTTTGTGACCCAGGTGCTTAAATCTTCGGATGCCGGTGCAGAGTTCGTTTTCGGCCCCGGGTTCAAGGAGTATTTCTTTGCCTTCTCAGTATTGCCTACAATAATTTTCGTATCATCCTTAATGGCCGTGCTCTTCTACCTTGGCGTATTGCAAAAGGTCGTGGAGTTTATGGCGAAAGTGATGGCGTACGTGATGGATGTTTCCGGTTCTGAATCCCTCGCTGCTGCGGCGAATGTCTTTGTCGGGATGGCTGAAGCACCTCTTGTCATTAAGCCCTATCTGAAAACAATGACTCGGTCAGAATTGATGGCGATGATGACCGGCGGTATGGCCACCATCTCCGGTGCGACTTTAGCAGCTTACGCGGGGCTGGGCGCAGACCCCGGCCACCTCTTGACGGCATCGGTCATCTCGGCGCCGGCCTCACTGGTCATTGCGAAGATTATGCTTCCCGAGGTCGAAGAATCCCTGACCAAAGGCATTGTCAAGGTTGATATTCCAAGACAGGACGTCAACATCCTAGACGCCGCCTGCCGGGGAGCTTCGGAAGGAGCAAGGCTGGCGGTCCACATAGCCGCGGTGCTCATCTGTTTCATCGGGTTCGTTGCGTTACTCAACTGGTTGTTATCATTCCTGCCTGAGGTTAGTGAGACACCGCTGACCTTGGAGCGAATGCTCGGCTGGGTGTGCGCACCACTGGCGTGGGTTATGGGAGTCGAATGGAATGATGCGGGCACCGTCGGTATGCTGTTGGGAAAGAAGACAATTCTAAATGAGTTTGTAGCCTATATCGACCTGGTCGAATACAAGGACATTATTTCTGAAAGGTCTTTTACTATCGCCACCTACGCTTTATGTGGTTTTGCAAATTTCGGCTCGATTGCCATTCAGATAGGGGGATTCGGCTCTCTCGTGCCAACGCGGAGACAGGATTTTGCGAAGTTGGGGTTGCGGGCAATGATTGGCGGCTCGCTGGCGGCGTTTATGACGGCTACAATCGCAGGCATCCTCATTTAGTCGAGTTTGATGTTTGGAAAGGCGCTCTGTCTTAATCTTCACTGTTGCGCTCAATAATTGCTCGGGCCGCTTCGGCGCCTAAAATCCGTTTGAGACGGTTCGCTACCCATTGAGCGTCATCATCAAATCCAACCCTTTTGTAAAAGCGAAAAAGATTTCCATAATGATTGACAACATCGAATCCTATGCTGTATCGGAGCTTGCGCAGGCAAACCGGACAAAGGTGCACAGGTCGGGAATCACTCTCTTTTAAGTGGTTGGATCCGTTCAGCACACACTTGAAGTATATGCAATGCATTAACCCAAACATATGGCCCGTCTCGTGAACAAGAACCTTGCAGCTTCGCCGCAGCAGGATTTTTTCGTAATCTTTTCCACGCTTCTTACCGTAAAAAGCCGGGTCGTAACGGGCAAAACTGTAGACCCCAACTCGTTCTCGAAGTGACGCCTGGCCAAAGACGAAATTCCACGAAGGAGCAGGATAAAGGTCCTCCATAGTAATCGCCAGCACACAAAAAGCATCAGCAGGAATGTTCTTTTTCAAAATAGCCAACACGTCACCGGTTAAGATTTGCCGATTGCGCGTGAACGGATTGATACGGCTGGTAATACTATCGCACAGGGCCATGCAAGGAAGAACTTCCACCTCCATACCAAAGTAAGCGGCGGCATACTCCCTCAATCTTTCCACTAAAGGAATTTGGCCTTTGGGAAACTTTCCTAACGGCTGCAAATAGATTTTTCTGCGAATTTCGCCCGGTTGGTTTGGCTTGCATTTAACAAAATCGTCAAAGCTTTGCCCGGTTTCGGGATGCTCGGCCAGCCAGTCTCCGGATTTTGGAATGGGTATGGGTTGGAAGTCAGTGCCCGGTTCCAATGCCTTCTTAAGCGTTTCAGGAAGGCCTTTAGTGGGTCCAATAGCCCTGATTCGCTCAGCGGCAGCAGGTGGTTTAAACTTCATGGCTAAGGTCGCCGAAAAAGTCGAAAGTACAATGATTGAGAAAAGAGACCGCTTCATACTGCTTGCAAACGTCTGTTTATAAATCACATTTTACCTAAGATAAGTTATTCTGCACCAACTCCAGCGTCAAGGTTCAAAAAGTTTTTTTCCGTCCGCCTCGTCAGTTGACGGCGAAGGATATACAATTGTAGCATCGTCAGTTATGACCGCGGAAGGCGTTAGCTTATGGTCGCATAACCTGTCTGGCCCTAAAATGTGTGTCAGCTCTATTCCTTGACCAACCAAATGGTCGCTTAGAAGCCTGCGGTGACATTTCCAATAAAATTTTTCTGCGCACATAACAGCCGTGCGCGATGTTGCGGCAGTCGACACAAGCTCTTGAACGGCTGCGCGAAACTCATCGGTTGCCATATGGTCTGCATAATTACGGAATCCTGGACTTGTGAGCCCAACGTTGGGGGACTTGTCGTTTTTTCCGGTATGCCTGCGACCACCTAAGGCTTCCAACCATACATAACGAATACCCTCTTTGTCCAGGAGCTGGCGGAGCACTTCGCCGTTGAAATGTGGAAACTTGCGGGAACTGGGGTATCGTCTGATATCGGCCACCACGCGAATTTCAAACGCCTTCAGCAGTGACAGAAACTCCTCGAACGAATAATTGGAATGACCAATCGTGAACAATCGCAATGTCTTTTCACCCCCAGCTTTCATCAGGCGGATATGCTCGGTTAACCGTTTTTGGATTGGCTTCACCTCTTGTAAACTTCTTTTGGTTCAAAAACTTTTTCTGCGATAA
>Ga0209986_10004181_pt1 | contig 12326 bp, 10 predicted proteins | sample BlataG_FD_183168 | JGI IMG/M metagenome (GOLD analysis project Ga0209986, IMG submission 183168) | Deep subsurface microbial communities from Black Sea to uncover new lineages of life (NeLLi) - Black_00105 metaG (SPAdes) (version 2) | ecosystem: Environmental > Aquatic > Marine > Oceanic >...
GACACTGGGAATCCCCCATTCATTCATCATCCGCCAGGCGTTCATGCCGGTTCCGCTACCAAATAAAAAAAGGTGCCTATTTTTATCTAGACACCTTTGTCCTTTAGCAACACCCCTTCGTGCTGCCAAGTTTACCCCCTTAGATAGCAAACATCTAACGGGGTTTACCAGATTATTTTAAATAATACCACAATTATTTTGGTTGTCAACTATTCTTTTCTGAACGGCCTCAACACCTTGGTCTTACAACAATCCCACCCCTGAGCGGGGAGATTTCCTTATCTCTTAATCGAGCTTACCCAACCGATATTCCAGATATCTTTAGACTTTACCTCACCCAGTCGAAGTACCCTAAATTATAGAGAAACTTAAGGATAATGATCCCGATAGCGATGAAAACTACCCAGGAGAAATAATATCTTATATGGGCTCCTCTTAATCTTTTGTTTAGCATCGCTCCAAACTGTGAACCAATGAGTGAACCAGCTAAAATACAGGTTACCAGAGTAAAATCCACATTTCCTTTTAAAAAATGAGTTAGAGATCCATAGCCTGAGGTAAAGATAATCTGAAAAAGGCCGGTTCCCACAGCCACACTGGTAGGAACCCCAAAAAGATAGATAAAAGCAGGAGTTATAATAAATCCTCCCCCAACTCCCAAAAGTCCAGAAAGGGTTCCCATGAGAAAACCAATCGCAATTATAATCCAAATCGAGATAGAGTCTATCCTGGAGGTGGGCAAAGAAATAAGAGGGGGAGCATCCATCTTTTGAATCTTCTTGGAAATCCTGGTGGCGACTATTCCTCCTCGGGGAGGTCTCTTTTTAGCTTTTCTACTTTCCAAAAACATAAAGGTCCCCACCACCAGAAGAAGAACGATATAGATAAATGTCATCCATAGGTACATCTTCCCAACCAGATGATTATGAAGAGTAATGGATCCTAATTCCCTTAATCTTACCAGAACTCGTGCACCTAATTCTGCTCCTCCTAAAGAGCCTACCAGAATAAAAAGGGCAAGTTTATAATCTATGTGCCCGTAGCTTCTGTGTTTTAGACTTGCTGTAGCGCTAGTCCCCACCATCTGAGCCAGGCCACTACCGACGGCAATATTGTAGGGAATACCAAAGACTGCGTTAAGCATAGGAGTCATCAAAAATCCACCCCCTACCCCAAACAATCCTGAGAGAACCCCAATAACAAACCCAAAGCAAATTAAACCAAGAAAAATAATGATTCCATTATCTCCGGGTAAAAATGTAGTTAAAATAGCCATTTATTTAGCAGTTATTCGGTCTTATCATATTTCACCGCTCATTAAGTTTTTCTTTTTGATTCATCTCTGCGTAGTCTGCGCTCTTTGCGGTGAACAGTTACTCTATTTATCTAAATGCCCACTATACCAAAAAGGGCCAACTTGTGAATACTTTTCTTATTTGGTATGATATCTACAATAGCCTTTTTTCCTGAAAACAAGCCGGGCCAAGTGATAGACTGTAAGCCCAGCTAAGAAACCGTAAGCCATATTTGTAGCTACTGAGACAATGGCAGTTGTTGCCATGGGAACAAGATCCTTATTTAAGCGTATATCCCTACTGAACTTAACAAGCTCTATTCCCACTAAAAACATCATGGCTCCGATGATGGCTGTGGGAAAACTGGAAAAAAGAGTAGCAATGGAAGTAGCTAGGAACAATCCCAGAAAGATTTCTATTGATCCCTCAATAATATTAGTCCCGCCTGTGCGTGCACCGAAATAATACTGTCCTGCAAGACCGCCAGCACCATGACACATAGGCATTCCACCAAAGAAAGGAAGAATGAGGTTCATAATTCCCATATTCAAAGAGAGCTTTTTCTCGCTCACGAATCTGTTGGGCCAGTATGTTTTGATCAGTGACGAGGTAGCGATAACTGCGTTGGTAGCCGTGAGTGGGATCTGGGCAAAACCGGCAAGCAGGAGTGTTTGCCAGATTTCCTCAAGATGGAAATCTGTTAGTGGAGGAAAGTTGAGACTGGGTAGGCCTATTTGCTGGAGCTGTCCTTTTGCAATTATAAACAGCGCGCCCAGAGCCATCAACACGATAGCAGCAGGGGCATACCTATTTTTCCGTAGCACCAGTACTATCAGGACGGATACCAGACCAAGTATCCACCAGGTGGAGAGCATCTTAAAAGCTTCAATAGCGAGAAGCAAACCCAGTGCCATCTGGATCCCTCGGACAACGCAGTTAGGGGTAAGTTTTGCAATCCAGCCCATAATACCGGTTATAGCAAATAGTAGCCAGATAATACCCATTGCAAATCCGGAAGCATAAACCATTGATGGGGACCAGTGCTGAGCAATGGCCATTACAGCAAGAACTTTCATGGGCTGGATAGGCATAGGAAGCCGGTACACAAGCCCGGAGACAACATTTGCCACACCCATCATCATCAAAAATCCTGCCGGGTTGAGACCACAAACTACAATATAGCCAATTGCCAGTGGAAAGAGCGTACCAAAATCGCCCATCGACCCGGCAAGTTCTCTCAAATTGAACTCAAAGGACTTGATCTTCACAGTTTGCTTTCGCTTATAGAAAAAAATTCTATTGTATTAAGAGTATCTATAGTAATTTCTGCCATTTCAGAGGTTTGCCCACCTTTTTAACTAATTCCTTAGGTCAGAGTAAAATCGCCCAAAACGCCATCCCCGCTTTTCATGGATGTACAAACCCTAACAGGGGCAGATTTCCAAAGCCTATCAATGGCCAGTAAATAGAGACTACAAGGGTTACAACCACGATATTTACAATTGCCCATGGAATTGCCACCTTAATGAAATCTACCTGATTAAAGTATCCTGTGGAATAAGCGATTATTGATGGTGGGCATCCAATAACAAGCATGACAAAAGAGCAAGTTATGGGTGCTCCCAGCGCTATTGGCCCCGGGTCAAGTCCCAAGCTCTGAGCTAAGGGAATTGTTATCGGCAAAATCAGTGCAGCTGCGGCTGTATTACTCATCATGCTGGTAAGAATTGAGCCCAAGAGACCGCAACCTAAAAAAAGCAGAGGCCAAGATCTACCTATAAAAACGGGCAGGACAATCTTGGCTAACCATAGACCAGCACCAGATCCAAGCATGGCTGTCCCAAGGCTAACGCCCGCGCCGAAGACCAGCCAGGACTCCCACGGGAAACTCTTAACTGCCTTCTTCCAATCAACAAGCTTTAGAGCAAACATAGCAGCGAGCACCCCGGCTGCAACCACGCTGACGTGTATCCCGGTAAGGTCAGTAAATGACCAGAGCGCAAAGGCAGCGATAAAGAGCCCTAGCACTAACTTTTCATTTCTCCGCATCGGGGGCAGCTCTTTAGTTACGACACCCACTGGAAGTTCTTTAACATCAGGTCTGAATATAAGCCAGAGAATCCCCCAGGTGACAAAACCTGTAAATAATGCAATCGGAAGGTTACAAATCATAAATTGAGTAAACCCAATATCTATTCCCGTTATCCTGTGTAGTATATCCACTGTAATTGGGTTTCTTCCGCCACCCAGATAGGTCCCAAAGCCACCCGCTGAAGCGCTAAGGGGTATCAGCAACACAAAGAATTTGCTCAAACGATTACTTTTTTCGGGTGTAATCCCCATATCGCGAAAAATAGGGATTATACTGTAAAGCATTATTATGGTAACCGTTGCATCGTGAAACATTGTTGCCAGGAAAGTCGAAGATAAAGCCAAAATTAGACTCATTCGCTTTACATTCGTCCCAGCTCTCTTTAATATGAAGTTAAGGATTCTTTTTGCCAGTCCAACCTGCTCAATAATGACCCCGAACATTATGAGCATAAGGACATACATAACCGCTGCATTTGAAAAAGGCATCCACGCACCACTCGGGCTCTGGACCCCAAAAACTATCAGTCCTCCGCCAGCCAATAACGCTGTAATCCCTATGGGAATTGCCTCAGAAACCCAAAGTATCAATATCAGAATCATTAAGGAAAGAAATCTATGCCCTTCAGGAGATAACCCCTCGGGTGTTGGTAGCAGGAGGATTATCATACAGATAAACAGCCCTATACCAAACCAAATCAGTCCTTTCTTTATTCCTTTATTAGATATCTTTAGTTTGTCCATTGAAAAAAAATCGCTCCTTTCCTTTTGTTTAAAACTGTCTAATCAGATTCGTTATCTTCTCCATACCTCTATCTTACACTATTCAAAAACTCCTCCATAATATCTAAACTTTTATTCTTAACAACTAAACTAAACATTTTATCCTTTACCTCGGCTGGAAGCAGTTCAATGCTTCGAGTTGTGGCAGTATCAAACTTGGCCATTGGATAAACTTTTAGAATCTGATCTTTCTGTTCTTCTGTACATTGTAGCTTAAGCACTTTCATACCGGCTAATACATCTTCTGTCATATTAGCAAGGCCGGCATCCTGTAGTTTCTCGTATCTTTCGTCATTAATCCATATATTAATAGGGTATTTTTCGGCCATCTTTTACATCCTCATATTTATTCTCAGCAGGTTTTGAACCTGCCCAAAACTAATTTCTTTAGATTTAATCAATAAGGGGGTTTCTTCTGATTAGTCCTCAAACTCAATAATATTAGCCCTACATGTATCCTAGCTTGCGTAGTCTATCCATGGCTTTTTCTTTGTCTTGTCTTCTGCCACCCCTTTCGATGGTATTTTCAAGATCCTGCTGCCAGGCAGGGACACCAACTTCCATGGGATTGCTGGTGGTTCTTACCCCTAAAGAGCGGTAACCTATCTCATAAAGTGAACAGTAGGGAAGGCTGTGCAGTTTAATGTTGTCCCATATATCCCTTTCGGTGAAGTGTAAAATCGGAGCTACTCTGGTATGCTCGGGTGTTAGATGGCCCCCTTCTTTTTTGGTAAAATACTTATCGTCCTTCCTTGCTGGGTGCTCATCCCATCGAACGGCCATGAACAAAGCTTTTATATTATTTTCTTCCATGAATTGATTGAGAACAGCCGTTTTCATGAGGTGGTTGCCGGTATAGGACTCTGCTTCAAAGGTGAATGAGTCTTCTTCAAACTCAATCCGTTTAAGCTCAGCTTGATTTCGCTCGTTTAAATCCTTCACCTTAACAGTATTTCCTAACTTGCTCATGCTAGCTCTAAGAACATCAAAGTTACAGAGCCACATAAGATCTATGTTCCATTTTTTTGAGATCTTTATGAGAAAATCGGTGATTTCTGTGAATGCATCGCCTTCGTCTATTGTTATAATGTGTGGAAGCTCAACGTTATCTTCCAGACACACCTGACGAATAATCCAGAGGTTTGTAGTACTGTCTTTCCCGCCTGTCCAGGTGATAGCCGTCTCAGAGGACTTGAATTTATCAAATGCTTGACGCACAATCTTTTTGGACTCATCGATTCTTTTCTGAATCTTCTCTTTCCTACCTTCACTAACTTTGTACTCTTTCATTATCTTTACCTCCTGTAACTTTTCTGTTTAACTGCTATTCACCCGTTAACCATCTTCCTACCCTTGGTTTCAGTGCCCTCTTCATCTCATCTGTCTTCGGTGATATCCCAGCTATATTATTGAGCTCCTGAGGGTCTTTTCCAAGATCATAGACCTCCCAGCTATCCATACCCTCCCTGTATATTATTTTAAGCTCTTTCTTTTGGTAATAGTATATGGGTCTATCTGTTTCCTTCTCGTGTGCGCTTTTCTTACCAATAGCTTCGCCAAAACATCCCCTTTCAGGATAATCCTTGAGGGAAAGAACAGAGTGACCTTTAAAATTTTCCTGTGGCTCAAGGCCAAAAAGATGAACGATAGTGGGAGGTATATCAATATTACTCACCAGGGTATGACATACCTCACCTTTATCTTTTTGATAATCAAAGATTAGAAAAGGTACATTTATAAGCTCTGAATACATCTTGCCATCATGAGAAAGACCACCATGCTCACCAAACTCATCGCCGTGATCTGAGGTTATAATAATAACTGAGTTTTGTAAAAGATCAACTTTTTTCAATAGGTTAAAGAACTCTTCAACATAACCGTCCACTTCCCGAACATGGGCAAAGTAGAGTTTTTTTAGAAGTTCTACTTTCCCTTTGTCTGAGAGATCTCTTCTCAGAAGTGTATTTTTAAATAAATCAAACATCTCTTCCTTACTAAGGTTAACGGAAGGATCAACCAAATCAACATATTTTTTTTCAGGTACATAGGGCTCATGAACATCCATATAGTGAAGCCAGAGGAAAAAGGGCCTATATTCTCCTCCTTTGATGTACGAGGATAGCCATTCATCTACCTTTTTGTTAATCTCATCTCCTTTTATATAAGGGACTTCCTGGCTCACCTCAGCCTCCATAGAATCATAAAAAACATCCCAGCCTCGGTTCCACCCAAAATAATCACTAACATAAGGATTTGAGTGAAAGCCGGCTGTAGTGACGCCAGATTTTTTAAGCACTTCAGAGATTAAAGTCTTCTTTGGTGAAAGCTTTTTCTCCCTTCCGTATTCAAGATAATAGGAAGAGGTAAGTATTCCTGGAAATGAGGCCTGAGTGTATGGTCCAGTAGCCTGCATGTTGGTAAACTTGATGCACCTGTCCTGAAGAGAGTCAATAAAAGGGGTTAGCTTGTTTTTGTTACCATAACACCCAAGCACATCTTTTCTCAGTGTATCTATGGTGAATAGAATAACATTTTTCATTTTGCACTCCTGTTTGGTTTTGTTTTTTCTTATGCTTTCACTCCGACCTATTTTATCCAGATATCAATTTTAGCCAACTATTATCACAGTACTGGAAGTTCAAAAACGGGTTGCCTTTCAGCTAAATACCTCTTCGTACAAAAAGGAGAGCCAAAACCATACCTTTCGGCACATTCCATTAGCTTATCATACACCTCGGGCCTAAAGATAAGCTTGGTAGGCTTTACCTTATCTTCTAGCATGCTTCTAATTAAAGTACCACTAAATTTTTGTCTTTCCTCGCTATGAGCACATAAGCCAGAGTAAGTTACCTCTCCACATACCGGACAGTACCACCACTCTAAGACCCGCACCGGCTTGATCCTTAACTTCTCTTCAGAAATCTGGTCAAATATCCTGTGAGCATCATAAGGATCATAAAAGCTACCTACTCCGGCATGGTCTCTACCAAACATGTGGTGCGTGCATCCTAAGTTTGTCCTTAGTATAGCGTGAAAGATAGCTTCTTTTGGTCCAGCATAGCGCATATCCCAGAGGGAAATAGAAACAAGGTGTATATCATCTCTAAAATATCTTGCCTCACAAAGCTCACCATGGCACAAAACAATGGCCTCATCTATATAGTCACCCATCCTTTTTGGTCCAATTATACAGTTTACCAATATTCCTGTTTGTAGCTTTTCTACAGGAAGTTCTCCATTAGCAGAAAACCAGGCTCCCTTCATCAACCATTCATGTCCACTGTGAGGCACATTTCTTGTTTGATGGGCTACTACTCTTTTCCAATCCCTTTCAGCTATTTTTTCTCGCAGTTGTCTGGGTGTATACCAGAATCTATCAAAAGGTGGTTGAAACTTAGGGGGATTTACCAGGGTAATCTTGCCTCCCACGAAGGTATTTTCCAATCCATTAAGCATCCTTACCCCAGGGTGTTTTTCATCGGTTGTACCCAGCACAGCCTTTGCCATTTTCATTTTATCAAAACTGAATATCTCCTCCACTTCTAAGATAGCCAAGGGAGAGTCAGAGTAAGTAAGAAGAATAGTATCTCCTTTCTTAATTTTCTTTGCCTGGATTTGCTCATCTTTCGCATCCAGAATAATGGGGATAGGCCAGAGTGTACCATCTCGTAAGGTCATTTTTTCACATACCGCATCAACCTCCTCCCTACCCATAAAACCTTCTAGGGGGGTAAAAAAACCATAGGCAATATCAATGCATTCTCTGGCGCATCGTCCACTAATGGAAACCTGTTTTAGCCCTCTAATTTTTTGCTTCGCTTCAGTTGCCGGCATTACCCTTTCTGCGATTTCTTTATTACCATGTCCTTTAAATACCATCTTTCACCCCTTAATTATCTTAATTGCGAGCTTACGATTAATGTGCTACTTCTGCTTACAAATACTGTGAACAAACTTCTGGGTCCACTATACCCTTTCGACTTTTCTTTGCAGTGCTCATTGTAGTTATTCTCCTGTCTTAAATAACAATGTGAAAATCTTTCGTTGATTTCCTTTTAAATTCTCTATTTCCAAGTATTCTAGTGTATTTGCTCTGTTTTCCCTCTATCCTTCATGACAGAATTTGGTAAATCTTATCCCCGCGGAGGTAAGCCAAGAGAACCGATAGTTTTCTGGCGAGATCATTTGGCAGTCGTAATGGACTTAACTAAAAGATAGTTCTCGTATACTTTATCTTTGACCTTTTTAACTGTTCCTTATATATACATAGTTGCTGATATGCCACCTATAATTTTTTCTGTAAAGAACTCACATAGCTTGTATTCTTATTCTGGGCAAGAGGTTATTCTTCTCGCTTCTGCTGAAATTTCTTATTCAAGCTCTCAGTCACAAACTCCACAATCTGTTCTTTGGGTGGGAGCTGCGACAACGCTTCCCAGGGAGGTGAGTAATCCAGTTTCTCGGCATACGAGACAACATCATCCAAGTTATCAAACACCTTATGGAATGCACTTAAAAGCTTATCCTGGGTCTCAGTTGGGGTAAAAGGATGGATGAATCCTACATCTAAAGCAAGCGATTGTTCAAGCACCTTCAATGTCTGAGGATAATCCTCTATTCTGTAGGACACCTCCTGACCATAACGGCAGGTCCAGGGGCAACCCTTGCCATATCCCCGTTTCACTTGGAACAAGGCCTGACCAGGAATGGGAGTCCGTTGGGAAATTCTCACAGGAACCCCTTCTGCCCGAAGGGTGTCTTGGAGAGCCTGGCGAAATCGTCCCGGGGATACGTCCAACCCCGCTGCTTCAGGATCAACTTTGAAATAGTAAATATAGTATGAGTGGGTCCTGTCATCTGGCACATAAGGCGGAATAATACCTGGTATTTCACTGAGGGCTTTGGAGATATAGGCTGCTTTTTCTCGACGAGCCCTCATATACTTATCTAATCTTTTAAGTTGGCTCCGGGCCATTGCTGCAGAAAAAATACAAATGCGGTAGTTCCATCCCATGGTGTACGCGTTATATTCTCTTTCTTGGTCCTTACTTACTATTTCACCAAACATTCTTACCATATCAGCAAGATCGCGGTATACCTCATTGTTTGTACAGAGAAACCCTCCTTCTCCTCCACCAGGAAGAGCCTTGAGTGGCATAGTACTCATTCCGCTAATATCTCCTAAGCTCCCTACTTTCTTTTCTTTGTACTCAGCACCAGCTGCCTGTGAGCCATCCTCTATCACAACGAGGTTATGTTTGCGCGCAATGGAGTAAATTTCATCATAATCTGCTGGTAGACCATGATAATCTACCGCCATAATAGCTTTCGTACGATCCGTAATTTTTTCTTTGATCTTATCAGGGTCGATGTTGAAAGTCCGAGGGTCGATATCTACAAAAACAGGGATTGCGTTGTGGTGCAGTACAGCAGTAGCTGAAGCTAAAAAGGTTAATGCAGGTACCAAAACTTCATCCCCGGGTTCTATACTGATGCCTGCAACACACGCATGCATTGCTGCAGTACCACTGTTCAGCGCTAAACAATATTTCATTCCTGTATATTCACTGTATTCCTTTTCCAGTCCTATTACTTCTTCATTCTCTTTACCCCAAAAGTCTCTTCGGTCCATTACTCGTTGAATGGCTGTGTTGTCCTCTTCAGTTATGATTGGCCACTCTGGATATTTAAAATCCTCTGGAATTGCTTTGGAACCACCGTGAATAGCTAACTTTGCCATTTCGTTCCTCCTCATGGTCATTCTATGACTTAGGTTATTCTTCCGTGAAAACCTTGGAAGAAACATAACTTGAGAAAATACCGAGAGACAAGGAAAAGGAAATACTGGAAAAGACTCTTCGGTCCCGAGGTTCCTCTATATCTTCTTTACGCTATCCAGAAAGAATAGATAGCCTTCCTTTATCTTTCTTCTTTTATTAAGCTTTTGCCTTTTATTAGGGAGGTATTTTTTGCAAAATTCATCATTCTCTTGCCTTACGGTATACAAACCTTTCTGGCCAATTCCATTTCCCCATTTAGGAAAAAATTTCTTTCCTCTAAGAGAAATTTGCTGAGCAAACTCCTTTCCTCCCAGAGAACCTATGAGAAAGAACGGAAACTTAAATTACCTTACGCTGTAGTAATCTTTTCTCTTACTCCACGTTTCTGTGACGTTTGGCCATCTGGGATGGGGTTATTCTCATTTTCTCCATTAACGCAAGAACCATCAAATCATGTATGATCAAGAGGCTCTGTTCAAAAAGACAGCCCATAGGTTGGATGGAAGGAATGGTATTCTTTCCTGGTCCCCATACCTCGGCCGGAAGGTGCACCACAACCTCTGAAATATTAGCTACCCTTCCCTCTGGATTGGCAGTTACCGTAATAACCGAGGCTCCAGCTTCTTTAGCCAGATGAGCTACATTGTATACAGAAGCCACTTTTCCCGAGCCAGAGTTAGCTATAAGAAGGTCTCCTTTTTCCACATTGGGAGTTGTATCATCCCACACCCAGTGAACTTCTTTTCCCAGATGCATAAGACGCATAGCAAAGGCCCGTGAAGAAAGACCTTCTCTTCCTGCTCCTACCACAAACACTCTTTTGGCTCTGATGATAGCTTCGGTAAAATCATCGACCTCTTTCTCATCAATCTTCTCAAAAACTTTACCAAGCTCGTCCAGAACTGTGGAAGCTTTTTCCTGAAATTTCATTTTTCACGCCCCTTCGTCACTCTTCGAGCCTCGCTTTCCTCGCATATCTCACTTATGAAGTTAATCAAACACTCTTCTTTGCAATATCCAAAGCTTGCTCTGCAACCTGAAGAGTCTTTTTTACATCTTCATCGGTGTGGGATAAACAGGAAAACCAATGGTGTCTTGGATGAAAAAACACTCCCCTTTTGATCGTTTCACTATAAAATACGTTCATTAAACGCTTATCCTCTTCCGTACCGGGATCTCCCTCTTCATATATCTTCTCATACCATGTCTTCTCATAATCGGCTTTATCCCCAAAAATCAAAAAAGGCATTATGGGTACTCCAATAACTTCCGCCTTTACTTTTCTACTTTCGATTAAATCTTTTAATCCGTCCGAAAGCTGTTTTCCAATTTGCCACATATGATCTATGGCATTAGTATCCTCTAGTTCCTGAATTGTTGCTAGGGCAGCCGCTATTCCAACGGTGCTTGGGAAATAAGTAGCGGAAATTGTAGTTTTCTCAGCTGCGATCATAATCTCTTCTTTTCCCACGACGGCACTAATAGGATAACCATTTGCAATACCCTTAGAAAGTGTAGTCATATCAGGGGTTACGCCATAATATTTTTGTGCTCCCCCTAAGCCCATCCTAGGCCATGATCGTATTTCATCAAAAATCAAGACAACACCGTACGTATCTGCTAGCTTCCTTACGCCCTCTAAAAATCCTGGTTTAGGTAACTCGATTTCAAATGGCATCATAATAATGCAAGCAACTTTGTTTCTATTTTTTTCCAGCACATTCTGAAGCGAATCCAAGTCGTTATAACTAAAAGTTACCACATCTTCCATTGTACTTCTGGGAATACCCGCTTGGTTTGGACAGCACCAATCATGCCATCCATGATATCCCCACCGTATTACCATATTCCTACTCGTATAAATTCTGGCGATTCTTATCGCCGCTGAAGTAGTCCCCGATCCAGTGTTGACAAATAATACCATTTCAGCACCAGGGATTATCTCGATGAGTTTTTCAGCAAGCTTCAATTGGAGGGGATGGGTCAGATCAAAAAGAAAACCCTTCTTAATCTCCTCGATCACAGCCTGGTCAACTTTAGAATAACAATGACCCAATACAATTGGTCCATAAGAGAGTAACCAATCTATATATTCGTTCCCATCGATATCGTAGATGTGCGAGCCTTTCCCTCGTTCCATAAAAATAGGATAGTTCTCAGCAAATGTACTGGGGTGGCGAGACTTTTGGACACCCCCAGGAATCAAAGTCTTGGCAACTTCAAAAAGTTCCCAAGATTTTTTCACTCTGTTTTTGTTCATTTGTTCTCCTTTCTTTTAATTTATTATTCAAGTCTTCATCTATCCTACCAAAAAAAAGATGGCACCTTTTGCAACGGCTGCCAGGAACCCTAGACTTAGATTATAAATGAGCACTGT
>Ga0209986_10004183_pt1 | contig 12323 bp, 10 predicted proteins | sample BlataG_FD_183168 | JGI IMG/M metagenome (GOLD analysis project Ga0209986, IMG submission 183168) | Deep subsurface microbial communities from Black Sea to uncover new lineages of life (NeLLi) - Black_00105 metaG (SPAdes) (version 2) | ecosystem: Environmental > Aquatic > Marine > Oceanic >...
ATCTCTGCGTAAAGTAGCTGAAGGGGTATTTCCCCAAGCTAAGGTAGTAGTTGATCATTTCCATGTGGTTGCCGATTCCAATAGAAGAATGGATGAGGCCAGGAGGATAGAACAAGATGTGTTAGGCAAGAAGAAGGTCAAAATACCAAAGAAGATATTTTTGATAGGCGGGGAGAAGTTGCGCGAAGAGCAAAGAGCTAAGATAGCCGAACTTCTTATCAGGTATCCTAGTCTTAAGGGGTTCTACTGGGCTAAAGAGAAGATAAGAGAGTTGTACCGGCAGCAAAGCAGAGAGGAGGCCGCTAAGCTTCTGCATCTCATTATCCTTAACCTTAAGTCAGAGGATGATGGAGAGCTAATAAGGTGGGCTAATACCTTGAGGCGATGGGGGGAGCCTATCCTGAACCACTTTGATAATGGCACCACCAACGGCTTCACTGAAGGCTGTAATACAAAGATCAAGATGTTAAAGCGAGTCTCTTATGGCTTGAGAAATGTGGACGTATATTGCAGAAAAATGCTCCTGGGGTTTGTACCATCCCGTAGCTGTTTCCACACAGTTTGACAAAGAGCCTACCCTTAGTCTCTAGTCCCAAGAAACGCTGCCTGGAGGATTCTTCCGCGAATAGGGAATCGGCATCTCCTTCCATAGCACATTCGCCGTTAACCAGAACATAGCCTCGATTAGAAACACTCAAGGCCTTGTTGACATTCTGCTCCACCATCACTATGGCTACGCCAGCTCCTTTTATCTTGTCCAGCTTGGATAGGATGGCCGAAGCTGGCTTAGGAGATAAGGAAGCCAGCGGCTCATCAAGCAAGAGAACTCTGGGCTGTGCCATCATAGCTCTAGCTATGGCCAACATCTGCCTCTCCCCGCCTGACAAGTTTCCCGCCAGGGCGTTCTTCCTCGCCTCAAGCTCAGGAAACATCCCATATATCTCTGTCATCCCAGCTTTAATAGAAGCTTTGCCTTTAGTACGGTAGGCTCCCATATCCAGATTCTCACTTATGGTGAGATTAGGAAAGATATTGTTTGTTTGAGGGACATAGCCTATGCCCAAGCTCACTGCCCGGTCACAAGCTATCCCGGTGATATCCTTGCCCTGATAAGAAACCCTACCTCGAAACAGCTTGGCAAAGCCAAGGAGGCTCTTAAGCAAAGTTGACTTGCCGCTGCCATTAGGTCCCACAATAGCCACAATCTCACCCTCATCAACCTTCACGGAAACATCGTGAACAATAACAGCATCGCCATAGCCAGCATTGATATTTTCGGCCACAAGGATAGGTTCTATTTATTCCTCCCCCAGATATGCCCGATAAAAGGCAGGCTCCTCACTTATGTCTTCAGGTTCTCCCCCGACGACCGTCTTGCCTCTATCCATAACATAGATCCAAGAGGCGAACTCAAACAATATTTCCAGCCTATGCTCCACAATGAAGAAGGTTGTGCCATTACGAGACAAATCCTCCAATTTCTGAAACATCTTCCTGCCTAAGACCGGATTTATCCCTGCTGCCGGTTCATCAAGGAGCAAGAGTGTCGGCTTAGCCATAAGCGCTCTAGCCACCTCCAAAAGCTTCCTCTGCCCACCGGAAAGCTCACCAGCAGGTGAAAAAGCCCACCTGTCCAGCTCCATAAGCTCAAGGATATCCAGAGCTTCCTCAATTAGCCCTTTTTCCTGCTCCTGCCATTTCCTCCTCAGGAAAAGGCTATTCAGTAGCTTGTCACCTTGCTGGCCTCTGGCCGCCACCAGCATGTTATCCAATACGCTCATTTGATAAAACAGGCGCGGCAGTTGGAAGGCGTTGACCAAACCCAAGGCATAGATCTGGTGTGGAGCGAGACAATTAATGCAGTTGCCATTGAAATATATATTTCCCCCATCAGGTCGGTGAATACCAAGAATGGTATTGAACAGGGTACTCTTACCACTGCCATTAGGGCCCACCAGGCCGCAAATGCCTCCCTCTTTGACATCCAGGCTTACACCATTGACAGCGTAAACCCCACCAAAGTGCTTGCTAACTTCTCTTATTCTTAATATTGCTTCTTCCATTAACGGTTCTCCCGTAACAAACTGCCTGCGACTTTGCATATTTTCAGCTAAGTGGACAGACGCGCCATAAATGCCCAAGAGATTATAGCCTACAGTTATGGCTCTTGGATGGCCCCTTGGGTCAGGGGCCACATAAAGACGAAGATACGAACACCAAAGTGCTTGCTAGCTTCCCTTACCCTTACCAACACTTCTTTCACGCTTGACCGACTCCAGCGCCTTGGTCTTGATTGGGCTTTCCTTCAACAGACCCTGGGGCCTGTAAAGCAAAACCAAGATAATTAAAGCACCAAACAAAATATATTGCAAGTTACTAGGGTCAATGGGCAAAGTCAAATAGTCTTTGGCTATATTTGTGCCTCTATCAAAGAGCGTCACCAGCACAGCACCTAGCACTGCCCCCCAGTTATTAGCTGGCCCCCCCAAGAGAACCATTATCCACACGGTAAAGGTAACCATAGGCATAAACATACCCGGGAGGACATACTGAAGATATTGCGCGTAAAGCCCCCCAGCTATTCCCGCCATGGCCGAACCTAACATGAGTACTTGAGCTTTGTACCTCGCCCTACTCTTACCCAAGGCCTCAGCAGCCATCTCGTCCTCCCTCACAGCCCGCATGACTCGTCCGTAAGGAGAGTTAGCCAATAGCTGAGCAATTACGAAGCAAATAAGGAGACAGAAATAGACCAGCCCTATATTCACTAGGACATCGACACGGTGAGAGCCACCTGATATGGCGATAGCTGGAGAAACGCTTATCCCCCAATCACCCCCAGCAATCCAACTCTCGGATTTGACGATTAGCCTCAGAATCTCACCAAAGGTCAAAATAGCTATAGCCAGGTAGTCCGCCCTTAACCTCAAGGCAGGCAAAGAAATAAGCAAGCCAAAGGCAGCCGAGACCATAGCACCAGCAATGAGACAAAGATAGAAGGGAACGCCGATTTGGGAGAGGAGAGCATAGGTATAAGCACCGATAAGGAAAAAAGCTACCTTGCCAAAGTTAGCAAGGCCGGCAAAGCCAAATTCCAAGTTCAGAGATAGAGCCAGGATGCCAAAGATGCCTATAAAGACAATGAGATCAAGGACATAAAGCAACGGATCCAAGCTAACCTCTCCTAAACAATATGGCTAACCCCTGCGGCTTCACAATTAGAGTGATTATCAGAATCAAGAAAGCTATGCCTATACGATATGTGGAAGAAAGCCCCAGAGCCACCAGCGCCACTACACCGAAGTTTTCAGCTAAACCAACAATGAAGGCTGCGGCTATGGCACCATAGAAGTTGCCAATGCCGCCAAGTATGGCCACAGCAAACATTGGCAATATGATATCCCACCCGGTCATAGGCCAAATCCGAGTATCAGCACCACGAAATACGCCCGCGATAGCTGCTAATCCAGCACCCAAAAACCAGGTTATCCAGATCACTCTCTGAATGTTTATTCCCGAGGCCAGGGCAAGCTCAGGATTGCTGGAGGTTGCCCTGATGGCCTTGCCTATCTTGGTTTTCGTTAGAACAAAATGCATGGTGACTGCCAAGGCTACAGCAGCAAAGATGAGCCATAGCCACAGATTGGTAACGGCGATTGAGCCTATGTCGTGACGAGACCAGAGACTAGATGTAGGCCAGACAGTGGCAAAGTACAGGGGTTCCCACCCCCAGGCAGCACCAATGGAATATCTGAGGACGAATCCCAGGGCTATGGAAGCCACCATGAGATGAATTATGGTAGCTCCCCTTTTAGCCAGTACCTGAAATACGCCACGATAGCACAAAAACCCCACTATGCCGGTGCACAAGAAAGCTACGACAAGAGCTAACGGGGGACCTAGCCCGAACTGCGCAGCCACAGAGTAGGCGATGTATGCGCCTAGAGTGATAAACTCAGCATGGGCAAAATTAGGGAAACCGGAAAGGCCATAAGTCAGGGTAAGACCTACAGCACCGATGAGATAAAGACTCCCCGTAATCGCGGAATTGAAGAATACCTGCGCCCAATTAACCGCCATGGATTAGCCAAGTAACTGGAATTTCAGTTGGGTTAAATCGTGCAACGAAGCGTCTTTGCTCCCAGACCTATCAAGATGGATAGCATGGATGCCAACCTGTCTGGAGTTTAAGAAATCAAATTGCCAACTGTCGCCTACATGAACAACCTGGCGTGGCTTGATCCCTATCACCTGGCACATGGCAAGGTAGAATTCAGGGGTCTTCAATTGTTTGTAATGCGAAGTTGAAGAGAAAACATGAGTGAAATGAGGCTTTATGTCCTTCAGCAAGGGATTCAATAGCTCCAATGGCGTGCCTGAGGCGACAGTGAGTTCATAACTACCACCCAAGGAAGGAAGAACCTCGATTACTTCAGGATAATAACGCACCCTATCCTGATAGCTTTCCAGCATTACTTTTGGATCGCCTAGCTGAAAGTATGCAAACCAGTAGTTTATGTCATACCATTCGAGCCTCTGGTCGCCTACTTTGTCATATTCCCTGGCAGCGATCTCCTTGGCCCGGTCAAGCTCAATTCCTTGCTTTTGGGCATAGAGCGCTGGGATACCTTCATGCCAAATGGCCTGGCTGAAATCGAAAGTCGCTAGGGTTCCTTCAACATCAAACGAGAGCAGCTTGATTTGGCCCATTCAAGTTGTTGATAGTATCACCTTTGTCCCCGAAAATCTACCATCAGTGAAACTTGGCTTGTCTATCGTTTGGAGCTAAAATAGGCAATATGGAATCAGGTTATGTAGGCACAAAAGAGCAACCGGCTTCTTTTGAAATAGGCCCCATAAGGCCCCCCAGCGAGGCTCATTCCTTGCTTATCAGGATCACCCGAAATTGTCCCTGGAACAGATGCCAGTTCTGCAACCTCTACAAAGGCACCAAGTTCGAACTCCGGTCGGTTGAAAAAATCCGCAAAGACATAGAGACAGCTAAGGCCATCAGCGACAACATAAAGGCGACAGCTTGGAAAACAGGCTATGGCGGTAGAACTGGAGACGTGGCAGGTATGCTCCTCAACCAAGCTCAGCTCGGGCAGTGTGTCTCCAGCGTCGCCCTGTGGCTCTGGGCGGGAGGTGAACATGCCTTCCTGCAAGATTCCAATAGCCTTATTATGAGAACCACTGATTTGATCCAGGTGATTTCATTCTTGAAACAATGCTTCCCCAGCATAAATCGAATAACCACCTACGCTCGCTCTCACACTTCAGCCAAGAAGTCATTAGAGGAATTGAAGGAACTCGAAGAGGTCGGCCTCAGCCGAATTCACACCGGGCTGGAAAGCGGGTGCGACGCGGTGCTCGATTATGTGCAAAAGGGGACCACGGCTGAGCAGCATATTAGAGGCGGGAGGAAGGTGGTAGGATCTGGTATTTCCCTGTCTGAGTATGTCATGCCTGGCCTAGGCGGCACAAAAATGTCGTCCCAACACATCAAGGAAACAGCCAGGGTGCTAAATGAGATCAACCCGGACTTCATCAGGCTGCGCACCCTGGCTGTCCGCTCAGATATGCCTTTATGGTCTATGGTAGAGAGCGGTGACTTTGAGCTACAAACGGACGACGAAGTGGTCGAAGAAATCGGCTCCCTCATTAGTGAGTTACAAGTTACCAGTGAGCTTGCGAGCGACCACATAGTCAATTTGCTGCCTGAGGTTGAAGGCAAAATGCCCGAGGACAGAGAAAAATGCCTGAATATCATAAGCGACTATTTAAGCCTGCCGGACCATGAAAGACTAAACTTCAGGTTGGGGAGAAGAATCGGCTACTATGACAAGCTGTCCGACCTCAATAATAGTTACAAGCACGGCAAGATCGATGAGGCCATTAAGCATATCAGGTCAGATGGCCGCAATGTGGACGAGGTCATAACCAGATTGAAGGATAACTTCATTTAGAGATGACACACGGGTTTGTAAACTTGAACCGCTTCAAGCATGGGAAGGCAATAAAGCAAAATAGCAAGCAAAATGTCATCCGGCGGCGCGGCAAAGGAATCAGGGTAAGGGCATTTGACCATCATGCCAGTCGCTTCAGCGAAAGGGTCTCAGCTATCTGAAGTCCTTAGCCTACAGCTCACAATGACAGCGCTGGCAAGACTAAAGAACCACTCAATTTGAGGGCTCAAAGTGGGGTGAGGGTAAGGAGGATTACGCCATACCCTTATCTTTCCCCATAGCAAAATAGACAAACATAGCCCCCCCTTCTCGTGTTCAGTAGGAACAACACCACGAAAGGGCAACCTCAAAAACCGGTTCAGTTCAAGCCTGAAATAACAGTTGCCAGCAGTGGCAGCTAGGCCATCAGGCAGCAAAAGACAAAATCTCCCTCCCCGGTGACCGAACTTGCTACAGCCTCTGCTCAGTTTCTATTTGAAATGCTTTTTTCCCAGCGCCGTAAATACAATTGCTGGAATTCCCAGAAACCAAACGATGAGCGCGCAAATAGATCCGGCAAGTGCTAGCCCCCAAATCCTCCTCTTCAAGGCGTAAACACCGCCTACTATGGCCACTATCCCGAGTACAAGTGGGATCGCGGCCGCACCTGCGACGATCTGGCCCACGCCGGGTATAGCATACATTGCCACCATCCCCCCTATCATTCCTCCCAGCGCCAGAACCACTATCCCAAAAGCCACACCAATAGCTCCGGCAATAATGTCAAGAACTCCCGCAGCCAATGGCATCCAGCCACCACCCACCGCTTCTGCTTTCCTTGGTAGTTGCGCACCACATTTGGCACATGTTGTAGCTTGTGCGACTGTCGGGGCGCCGCAGTAGGGGCAAAAGCCAGTACTGGCGGTAGTATTGGCACCGCAATAGGGACACAACTGGTGACTTCCTATCAGTTCTCTCCCGCAATTACTACAAAACATTCTCTTCCTCCTAGACTGAGATGCGACCTTTATTCAAATTCTCCCTTTCCCAGAATGACGAACATAACTGGTGGTATCCCCAGGAAGCAGGCACAAATGAGCCAGCAATGGGAGCCCGAATGTCACCCATCCGTGCCGGCAAAAGCCCGGCGTTTGTTAAACAGGCCGACATGTCACGCCCTATTTGAATTCGCCTTTCCCCATTGCCACAAATATGATGGCTAGTATCCCCAAGATGATGACAGGAGGCGGGAAGAGCGCGCAAATGGCTCCAGCAAGCGCCATGCCCCAAATTCTTCTTTGAACGGCAAAGATACCACCTACTATGGATATTATCCCGAGGACAATTATTACAGCGGCAAGTGGCCCAAACACCGGAACCCCTATAAGTGGACCAAATAGCGTCACGTCCGCGGCGGCAAGAGCTATGCCTGCAATCAAATTGAGGACCCCTGCAATAATACTCAGTATCCCCGCAGTCGTCGGCTTCCATGTTTTCTCCATCTCTTATTCCTCCTTTTATATTATTTTATTTCCAGACGTGACCCACTCATCTAGGCAAAATCGCAACATTCGTTAACCAGTCACAACATCGCAGACCTCACTCAAACTCGCGCTTCCCCGCAATCATAAGCATAATTGCCCCTATCCCCAAGGACTAAGAGTAAAATAGGACAGGAATGGTATGCCCACCACCAAGAACAGAATCAGGAAAATTATTGCATATACTCCTAGGGTGATAAGGAAAAACCTCCACCACAATCCCCAGGCCAGTCTCCAGGTTGGTTTGACGTCGTTCATCTCCTGTTCCTCCTTTTTAGTTACTTGCTGTCACCAAGTGTGAAGTCTCTCTATAGATGGAATAGCCTTTTCGGCGAAACTCGTTTCTCTCGCCGTGTCCTCTCTGCCCAAAGCTGAACTTGCCAGTTTGGCAGTCAGAATTGAAGTGAGCAAGGTATCAAACTGCTCCAATTCATTGCTGCCTGCTCTCCCGCAACAGCATTATAGTTATAGCTGTCTCTGAATGTCAATGAATCGGAAGCCTATCTTCTGTTATTCTAAGACGCAGACTCTGGCTCACCCTCACGGAAGAGATCCTTCGGTCGCTTCGCTTCCTCAGAATACCAGAGAAATGGAGGCTAGAGTCACAATTTCCTATTAGCGTTAAGGAAGCTCCTTGACCATATAGGCACCTTCTAAGCTATAGCCAAATAAGCGGTAATATTCTCTGGCACCAACCCCACTCAGTATTTCCAAGCTAGTAAAATGGAATTCCTCGTTGGCAATTCGCTCCGCTTCCCGAAGCAGCTTTGCCCCTAAACCCCAATGCTGAGCAGCCGTATCCTGTCTTTCTCCCAAAGGGACCTCAGGACCAAAAACATGTAATTCCCTAACAGAAGCCCTGGCCGTATTCATCCCCAGCCGCAATAAGCCAAACAAGGTCTCACTGGCATCCTCATAGGAAAGAAAAACCTCCTTCCCTCCATAAGCTTCGTAGTCCAGCCTGGTCAAATGCGGCTCGCCAACACTCCACCCATCCCTTAAGCGGTGTCCATATTCGCGACAGCGAATACACTTACACTCAACACCCAGTTCATTCATCCGCTTCCTGACAGTGCCCCTGAGCGCCAAGTCCTTGCTGCCAGCAATTATGAATTTGCTCGGGATATCTCTCATTAGCCTGGGTATCCTCACATACTTAGGAATCGAGCTTTTGATGTCCACAAGCAAATCTATCATTTCAGCGTCACTATAAGGGCGGTAGCGATTGTCCCGATACCAAGCGTCCAGCTCGCTTCCCATTACCACCAGCGTGGGGTAAAGCTTGAGTCCATCAGGACGAAAATGCTCGTCTTCAAACAGCTTTTGCGACAGCTCCAAATCGTGCTCGGGATTTGACCCAGGCAAGCCAGGCATCCAATGATAGTAAACCTTGAAGCCATAATCTCTCAAGATCCTGGTGGCAGAGATAACCTCACTCACCCCATGCCCCCTCTTTGTCAGACGATGGATGCCATCATCCAGTGTCTGCACCCCAAGCTCCACTCTGGTGGTGCCGAAATCAAGCATCCGCTTTATCTCACCCTCCCCACAGAAGTCAGGTCTAGTCTCAATACACAATCCAACACAGCGATGCTTGGCGACCTCATTCAATTCCTTGGCCTCCTCCAAGCTAGCAGAAGGGATGCCGTTCAGGGCATCGTAGCATTCCTCAATGAATCTATACTGGTATTCGACAGGGTAAGCGAGGAAAGTACCCCCCATGATGATGAGCTCCACCTTATCCAGGGCATGACCCATGTCAGCCAGTGTCCCCAGCCTCAGCTCAACCTGCTTCCTGGCATCAAAGTCACACTTCATGGCGCGGAGGACCGCTGGAGATTCCGCGGTATAGCTTTTCGGCGCCTCAACCGATGATGGGCAATAGACACATTTACCAGGGCAAGGAAAGGGCTTGGCCATAACCGCAACTGGCGTTACCCCAGAGATGGTTCGAGTTATCTTTTTCAAGCCACGTCCATGTCATTCTGAGCCGAAGGCGAGCAATCTCAGGATTCCTCATTCCGCTTCGCTCCAGCGAGAATGACAACAAGAAGGGTATAGTATGCTACAGTTTAGCAAAGTCAGTTCTATGGTCACAAACAGGGAAGCATTCGACCAAATAGCCCAGAGCTGGTATCAAGTAAGACATTGGCCTCTGCTAAGGCAAGACCTTGAGGAGTTGGCTGGCAGATGGCACGGCGGGAAGTTGCTGAACGTGGGCTGTGCCCACGGACCCGACTTCTTGCCCTTCAGAGAGCGCTTCGATCTCCTTGGCGTGGACTCCTCATCAGGCATGCTCAAGCAGGCGCTGAGATATTCAGCCAAATTTGGTTTCGATGCCAACTTGATTGTGGCTGATGCCAGGAGTTTGCCCTTCCCTGACGACACCTTTGATTGGGCGATAGCAGTAGCCACCTACCACCACATTAAGGGCCACAATGAAAGGCGAAAGGCATTCTGTGAACTAAGACGGGTTCTAAGGCCTGGTGGGGAGGCTTTCCTAAGCGTCTGGAACCATGGGCAGCAAAGGTTCTGGCTAAAGTCCAAAGACCAGGAAGTGCCGTGGAGGCTCAGAGGAAAAACGGTTTACCGTTACTATCACCTTTTCTCGTATGGCGAAATTAAGAAGCTGCTGTCTGAAGCTGGCTTCGAAATTGTCCATATATCTCCAGAGAAATCCTACCGCCTACCCATAAGGCGTTTTTCCCGCAACATATGCGCGTTGATAAAGAAGCAATGCCGCTAACCGGCAATCAGTTTCTTATGGCGTCATTGCGAGCAAAGCGGGCGCCGGCACATACTACCCCTCCTCACCACCTGCCTCTTCCCCTACTTTCACTTTCTGAGGATAGCCAGCCTCCACAAGACCAATGAAGACTTCCACCAGCCTGGTGTCAAACTTTGTGCCTGCACCTTCCCTAATCTCCTCTACGGCCTTCTGATGAGGGTAGGCACCACGGTAAGGACGGGTGGATATCATAGCATCAAAGGCATCGGCTATGGCCAGGACGCGAGCGTCCAAGACAATAGCCTCGCCTTTCAGCCCTTCAGGATAGCCGCTGCCATCCCAGCGCTCATGGTGGTACAAAATGCCATCTGCACAGGGAACCAAGCTAGGCACATTTCCCACGATATTCGCTCCAAGGCGGGGATGAGATTTTATGACTTCCCAATCCTCAGGTGTGAGCTTTCCCTTTTTGTTGAGTATACTGTCGGGAATGGCAATCTTGCCGATATCGTGAAGCAAAGCGGCGGTACTTATCCTAGTAACTTCATCGGGTGGCAAGCCGATGGCTTCAGCCAAGGCTACAGCATAGGCACTAACCTTCCTTGAATGACCATACACATAGGGATCCTTAGCCTCTACCGCTGCGGCCAAGGCATAAACGGCGCTTAGACTACTACCCCTGGTGTAAATCCCCGACTCTGGTGCTGGCTCAGACAGAATTTTGGAGGACAGATAAACTCGATTTCCACCAGTCCGCTTGGCATAATAAAGAGCCGTATCCGCTGAAGTGACAAGCTCGCTCGACGTCAGTCCATCTGAAGGATAGCTAGCCAAACCAACGCTGCAGGTCACCGCAATTTCCTTTGCTTTCATTTCGGTATCAATCTGCGCCCGAACCCGTTCAGCCACGGTGTAGGCATCATCCGCAGTTGTCTGAGGCAGAATGACAACGAATTCGTCACCACCGTAACGGAAAGCCTGATCCGCACTCCTGACAGAGTCGTTGATGGTCCTACCTATTTGCCTCAGAATTTCATCCCCAGAGGGATGTCCGTATATATCGTTGTATGTCTTGAAGCCATCAAGGTCAAGCAGCAATAAGGAGAATACACCACCATAGCGTGAATGCAGAGCGATGCTCCCACTAATCTCTTCCTCGAAATGGCGTCGGTTAAATAGCCCTGTAAGCTGATCAATGCGGCTGCTCTCCTCAACCTTGGCGTAAAGTTGGGAATTCTCGATAGGCATAGCAATCTGCAAAGCCAAATGCTCCAAAATCCTTATTTGCTTAGCGCTATAAGCATCGGGGCGGTGAGTCGCCAGAATCAGACTGCCGATAGCCCTACCTTCGGCGACCAGCGGCAAGTAAATAATGGAGCGAATTCCCTGCCTCAAATGATACTCCCCGGTCCAGAATCTATGATGCCGTGCCAGATCGGCTTCATACAGGCTTTTCTTCTCTGCGCAAACCCTCTCCGCAGCTGTCCCCTCAAGTGGTATCGTCTCTCCCGTCTGCCACGCTGAACCAACAGTGCTAGATAGAGCCAAGAACCAGAGATGGTCTCCTTGAATCAAAGCAGCCGTTGCCCACTCAACATCAACAAACTCCTTTAAGTCGTTAGCAAAAGTCTCAAATATCTCCTCGATGTTAACCCTTGAGGTTATCACACCAGTCAAACGGTTAATGATGCTTAACTCTTCGTCCCGCTCTCGCTGTTGCTCGTGGACGTATTCTTTTTTCATGCTCGCTGCCACATTACGGGCAACGAACTCCACCAAATCCATATCCTCAACGGTATAGAGCTGGTTGTTCTGCTTACTACCTACCGCCAGAACAGCCACAACCTCGCCCTCGTTCATTAAAGAGATAAATATCTCCACCTCGGCTGAGCGAATTTCTTCCTTTTCCTCCTGCCACATACCCGCAAATTCAGGGAGAATGCTGAGGTTTCTTTCAGGCAATATTGGGACCTTCTGGCTTAGCCAGGTAAGGACAGGGCTATCCCCCCTCAATCTCAGCTTTCGCATAGGATTATCTTCCACAGGAGGATAGACAAATCGGGCACTGAAATCCTGGCTTTCGGTATAGGGCAAAAGCAAGCAGGCTCT
>Ga0209986_10004184_pt1 | contig 12319 bp, 11 predicted proteins | sample BlataG_FD_183168 | JGI IMG/M metagenome (GOLD analysis project Ga0209986, IMG submission 183168) | Deep subsurface microbial communities from Black Sea to uncover new lineages of life (NeLLi) - Black_00105 metaG (SPAdes) (version 2) | ecosystem: Environmental > Aquatic > Marine > Oceanic >...
AATAACCGATAATGCTGATGAAAATATGAATGATGATTTTAACACAAATTGTGAAAAAGCACTTGAAATCATGTTTCCAGTGTTAAATAAATTTATTTTCGAAGGTTGGATTAACAAAATTTAGTTTACTAAATAGCAAGGTAATAGATAATAAATGGGGAAGGTGTACCAATTCAATAATTCGGTAACTTTTAGCGGAAAACTTATAGGGTCTGAAGAGTTTATTAACCGGATGTTGAGGCCTTAGGTATTATTATAGATATACGTTCTAAAGCAAGACCTCGTAAAATGGAAAACTATACTATAGAAAAAAATAGGATACATTGTCTCATTTTAATTAAAAATATTGAGGGGGAAGAGGAAAGGTGATATTGCAAGACCCCATTATAGTTTTATAGATAGTATTATTTTTTTAGGAAAGAGCACAAGGTGTAATCACCACATGAAAGTAATATAAATAATTTATAAATTTGTATAATTTACAATAAGAGGATTTAATATGGGTCCTATGGTTATTTTAGATAAATCAACATTTCAATCTCTTTCATATCATGAGCACATATTTTTGGATAAGCATTTCTATGAAAATCTTACCCCCATTCTCTGCATGGAGCTACTAGGAGATCTTTCAAAATATAAATCTAACTCTCAACTAGGAAAACAAAAAGTTGTTGAACTTTCCAGAAAATTTTCTGGCAGTGGCCCCGTTACAAATTTGGGCTATCAAATTCTATGTGTAAATTCTTTATTAGGGCAAAAATTTCCAATGGATGGGCGAATAATACCAGATAACTATACTACTGTAAGATCTCCTGATAATACTTATGGAGGGATTATTGATCTCGGGCTATTCAATAAAGCGATTTTACGTTGGTCAGCAGGAGATTTTCAGGAAGTTGAATTAATGTTATCAGAATACTGGAGAAAAATAACAGGAAATTTTACTCTATCGGACTTTAGCAACCAATTAGAAAAAAATTATGTAATTATCCCTCAGGTAAAAAACATAGAAGAAATAACTCCCGCAGTGGACAAATTGATTGACAATACAAAATTACAGGATGTATGGTTTGAATGGATTTTAAATCAAATGTTTGTAGATAAGAAGTGTTTTTTTGCAATTAGGAAAAGGTGGTCCAAGAGTAGGCAAATTTATTTAGAGTATTTTGCTCCATATGCATGGTACTGCATAAAAGTATTGTTAACATTAATAATTGCAACTCGATCTAATTTAATCGGTTGGAAATCTACAAACCTATTGGACATTCAATATCTGTATTATTTGCCCTTTTGTATGGTATTTATATCTAATGATAAATTACATCATTATTTGGCACCATTATTACTCAGAAATGATCAGTGCTTTATAAGCGGAAAAGAGCTTAAAAAAGATCTAAAAAGAATAGTCAATGAATGGGAAAATCTTAGTGGAAGACAGAAAATATTGCTTTCATATGCTTTGGGAAGTTATCCAATTCCGAATAAAAAATCAATTACCTATAAACTTTGTAAACGTTACAGGGGCCCCTGGAGTCCGGGAAGGGGAAATTTAGCTGTGGAATTAAAAGATAGCGAAAAAAAGGAAGCAAATGAATGGGTAACTAAAATGTTTGAAGATGTTGAAGGTAAATACTATCCCTTCCAAGATATTTTAGATGGGCTATCTTGATTTTGTTCTCTATTATACTTTTGGCTATTTTATTTTGTAAAATTTATTTAAGACTTAGCATCTATGTTTAATTTTAGGCAGTATTAAAAATGATTTATATATATAAAAGATAGAAATTGAAGGAAAAGCATTGTTGGTATTAAAATATTAAGATATTAATGTGACAAGGGACGGTTCTTTGACACACGGTACTTTTAGCGGAAAATCTATAAGATCTGAGGAGTTTCTTAACCGGATGGTTGAGGCTTTAGGTAATTATTATAGATAAACGTCTTAAAGAAAGACTTCGTAAAATGAAAAGCTGAACCATAGAAAAAATAGGATGTGTTCCTATTTTCCATAATTTTGCCGAATGCACAGATCTAATATCATAGACACAAGACACACAATAGTTAAAAAAAGAATATATCCTAATAAAGAATTTTAGGAAACCATACTTGATAATTTAAAAACAGATAAGGAGAAAATTATGGCAAAAACAATATCGGAATCTTTCAGAGAATTAAAAGTAAATCTTGAAATTACAGAGTTGCAACATTCTACGGTATCCACAAGGCAACAAAATGTAAGAAACGCCTTTGAAAACGAACTTGATATTTTGGATTCTTTTTTAACGGGATCATACTCACGGTATACTATGATTGCTCCATTAAAAGAGGCAGATATAGATATTTTTATTATTTTGGATACCAAATATTATTATCATTACAATGGTCAAAACGGTGGTCAGGCAGGATTACTAGATTTAATTAAGCGAACTTTAAGAAAAACTTACCCCAAGACACCAGATATTAGCAGAAACGGGCAAGCTGTAACAATTCAATTTACAGACTTTATGGTTGATGTTGTTCCGGCCTTTTCTCGTAAGGGTGAAGGTTACTTAATTCCAAACTCAATAAGTCAAAGTTGGACCTCTACTGACCCTAAAAAACACGTAGAGATTATGTCATCTGCAAATAAAGAACATGATGGTGATTTAGTTCCTCTAATTAAAATGATCAAAGGATGGAATAGATCGATAAATGATTATTTTAGATCATTTCATCTCGAAGTAATGGCACTGCATATTTTAGGCAAAGTTAAAATCTCTGATTATCCATCTGGGGTTAGATATTTCTTTGACAAAGGAAGAAGTTATGTAAAGCAAAAAAATCCCGATCCCGCGGGCTATGGTGGAGATGTAGGAAGTTATCTAAACACTCAAGAAAAAGTAGATGATGCTGTGAATAAGTTTGAGACTGCTTATACTAGGGCCATAAAAGCTGAAGATTATGCCAATCGATATTATATTGAGGATGCTATAAATATGTGGAGAAAAATATTTGGGAATTATTTCCCTGCATATGGATAGGGGATTATTATGATAAAACAATCTACTACTAAAGAGAAAATTATTTCTCTTGCTAAAGAAGCAATTATTAAAGAAGGAAAAAGAATTGAAGAAAATTGCCTATATACTGCAAAAGGCCATTTTGTTGCAGCTGAATTTTGGACAAAGTTTCATTTACGAATAGGAATCCCAACAGTAATTTTAGCTGCCATCACTGGGGCTTCAGCGTTAGCACAATTTGAGAATCATTATATTATTACAGGCATTTCATCAATTATAGTTGTTGTACTTACAGCGATAACAACATTTTTAAATCCAAAGGAAAGGGCAAATATTCATTTAACCTCAGGGAATAATTACGATTCACTTTTGAGCAGAGCCCGTATATTTTGGACGGTTGATTGTAGGAGAGAAAATTTAGAGGAAATACTCACGGATAAATTAAAAAATTTATCAGAAGAGAGAGATAGGTTAAACCGGGAGTCTCCACAAGTTCCCAGATGGGTATATAAACGAGCGAAGAAAGGAATTGAAGAAGAAGAAGCAAATTATAAGATAGATAAAAATGAATAAATATAATCAAGAACTTCTTTAAATATTGACGAATATAATGATGAGAACGATCTATAAAATAAATAGACACATCCCATTTTCTTAGACAATTAATATTTTACTTTTAAATTAGATAAATAGGGAAGATGTGCCAAGTCAATAATTCGGTAACTTTTAGCGGAAAACCTATGGGGTCTGAGGAATTTTAGCCGGATGATTAAGGCTTTAGATATTATTATAGATAAACGTCCTAAAGGAAGACCTCGTAAAATGGAAGGCTAAACCATTGTTGGGCTTAAGGATATTTTACCGGAAAAACTAAAAAAAAGGGTGTAAATTAAATGCTGCAAAGTTACGGAAAAATTAAAGAAGGAAACTCAGCCATCATTGAAAATATTCCTATTTTGTTTGAGTTTAAAAAAACTCCAAGATCAGGGCTTACAGAGTGGTATGGTTCATTTAAATTACCTATTGAAAAAAATATAAGACCAGGTGGTCCGTATCGATTAATCCTTGATGATGGCAGGTCAGGTGACATCATTATAACTAATATTGAAAGAAGCAGTTCTGGTAAACATGTTGTTAACTTTAAAGGTAGTGGCCTATTGAAATAAAGAAAACACAGAATATGTAGTTGTAGATGGACTTACAAATCCGCTACGCTCTTTTGTTAGCTACTTAACCAAGGGTAATATCGGTGTAAAATTATTACCATGATTACTTGCTTTAGTGAGGTGATAAAATGAAGTTATTTTCTCAAAGAAAAGGAATTAAGCCAGTTAAAAGCGTTATCCAAGTGAATTTTATGGATGATGATTTACGCAATGATTTATGGAATGCCTTAACTGCTTCTTACTGGGATAATATAAGTAAATATTGGATTTCTGATTTCCCGGATATGGAAATTTTAATCAAAAAAATATGGGTTGACCATTTTAAGCAACCGCTTGATACTTTGGAAAATACTTGGAGGAAAACTTATAAAATAATAAGAAATAAATTTTATAATTATGAATGGTACGAAGTTTATGATTTCATAGAATTTATTGTTTATAGCTATCCTTATAAAGATGATAATCAGAACTTTATAAATCTTTGTAATTCTTTTTTGGAACGTGAATTATCCGCATATCGTTTCATCGGGGGTAAGATTACACAAATAACCTCGGAAGAGGAAATTTCGGAAATAGAGGAAGCTTTAGAAATTTCCCAACCTTTAAAAGCGGTTAATACTCATTTGAAAACAGCTTTGGATTTATTAGCAGACAGAAAATCCCCAAATTACAGAAACTCGATTAAAGAGTCTATAAGTGCGGTAGAGGCTATTTGTAACTTGATAACGAAAGAGAAAAATACAACATTGGGACAAGCGTTGAAGAAAATAGAGGATAAGGTTAGTTTGCACTCTGCTTTGAAAAGTGCATTTAGCAGTTTATATGGGTATACAAGTGATGCTGATGGCATACGTCATGCATTGCTTGATGAACCTACTCTTTATTTTGAAGATGCAAAATTTATGTTAGTTTCTTGCTCTACGTTTATCAATTATCTTATTATTAAAGCATCAAAGGCGGGAATCAAAATATAACTTACACAATCGAATTTAGATTAAATGAAATATAGGAAAAATTTAAATAAAGAAACAGAGAAAATAGAGAGAAAATAGCAGACACCTATTTTTATTGACATCACTTCTACAAGATGACATAAGAGGTTTGAACTAGCTCAATAATTCGGTAACTTTTTCTAGCTTTTCGTAAGGGTTCTGATAAGTTCGGGTTCCCGATGTCTTCGCAAATGATTAGAATATTGCAGGAAACAGGCATTTATTACGCTTTTATCATATTTTAAGAAATTGTAATATGTCAAATGTTGAGATTAGGCAACATTATTTACACTAGTTAATTTCGTTAGTATAATTATTTTAGAGAAATAAATGCATGTATAAACAGAACACGAAGCTACTAATACGAATAAATAATTAGAATAGAATATTAGATTATTCATAATAATATTTTAAGGATAAAAATATGCCTAAAAGACCAAGAAGTCACCAATTAGAGGAAGAATCAATTTATAATTTAGGTAATATTTTACCAAAAAACTGGTTATTAAGTAGACCAGATAAAGACTATAGCATAGATGGTCAAATAGAAATATTTGATAAAAACAATGAATCAACTGGTGTATTTTTTTTCTTTCAGATGAAAGCCACTGATAGCCGACAAATTAACAATATACTAAATTATCGAATAAAAAAGGAAACGATTTTATACTATAAAAAATTACAAATACCTGTACTCCTCATAAGATATTCATCTTTCCAAAAACAATTTTATTATAAATGGGCCCATTCAGTAGATTTTTACTATTCTAAACCTATTAGTAAAACAATAAGCATAAAATTTTTAGAAAAATGGAATCAAAAACAAAGTCCAGAAAATATCATTCAATATATTAATTTTTATAATAGGATTATAAGAAATCCTAGTGATATCAAAATAGATTTTTATTTTAATATGCCCTCAGAAGAACTATTTTCATTTTCGAAAGCAGAAATTTTTGTTTCACTTAAACAAAAAATAAAAAAAATATCCGAATTTATAGATATCTCTATAAATCTTAAAGATGATTACTTTTCAAAAATTGAAATCAAAAATAACACATTATCAATTGATATTGGAGGGGTAGCTGGATTTAATATCCATCATTTAAACAAATATTACTCAAGTACTTCTTTTAAAGGATATATTACTAATGATATATTGGTTGGAATTGGATATGTACTTTTAAAAATAGGTTATGATAAAATCGCTATAGATAATCTATTTCGTAGTTATATATTAAAGTCTACTGCCATCACAAAGATAAAAAGCTTTTTTAATGAAGAAATAATATCCTTGTTTCTAAAAACAAACAGATTAAAAAGGTTAGATTTGTTAAATAGAATTATCAAAATTAATAACGACATAAATATTTGTTATAATATATATTTTATTTTGCTTTTACAAAAAGGAGAATGTGGGAAAGATGAGCTTAACAAATTAAAAGAAATAATTACGTATTCCGCAAAGATATTGAAAGAAAGAAATTCTTTAGAAGAACTTGGCGCTTTATATTATAACTTAGGAAACATTCTAAGAAAATATAGTGAAAATAAAAAGGAATCACTAAATTATTATAAAAAAGCAGCAAAAAATGATCATAATTATTTTAAACGCCCATATTATTGGAAGGAATTGGCCGGGATATACTTTGTGTTAAAAAACTATAATACTTCTGAATTATATTATAAAAAAGCACTAAAACTAGGTAGCCCAATTTCTGTTATAGCCTTAAGAGCTGATGCTCTTATGTTTTGCGGAAGATATAAAGACTCTTATGACTTATTTAACGAATACATCAATAAAGAAAAAGAAATTGATTGTATATGGTGCCTTAAATCAAAATTTTTAAAAACTATTATTCGGGAATTTAAAATTGAAAATCAAAAAAGAAAACCAAATGAATCCAAAAAAATATTTTCTTCCGATCTCAATAAAGCTAGTTTATCAGAATTTGAAGAAAAATTACAAAAAGCATTCGATTATGATATTTTAGATGACCTGGCTTGGTTTAATAAAGGAACTTTAGAAATCAGGAAAAATAATTATTTTGAAGCTTTAATTTCATTTTTATTTGCCGCTTTAATTGATTCAAATGACTTAGAATCTTGGGCTATGTTTATTAAAATAAATTTAAAAGAGAAATTTAATGATGAATTGTTTATTTGTGGATTAAAATTAGCATATCAATTTCATGGGGAAAGTTTACTCACACATTTAATCAATTGGTTTAACAATAAACCAGAAAGAGAAATTCCTAAGAAACTAAAAATAGAATATGTCAATGAATTAACAATATATTTAGATAATATTGTCAAAGAAAAAGAGGAAGAAAAAATAATAAGATTTGTTTCATCAGATGGAAAATACTATGAACATAATATTGAAGATATACAAATATGATAAATATCAACGGACTTTATAATTAAAAAAATAATTTATAATTATAGACTCCATTAGTAATACTACTTTTTTATAACATGTAACGTGCTTTGCTATGTATTTTGGGTACAGATAACCCATTGTACTAACTCAATAATTCGGTACTTTTTCTAACTTTTCGTAAGGGGTTTGATAAGTAGATGAAACTTAGAACCAGACTTCAAAAATTCTGGAGAAACTAATTCTTTAATTTTTTTGGAGGATATAACAATGAAAGAAATAATAGGAAAAGAAAAAAACATCCGCACGCTTCTTGAAAATGCGCGGTATTCAATAGATTATTATCAGCGGGAATACAAGTGGCAGACAAAACATCTTCAGGAACTTATCGAAGACCTAACAAAGAAGTTTCTTGAAAGTTACGAAGAAGGAGATGAGCGCTCCGCCATTCAGTATTATGGGAATTATTTTCTTGGTTCAATTATTCTCTGCGAGAAAGAGGGCAGCAAATACATTATTGACGGCCAACAGCGCTTGACTACCATTACTCTTCTCTTAATCTACTTGAAAAACATATTAAAAAACGAAAAGCAAAGGGTAAAAATTTCCAGTCTGATTTATTCGGATGTGTACGGCAAGGAATCATTCAATATTGATGTAGAAGAAAGAAATCCTTGTATGGGTGCTTTGTTCGACAATATTGACTACGATATAGCAAACGCGTCAGAATCAATTCATAACATTAGAAATAGGTACAATGAAATTGCAGCTTTGTTTCCGGATGAGTTTAATGAAGATGTAATGATATTCTTCAGCGACTGGTTGTTGCAGAATGTCTACCTTGTAGAAATAACTGCCTATACTGACGATGATGCATATACTATCTTTGAAACTATGAATGACCGGGGCCTTTCACTGAATCCACTTGATATGTTGAAAGGCTTTCTGATGGCTTCAATAAAAGATTCAGATAATAGGAATAAAGCGGTAGACATCTGGAAGAGTTGGTCGGAAAAACTACATAACCTTGGAAAAGATGAGGACAGTGAGGCTTTTAAAACCTGGTTTAGGAGCCAGCATGCTCAGACTATTCGTGAAAGAAAGAAAGGGGCAACTGCTAAAGACTTTGAAAAAATTGGAACCGAGTTTCATCGCTGGCTTAGGGATAATACAGCTCTAATTAAATTAAATAAAAGCGAAGATTTTTTCAACTTTATCAACCGGGACATGCAGTTTTACCTACGAGAGTTCATTAATATTAAGAAAGCAGCACAGTCACTAACAAAGGGACTTGAACCGATTTTTTATAATGCGAAACTGGCATTTACCCTGCAGTATCCGCTTCTTCTTGCGCCACTTCGTGAAACCGATAATGAAGATGATATACGGAGAAAACTCCATATCGTATCTTCCTATGTTGATATTATCATTGCACGAAGAATATGGAATTTTAAGAGCATTACATATTCAACAATGCAATATTCCGTGTTTAATGTTATGAAAGAAATAAAAAATAAACCAGTCGATGAACTCGCAGATGTTTTGATTAATAAGCTGATTAGTGAACCAATTAATTTTGAGAGTAACGATCGCTTATATTTGCATCAGCAGAATCGATATTTTATTCGTCATCTTCTTGCTCGTATTACCGATTTTATCGAAACCTCTTCCGGTCTGCCAAGCCAATTTACTGACTATATTGCAGAAGGAAAAAACCGCTATGAGATAGAGCACATTTGGGCTGACCACCCCGAAAGACATGCCGATGAGTTTTCTAACGCGGCAGATTTTGCAGAGTACAGAAACCGCATTGGTGGACTTCTACTTCTGCCCAAGAGTTTCAACAGTAGTTACGGTGATTTGCCATTTGTTGAAAAACTACCTTATTATTTTGGTCAGAACCTGTTGGCAAAATCCTTGCACAAAGATTGTTACGAACATAATCCGGGATTTATGCGGTTTAAAGAAAATGTGAGTCTCCCATTCAAACCTCATGCGGAATTTAAAAAGAAGGATTTGGACGACCGGCAGGCACTTTATCGGAAAATTGCGGAGTTGGTCTGGTCGCCTAAAAGAATTACAAAGGAGATGAGTGTATAACAAAACCGAAATATAATCTCTATACCACAACACAGAATAAGAATTTTTTAATCAGAAATGTCATGTCAGAGGGACGGTTCTTCTGACAATATAATACTAAAGAGATAAGACGGTTTAAAGAGGTGATAAAGTATCCAGGTAATCAAGTAAAATATGAATTTAGAAAATGTTATTAAACGAATTGGAAGAAGAACTTAAGAATTTATTAATTTTAATAATCCACATAAAGAAAAACACTTCCTTAAAAAGAGGGAATCTAATATAAATTGATGGTTTAATATAATATCTGGCAAGAAAATCTAATTTATCAAATAAAAATATAGCCATGTTAATTGAAGTAAACCGGGAAGTAGTGAGGGGGTTGTCAGAAGAACCGTCCCCTTGACAATTTAATTATTTCTTAAATTGAAATTTGGGTCTTTATTTTTGAAACTCGAATAATTTAGATAGGAGGAAGTATCGTGCTTGACAGAAGAGTTGTAAGAGAATTCTTAGATGAAGAACTTAAGGAAACGGAAATACCTGATGATATCTTTAAAGAAACAATTGTAGAGACTTTCTGTAAGTATGTTGAAGATGACTACTATGAATGGTTAAAGGGCAACTTTAAATCATTTTTTAATTACGGAAAACCCGATTGGCAGTGGATAAGAGAAAGGATTAAAAAGCATGAGGAGTGACAAGAGATAATCTGTTGGTTTAATGACAAGAATTATTTTAGTGTCGATTCGGTTTTCGAACTTTAATTAAAAGATGTCCGGGATAGTCTTATAAAAAATTAATTAACAACAACAGCAACATTTTCTTTTTTTTGTTTTTGTTATATTGGTAATGTTCAATATTGTTATGGTTAGGGTTCAAATTTTAGGCCTGGCCAGGTCCAAAATTTGAACCCTATATTGTTGTTGTTGTATTTATTGTATTATTATTAGGGGTTAGAATTTGAACCACCTTTATTTAAAATTTGAACTACCCCTAGTGCAAAATTGACCACAAGCTCATTAACATCAGGACAAAATTACACTACCCCTGGTGCAAATTTTACTATTCGACGTGGTTTAATTCTGGTAACTTATCAGATTTTGCTATTTGATAAAGATTAGTCTGATAATCTCCATTAGCAGACTTTCGTTTACACATCTTTTCAATCAACCCATATTTAATTAATACTTCACGATATTTTCTTATGGTATTCTTAGTAACTCCCATCCTTTTACCTAAGGTGCCTACAGATGGCCAGGCATGTGTTTTATTTCCATAACAATAGCTTAGTAACTGAAAATAGAGCATAGTTGGTCCGGTACCTATTATTTTTGTCCAATTGTCTATAAAATCTTTATGAATAATAGTAAAGCCAGTATTTGGGAAACCTTTCTTATTCTCTCTGTTTTCTCTTTCCATATCTTTTTCCTTTCTATAATTATATTTTATGGATAATTTTAGGTATTGATTTGATTTTTCACTATAAACCAATAAATCCTTTTCTTCTTTTTTTATCTTTCTCAAAAGGGGAAAGTTTAAATGCAGGATATTATCAAGAACAAATACAGATAATATATTACACTATGGTTTTTATAATTTCAACTATATTTTGTATAATTGCAGATTTGAAGGATTTTATTTGATTGGCTATAATATTAGTCGATGGGTTAATATATTAGCCCAAGGAGTCATCAAGAAGGTGAAGAAAATTCTTTTTACGACAAACCCCAAAATAAAATATGTAGAAATGGAAAAAACTGACCCTACTTTTTATGCAGAAATAGGAAGGGGCGTTGTTTTGTGGGAAGCAAAAGATGAATCCTGAATTTGAAAAAAGAATGGTCAAAAACAGGAGTAGAAACACAATTTTAAAAGTTCAAGAACTATAGAAGTTTTAGTAGAGAGATAAATGGTATTTTGTATGAGTTTATTAAAATAAAGCCGGAAAGATTTTTGGGTCGGAGAAGTTAAGGTAACTATAACTGATCCGGAAAGAACGCTTATAGATGGACTGATTTCTCCAAAGTATTTTGGGGATTGGGCGGAAGTTTATTCTGCATTTGAATTCCGGGGTGTCACGGGGACGGTTCTCTGTTCTTATTTACCCCCCTTAAAACCCTTTATTTACAAGGGTTTGAGACCACAAAGGACACGGCACGCCGTGCCCCTACGGGAATGCCTCAAAAACGCATGGAGAGTGCCTTTAAACGCGCTTTAATTTTCAAAAAATCAGCAATTACGACATTTTTTTTGCCTTTTTTGACTTTTCCGAAACTCTGTAACCCTTATAAATAACCGCTTTCAGATTTTGAGAGAGTAAAAATAAGGCAAAATAGGCGCTTAAAATCAAAAATATGCAACCTACCCTTGAAACCCTTATTTTACAAGGCTTTCCTGCCCCCGATTTTCCAATTTTCTACCTTTCCTTTGAATTAATTAAAGGACAAAATTTATTTTTAAAAAATCCCAAGCTTGATAATATTAAATAATTCTTAGCGGCTATTGGTAGTAACCATCTCTTTAGTTGTTATTTTTTATCCTTTTCCAGTGAAGTTTTCTCAATTTTATTAATCGCTACGGGCAAGGCAAGTCCTGACAATAATAATAGACCTCCAGTAAATATGAAAACAGCTGGCAGACTAAAGGTTATCATAATAAATCCACCGGAAATAGGACCTAAAACATTACCTAAGTAAGTAG
>Ga0209986_10004185_pt1 | contig 12318 bp, 15 predicted proteins | sample BlataG_FD_183168 | JGI IMG/M metagenome (GOLD analysis project Ga0209986, IMG submission 183168) | Deep subsurface microbial communities from Black Sea to uncover new lineages of life (NeLLi) - Black_00105 metaG (SPAdes) (version 2) | ecosystem: Environmental > Aquatic > Marine > Oceanic >...
AGTTGACTTGGCGATAGCCCCTCGACCTCCCTTCCCTTGAAAAATGTGGTTTCAATTCTTGTCGTCGGGGCCAAGACGAGGGCTGGATCTAATGAGTTACCTTGTTGTATCAGTTCCCCCGATATCTCCTGATTCACTGATTGGATAAGCCCTTCAACCACGCCTGAGGATATGGAATCCAGCATCCCCACCCCTCTCATTATCCAGTAAATTTCTATTTCCCCGGGATGATTGGCATAAATGTTTTGGCTGAAGTTTTCAGGTATTACCAGAAGCGCAACTCCATTTTCTTCCCTTACTTCTTTCAAGCCTTCTTCAGCATCATTACCATCATAGATAACCTCTGCCCTCTCGATAAGAACGGACATGGCTATATCAGAAAAATCGCCACCGTCCATATCCGCAATTCCTATGACTGGCTTCTCCTCTATTCTTTCCCCGACGTTGCCAACCATTTGCCCCACAAATCCAAACAGCATGGCAACAACCACTATTGGGAGCAGGGTTGAGAGGGTAAACAATTCCTTGAATTCTTTCTTTATTATGTTGCCAAGCATTTAATCGCCTTAACAAAAACCTCTTCTATATTTCTAGCGTCATATTCCTTTTTGAGTTCCGCGGCAGTCCCGCTGGCAACTATTCTCCCATCGTTTATCAAAGCGATGCGGTGACATAAGAGCTCTACCTCAAGCATATTATGCGAAGACAATAAAACCGCCACTCCTGCCTCGACTGAGCTATTTATTATCCTCCTCACCTCTTGAGCATTTACCACGTCCAAGCCGGAGGTAGGCTCATCTAATATTGCCAATCTCGGGTTTACCATTAAAGCTCTGCCCACGAGCAAACGCCGTGTCATTCCCTTGCTGTATGTATCAACTTTATCATTTATTCTCTCCCCCAAATTGCTTATTTCCAATCCACTCTGAACTATATTCTGGAATTTCTCTCCCTCGCCAAAGAATTTGGCGATAAAATTCAGGTACTGTTTACCCGTGAGATTTTTATAGGCGCCAGCCTCTTCGGGCAAATAGCTTATTATCTTTCTCACCTCTCCCGCCTCTTTAGGAATTTCATAGCCAAAGACTTTTACCGAGCCAGAGGTTATTTGAAGCAGCGTGGCAATAACTCTCAGTGCGGTTGTCTTTCCCGCACCATTAGGACCTATAAGACCAAATATCTCCCCTTCGTTTACTTCAAAAGAGATTCCATTTATTGCCCTGAGGTTCCCATAGTCCTTGACCAGTTCTCTAACTTCTACTGCTTTCATCTATCTCACATATCGCAACAGTTAAAGGAAGTTCTTGCGAAGCAAAAATTTAGTAAGTGCCTTAAGGCACAAGCCTTTTATGCTGTGTTAGACGAAGAGGCGTTATGTTTTAACTGTCTTACCTTTTTAACGGTCATCTCAGCTAGTTTCTCGACAGAAATCTTCCTGAGATCTTCATAGCCAATCGTTGGCGGGATACCTAGTATATCTGTATCGTCTAGTCTAACAGGTAGAACGTATTCCCTATTTTCTTGCAGCGCCCGTGCCTGGGCAGATTGACGCTCATGGTTTGTCCATACCTTCGCTGCGTAATGCTTTGAAATAAAGATTACACAGAATAGCGCTTTGGTTCGATAAACCTCGTCAAGCTTGTCATAAAGGTTTGCTCCCCATAGACCAATTCGCTCGTACTTATCATAGAACACTCTTAACCCATTTGAGGATAAAATTTTGCAGTATCGCTGGATCGTTTCCCGATCTTCGCCGGCGAAGGAGACAGCGATATCAAAATCATAGCGTGACAAGCGCGGCGTTTGGGGGATGCTAACTTTATTTACTCTCGTTTGTCCTTTGCCAACTGTTGGTCTTTCGATAACACCTATTCCTTTGCAGGCAGGACAAATCTCCGTTCCTTCAAGACCGACCCAGAGGGTAGACTTTGTCCACCCACTACCCCTACAGAATTTGCAGGTAGCTAGCTTCTCAGAAGGTATGGCTATTTCAAACTCACCTGCCCCTTTGCATGCCGGGCACACGCTACCAGTACTAGAAAAGTCAAATAGCGCCCCGGCGACGCGTCCTGAGCCCTTACAAATTTTGCACTTGACAATCATTTAGCCTAGCTCCTCTAACTGTTAGCACCCTTTCGTCCAATATTTTGCATATTTGCAAAATCCCAAAAGGATTTGGACAACGGAGCAAACCGATTACCCGCTATTAGGCAAAGCCTGGTTTTAATCAAGTTTGATTCCAATAGCATTACCGCTTTTCCCTATGATTGCAGGTCCTTTTAATATAACAAATTCTCCTTTTCTATCTTGGGCTACTACTTCCCCTAATTCTCCATAAATGGTACCTTTTAAATGACAAAGGAGGTCATTTTCAGCTTGAATTTCAAATACAAGATTCCCATCTTTATCTTTTATTCGATATCCATATGGGGTCATTTCCTTATTACAGCCTTTAGACGCTTCAATGAAATTATCTTTCAAATGACAAAGAACCTCTCCGTTCTGATCAAGTAATGCTCCTGAAATCCTAAATTCATCATTTTCAATTTTCGCTTCAAGGTGATATTTAGTTATTCCTTGAATTCCCAATTCTAAATAGTTGGTTAAATTTGAGGATACTTCAAAACATTTGCGTCCAGGCTGCACAAAAATATAATTTCCTTTCATGAATACTGGCATATTACCCCCTCCTTCTGGCGATCAAAAGATAGGATCATCCATAGTATACTCAATAGAAATAGCATAATTAAAACCTACTGTTAGATACTTCAATACGAATTCAATTAAATCACGAATTGGACGCATAAATTCTATGCCAGGCAGATTAACGTATCTTAGCAGCCTCTCTCTTGCTTCATCTCTTATTTCGTGTGACATTGTGGTTATTCCTATCACCTTGCCATCGGATGCTCTTATTAGGGGTCCTCCCGAGTTACCATAGGTAATAAGAGTATCAGTTAAGAAAGTTCTTATTCTATGAAGAGCATTCATATGACTTGGCCTTGAAACAATAGCGGAGATGACCCCCTTACTAACAATGGGCTCGCCAAAATCCAAGGGATATCCTATGGCTATTACTTCCTCACCTTGTGATATCTTAGAAAGATTCGCAACTTCAAAAAAAGCTCTGGGAGTAACATTTAGTCTTAGAATTGCATAGTCATAGACAACTGGACGATCCGAATTCTCGTCAATCGCCAATAATGCCCTATAGGTATTTCCAGCAATTTGAACGAATATCTGTCTTGAATAATCCAGTCTTATTGCTCCTGTTTCATCAATGCTCATTTTGGTAACCACATGATTATTTGTTATAAAAATTCCTTCATTACCAATAAAAAACCCCGATCCAGCTTTCCCAATATCATGACAAATAACTTTTCCAGATGCTAAGTTCCATCTATCGCTCACGGTACTCATATCTCACCAGATTTCGTCTAACGTTTTGCAGATAAAAGAAGTTCGCCAATAGGCGAATTTGGGGAAATTTTTGATTTCCCTTTTGTCCGCTGTTATATGACCCGAAGGGCAAGGTTGCGAGGCAACCGCAGAGTTCCGAACCCTGCCAAAAATATTTTCAAACATCCTTCAAACCTCTTGCAAAATTTTCTTATTTTTCATCCCGTTTGAGAAACTTTGGAGGGCCACTCTTGTTTTACTTCCCTGCCTCTTTTATACCGAAAGTCGCATTTCTCAGCGCCTTCTGCGAGTGTCATGGTGCGAACTAATCCCGTACCGAACGCTTTGCTCATAGGGAAATCGAGCGAACATAGAAATGGCGTAAATTCGTCCGCACCCTGGGCGTGAAAGAATTTGCATATTGCACATTCGGTGAAATCCATGCCAAAATCAAATTCTTTACCGTCACCCTTAATAAAAGTCCATACCCAGTCTTCTGGGTACTGACGCTTTTGCGATTGTGCAGCCTGTTTTCTTAGTCTAAACTGGGCGAACATCCATCTTCCCATAAGGCGAAGCAAAAACTTGGGATAGGAACGCAACTGTGTCTCTGTCATTTCGTAAATACTCTTTGCGGCTTCCTCCGCCGTCTTACCATGAGTTTTCAACACTCTATATAGTGCCAAACCCCAGGCACACTGGATGAGGTTTGTCGTTAAGGTGTTTTTCTTACCGCCAATATAAGGCAGGTGGGGAATGAGGGCTTCGTATTCTTGACGAGTTTCTTTTACGATGGTATTGGTAAGGTCATCGCCGCAGTAAGATACAAGAACCTTTCTGGAATACTTTCTCATATACTTGTCGAAGTCTTTTAGGAGTTTCGATTTTCGAGATGTGTAGTAATTATCAACCATTTGCTTATTCATAACACGTCCTCCTTTTTTAAGTTAAGTAACATGAATTTATAAATTTAATCCTCTAAGGCAGGGTTCGGAATTTTATATAACTCAAGTATATACGAAATTCGTTTTATGTCCAGTAGTCTATGCGATGAGTAATGGGCGCAGCCTTCCGCATCAAGACTGCAATGCTATTAGGGCAAACGCTGTTGTATAATATCTCCGGAACAGGAGATGGCTAGCTCGGGACAGAGGACGGGGGTTGCTAATTTGCCCTTGCATTATGGCAAGGTGCCGCCGTGGCTGTTCGGGCGGATGTGCCAGCTTGCCCGGGAGATTACCATTGTTACGGTAACGGAGTTTGGCACTGAGGAGATGCTGCGCCGTCTTTCCGACCCCTTCTGGTTCCAGGCTTTCGGCTGTGTCCTGGGCTATGACTGGCATTCCAGCGGCGTTACCACCACCGTCTGTGGCGCCATGAAAGAAGGAATGCGCGGACTGGAAAGGGAGCTTGGCTTATTTGTCGCCGGGGGCAAGGGCAGGACCTCGCGCAAAACCCCCACGGAGATAGAAAACACCGGGCATCTGTTAAAGGTAAATCCATCGTCCCTGGTTTATGCCAGCCGAATGTCAGCCAAAGTAGATAATTCCGCCCTTCAGGATGGCTATCAGCTCTATCACCACAGCTTCTTCTTTACCCAAGATGGCTCCTGGGCAGTCATCCAGCAAGGTATGAATGAGATCAATCGCTATGCGCGCCGCTATCACTGGCTGGGAGAGAAAGTCGTTGACTTTGTCTGCGAGCCCGAGGCTGCTATTTGTTCCCAGGCCAAGGGGGAGGCATTGAATCTGGTGGCTCTGGAGAGTGCAAAGGTGAGGGATGTCATTGCCCAGGTCGCCGCCGAAGAGAAGCCAGATAAAATTGTAGGCCAGCTAAACAGGCTAAAGACCTTAAACTTACCCCAGCGAGCTTATATCAGCCTGGAAGATATTCACCCTGACAGGCTAAGCAAGATTTTCCTCACCGCCTATGAGCATAAGCCCAAAAACTTTGAATCACTGCTAGCCCTTGAGGGCGTAGGAGCCAAAACGCTTCGCGCCCTGAGTCTTATTTCAGAGCTGGTTTATGAGACACCGGTCAGCCTGCGAGACCCGGCAAGCTACAGCTTTGCCCATGGCGGCAAAGATGGCCATCCTTATCCTGTGGACAGGAAGACCTACGATAGCAGCATCCAATTCCTGGCACAAGCGGTGGAAAAGGCTAAAATTGGAGATAGAGAGAAGCTCGAAGCCTTCAGACGCCTGAGGGCCTGGCAGTGAGAATTGTAGCAAGAGGTGCGAGATTGTTTCGCTTGTCACCCTCACCTTTCCCGATTTAATCGGGACTCCCGTCAAGGGAGAGGAGATTGCTTCGACCCGATAAATCGGGCCTCGCAATGACAGGGGGGTTCGAGGGAGAGGGAATCTGGCTCGCAATGCCGGAATGAAGTTATTTCTGCGACAAAATACTATAATAAGGTAGCGCAATGAGTGACTTTGACATCGCATCTTATGTTTCCCACATCGAGGCGAACCGCTCGGTCAAGGATGCTTTAATGCAAAGCTTAAAGACGCGCCGCCCTCCATATCGCATCTCCGTAACTGACTTACTTAACCTCAAACAGGCTTACTTCAGGAGAAAGTATCCTGAAATCGTTCCGCCTCTGGAGAAACAGCAGCTTATGTGGGCCGGCACCGGCTTTCACAAGACCTTCGGCTCAGCCGTATCCAGCGAAGAATACCTGGAGCAATTTGTAGAAACCGAGGGCATAGTGGGTAAAATTGATATCTACGAAAAGATTCCCGTAGAAGTTAAGACCACCTCAACACCTGTAGACACGAAGGATTTATTGAAATACAGGCCAACTTATATCGAGCAATTGGGCATGTACTGTGCTATGGTCAATGCCCACGAGGGAGAAATTATCATCTATCAGCGCCAGGGAGAGGAATCGCCCTCAACTTCCCCTCTGCTTGCCTACCACGTTACTTTCCCTGACCTGGAGGCAATTCGAGAGGAAATGCGGCGGAGACGCGACCTCCTGGTGCAAGCACTCATTTCCAACGACCCCAGCAATCTCCCCGTTTGCCCCTGGCTCAAAAGGCAGTGTGATTATTCCCAGGTATGCGACTGCGCAACCACATCGGTGCCAGCATCACACGAGATAGCTGAGTTAGCCGGGGAAATCTACGTCGATAGCACAACTTGCGAGCAACTCCTCAGCAAAATGGCTGGGTCTCAACCATCCCAACTGTTTGGCATCAACGATATTGTTTTCCCCCGCAAAGCATATTTTGAGCGCCTTAAGTTGAGTGAAGGAGTTCGGGAAGAGAAGGAGGAGTATCTTCGTTCCATGGATGAGCGTGGCTTTCTCGATGCACTCCGCGATTCATTACGCTACGGTGCCCCGGGCGAAGCGCAGAGGATTCCCGTGAAGCATGCGCCACTAGCCGACCTGGTCCAAATCTGGCAGAACTTGCCTACCATCCTGCGCGACCCAAAATTTTCTTCACTGGTGGAAAGAGAACGTTTGCCCAGAGCATTCCCTCATTACTTCCTCCGCCTGGGATTTGACTGTGCCTTAACAGAGAACACAAAAGGCAGGCTGCTGCTCTACTATGTTAAAGTTCCCAAAGAGGATGCCAAATTGATGGTCTATGATGTAAACTTCAGGAATTTGAATGCTGTTAAAGCTGAAGCATTCCGCCGGCTTGAGCTTTTGGAAAAGGCGACATCACCACTGCAGCTTCCCAAATGCCCTTCATGGATGTGCTCTTACTGCGACTACAGGCTTGAATGTGGCGAAGCTTAGCATAGGCGTGGATACAAGAAGAGTTTGGTCTGCCGAATGGCTCGGTTGGCAAGATACAAAAAGGAAGTTCGTATATACTTGAATCATATGAAATTGCCGGTGTGCAATTGAGTTTATAGGAGTAGTGGAAATGCTAACAGGAATACATTTTCTCTTGAGCTATAAATGCGATTCGGAATGCGACCATTGTTTTGTGTATAGTGGCCCACAGGCAAAGGGAACCTTCACACTGGACCAGATTAAGAAAGTCTTCAAGGAATTAACCAAAATTGAAACAATAGAATGGGTATATTTTGAAGGTGGCGAACCGTTCCTATTTTACCCTCTAATGTATGCAGGCATCAGGGTTGCTCATGATATGGGATTCAAGACCGGAATAGTAACTAACGCATACTGGGCAACATCAGAGGGGGACGCAGAACTGTGGCTAAAGCCGCTTCGCGATTTGGGAGTATCCGATATAAGCATCAGCGATGACGCATTTCATTATGAAGACAAGGAGGCAAGTCCTCCCAAACATGCCCTAAATGCCGCGAGAAGGTTAGGTGTGTCCTCTGGATCGATTTGTATTGATAAGCCCACGGTTGAAGAGGGTATTGACAAGGAGCAGGCCAAAGGAAAACCGGTTATTGGCGGTGGCGTTATGTTTAGAGGTAGAGCAGTTGAGAAGTTGATAGAAGGCCTTCCTCGGAGACCATGGGAAGAATTCACAGAATGTCCCTACGAGGACCTCAAAAACCCCGAGAGGGTGCATCTCGACGCATATGGCAACATCCACCTTTGTCAGGGGTTGAGTATGGGTAATATGTGGGATGCTCCATTATCAAAGATAGTCAAACACTATAGTGCTGATTCGCACCCAATCTGTGGAGCTTTGGTCAACGGAGGGCCTGCTCGTTTGGTTAAAGAATATGACGTCCAGCACGAGGATCAATATGTTGATGCCTGTCATATGTGCTATCTTGTTCGCCTGGCATTATTGGATAGATTCCCGCAATACCTTGCACCGAGGCTAGTTTATGGATTGTAATAGGAACCGGCAGCTTCATATAACACGGCATCAAGAATTGGTGCCTTGTGGCCTTCACCCAAATCCTTCGCCAATGCTCAGGACTTCTTCTATGCTAAAATGGTTAGGTAGAGTGTCGAAAGAAAGGAGTCAACAACATGAATCTATCTGATGAACAGAAAATTGTGTCCATAATGAAGGACAATTCTCTCCATGCGTATCTCGCCACTTGTGATGGTGACCAACCGAGAGTCCGTCCAGTATCACCGATAGTCGAAGACGATATGTCTATCTGGGTAACAACTCGTGGCACTTCCAGAAAGGTAAAACAAATGCGGCAGAATCCCAAGATTTGTCTTGCTTTTGTAGAGCTACCTAACGGAGATAAGGCCGCCATCGCAATCGGTGAAGCCCGGATAATCCCAGATATAGAAGAGAAAAAAAGAGTGTGGAACTTGGCCAACTTCGATTTATACGAATATTTCCCCAATGGTCCAGACTCAGATGATTTTTGCCTACTGAAAATCATCGTTAAGAGGATCGAATGGAGCGACAGCCGGATAGCCGGAGCGAAAATCTATGAGCCAGCGCAACAATAAACAACCACGCCAGATATCAAACAAGATTACTTTCCTTCCTCTAACAAAGCACACCTCGCTTCGTGCCTTCGACACTGTGGTCAATTGCTCATCTGGGGTGAACAGATGATTTCACAGAAAAAAATTGATGAAATAAAGAGTAAAATTATTCCTATGCTTAAGCATTATGAGGTCGAAAAGGCAGCGATTTTCGGTTAAGTTGTGGGAGGATAAAAAGATATTGAGCGAACATGTAGTTATCTTATGATAAAATGAAAGACTGGAGAGATGAGCAATGAATTGGTTAGACATAGTCATAATAGTCGTGGCAGTTTTATTGGGTATTGCGGGCCTGCGGCAAGGAATTATCAAGACAGTATTTGGTATTGCCGGGTTAATAGGTGGCATAGTTTTAGCCGGGCGTTATTACGGCGGGCTTGCGGCATTGCTTTCTCCCTCCGGTGCTACTTGGGCCAACATAGCTGCTTACGCCATCATCTTAATAGCTACTTTAATTGTAGCTAGTGTGATTGGCTGGTTCGTAGCCAAGCTGGTTCACCTCACCATACTTGGTTGGCTAGATAGGCTTGTGGGCTGTGTCCTCGGCGTCGTTATAGGGGGCCTGTTATGTGCCGCCGTTCTCGCTATTGTCGGTAAGTATTACCCGGGCACGGAGGCAGTTATTAGTCAATCGGTAATAGCCAAATTCTTGATGGAAGGATTCCCCTTGTTATTAGCACTTCTGCCTGAAGAATTTGATTTCATTCGCGATTTCTTTTCACCATCCGGGTAGATTTATTAAGAGCTAGCGTATAATTTACTCCTCAAGAACTTCATCTAATACCTTTTTGAGTTCCTTCTTAGGCTTGTAACCGAGAATTTGCTGAACAGGCTGACCGCCCTTAAATATGAGCATAGTGGGAATGGCAGTTATTCCATACTTGACAGCCAAAGGACTATTCGAATCCACATCTACTTTAGCGAAGTCTATTTTACCATCATATTCTTTCTCTAATTCCTCCAGAACAGGAGCGGCAGCCAGGCAAGGAGCACACCATTGTGCCCAGAAATCTACCACAACTGGCGACTTCGATTGCAAAACAACATTTTGAAAGTTATCCTCACCTACTATTGCTTTTATCATGGAACTGACCTCCTTATTTAAAATACTATATCTAAAGAAAAAAAGTTAATGCATTTCTCGTTGTCTGTTCAGCAATTGTAGCTTCATCAATTCCTTTAAGTTGGGACACGGCCTCCAGGTCTCTTAAAATATCAGCGGGCTGGGACTCATACCGTGCTACCCTTCCATAAGTGACAGGGCAATCCGTCTCCAGAAGTAATCTCTGCAAGGGTGCTTCTTTGACTGCCCTTCTATGCTCTTCATGATACTCCGCAGCTGGCGTGGCAGAAATAAAATAGCCACCCTCAATTATATCCTGAAGAACACTGGAAAAGCCAGTGAACCAATGAAAAACAGCTTTATCCATGCCGACATCCTGAATTAGCCATAGTGCATCCTTCCAGGCATATCTACTGTGAATTATCGCTGGCTTAGCATATTTCCTGGCTATATTCAGAAGCCGACCAAGAACCTCCTTCTGCAATTCCTTAGACGCTGCCTTCAACACCCTCTTGTCATAGTCCAGACCTATTTCACCAACAGCAACCGCTGAAGCAATATTTTGCTCAATAAATCGCAAATTATCATCTATCTCAAAAGTTCCAAGATTACCTAGTTCCCAGGGATGTAAGCCTAAAGCAGGATAGACAAAACGGCGATGTTTTTGCGATATTTCCAATGTTTTTATGTTCGATTGGTGGTTCGACCCCACAGCTACTATGGCAATAACGCCTGCTTTTTTAGCTTCCTCGAGCATCAAATCGAGATTTTTCAGTTCGTCAAGATGGGCATGAGTATCGATGAGCTTGTACACTAGATTTTCTTCTCTTTAAGCATGGCCTTGTAATACTTAAGCCCCGCCTCAGTCGGCTTGTAGCCGTAGAGGGAGAACCTATCTTCTCGTTCCCTGGTAATTAAATTTGCCGATACCAACGCTCGTAACATTGCCTCGCCAAAGTACCCAGCCAAATTAAGGTGATGGTCAGGAACTGCTTTGTTAGTCGCTTCATACTCCCGGCAAATAGCGGTCAAGAGCTTCGCCGGCTCCCTTTCCAGGTTCTGGAGGAGAGCTTGCATAGTCTCTGTCTGCTTTACTACGTCAACAAAATCTTCGAAAACACCCATGTCCGCTAACTCTTAATTCTAACAGTAATGAAGAGGTCACCGGGAGTCTTCCCTTCCAATCCCATCCCCCTCAGCCTTACCCTCGTGCCCTGGGTAACCCCTGGTGGGACTTTGACTATAAGTTTTTTCTTTTCTTTGCCTCTCTTATATTTTATTTTCTTATCAACACCGGATGCAGCTTCTTCCTGAGAGAGATAGATTTCATGGTACAAATCCTCTCCCTTGCTCTGCCAGGAGAGTTCCTGCACACCTAGCATCCTCTTAAGAGTAAACCTGATAACCTTGCCGACAAGTCGTAATAATAAAGGTGGTCTATACTCTGAAGTTGATGTGGGCCAATCTCTTTCTGATGGTTGACTCGAGGAGGTGAAAACAAAACCTCTGCCACCAAAGAACAAATTGTCCACAAATCCCTCATCGAACCTCAAACCGGCTTCCTGAAACATCCTTGCCAGCTCTTGAAATAAATAAGGATTGGTAAAGGCATCCGCAAACACCCGCTCCTGGCTGTAATAGCGCCCACCAGCATATTGAGCACCATATCCAGCAAAACCGGCCTGTCTCATCCTATCATATTCCTGCCGCTTCACTTCGTCGCCCAACACGGCATAGGCCTCGTTGATTTCCTTAAATTTTTCCCCGGCCCACTTCTCATTTCCTAAATTTTTGTCGGGATGGTATTTCATAGCAAGCTTTCTGAAAGCATGTCTTATTTCCTCGTGACTAGCCCCCTCAGAAACACCAAGAATAGAGTAATAATCCTTCGTACCGCGATACATTTGCCTGAAAAGCTATTTTAGCGATTAAAGCTCACTGCGGCAACTAAAAAAGTTCCTGCAAAGTTCCTCTCCCTCGATGGGAGAGGATTAAGGTGAGGGTGAAAATATTGGATTGCCTTCAAGGCATCAGGCTCCTGCAAAAAGGCAGGATAACTCTGAAAGTTATCCTGCCTACTTAGTTTCTTGGTGGCGGGGGTTGGATTTGAACCAACGACCTCCGGGTTATGAGCCCGACGAGCTACCACTGCTCTACCCCGCGTCGAACAACCATTTTATCATTTTATAAGGTTTTGTGCTCAGCCTGACGTGAGTCAAGGCCTCGGCCATTAGTACGGCTTAGCTAAACGGATTACTCCGCTTACACATGCCGCCTATCAAGCAAGTAGTCTACTTGCGGCCTTACCTGGTTAACCCAGTGGGAGATCTCATCTTGGGGTGGGCTTCGCGCTTAGATGCTTTCAGCACTTATCCCAACCAGACATAGCTACCCAGCACTGCTCCTGGCGGAACAACTGGCACACCAGAGGTCTGTCCCTCCCAATCCTCTCGTACTA
>Ga0209986_10004186_pt1 | contig 12318 bp, 11 predicted proteins | sample BlataG_FD_183168 | JGI IMG/M metagenome (GOLD analysis project Ga0209986, IMG submission 183168) | Deep subsurface microbial communities from Black Sea to uncover new lineages of life (NeLLi) - Black_00105 metaG (SPAdes) (version 2) | ecosystem: Environmental > Aquatic > Marine > Oceanic >...
ATTGGTGATCCCACGGCCGGCTCATCACGTCGGAGCGCACCCTTGGTTGCACGTACTGCTTAGCGATCCATGCACTTCTGTGTTATCCAACCACGCACCGTCCAACCAAGATCTCTACCCCAAGTTTATCCTCTCTTTCGCCTCACATCTAACAAACATCGGTGCCTACGCTGGTTCAGTCCACCGGCAGACCGGTTGCCGCCAGGAGACGACAACTACAAAAGCTCAGAAGACCGTCTTGATAATTCTTAATAACTCCCCTGCCTGTCTTTAATGTACGGAACCCCCGACCTCGTCTGGACACACCGCCAAGCCTAATGTTCTCGGACCGGCGTGAACAGCGATGGCGGGGCTGATTTCGGTAATGAAGAGTTCCACACACGTGAATCGTTCAGCCACCCTAGCCTTCAACTTTTCCGCATCCTCGGGTATGCCAGAATGTACTACCGCCGCCCTCACCGGTTTGTTATCAGCATACTGATCAGAAATATCGAGCATGCGGTTGACCGCTTTCACCTTTGTACGCACTTTCTCCAGCGCGTCCACGCGACCTTCATTCAGGTGTAAAAGCGGTTTGAGGCTTAACGCCGTGCCGAGCAACCGGGACGCACCCCCAATCCGACCACCCTTGTGCAGATACTCGAGTGTATCCACAACAAATAAGATCCTGACTTTAGAGACAACAGAGCGAGCGGCCCCTTCTACTTCCTCGAGAGGCTTCCCCTGAGCTGCTGCTCGGGCAGCGGCTAGGACAACGAAACCCAATCCCATCGAAGTCGATCGGCTATCGATGACTCGCACAGGCATCCGGTCAAAATCCTTCGCAGCCATCTCAGCCGAGTTGACCGTGCCGCTCAATTCGGTTGAGATGAGCGGGACGACAATAGCGTCATATTCTTCAGCCAATTGCTCATAGACCCGGAGGAAGTCATCCGGATTGGGCTGGGTGGTCGTCGGATGGACTGGGTCTTCAACCAGCCGTTGAATGAATTCGGCGGCGGTGATGTCCACCCCATCCAGTAGTTTCTCAGGTCCCCATAGTACCGTGAGCGGTATTATGCGAATCGAGTATTGATCAACTAATTCTTGCGGTATATAAGCCGAACTATCGGTGATTACTGCGATTTTCGTCATTTGATCCTCCTCCGAATAAAACGAAGTAATTGCGTAAAAATAACGTCTATATGCCCACGATGTCCAAAATTTCTCTAGTGAAATCGGCCAGACGGCGACGATTCTCTGCATTCAGCTCCACCAGGAACTTATGGAACCTCTTTGCCTGCCCAAGCAACGCGCTGGCTATTCGCCGGTTAATATGCTCGACCAACGATAGACCTACACTAAGACCCGCTAATGCACTCAGGTCCAGCTCACCAGGGAGTCCAACTTTTCTCAGGATATCACGCATACCGCTTGCATCGACCACTCCCTTTAGAGAATGCAGGCCGAGGGCAATAGCGGTGACCATCTGCGTGAGGTATACCGTCGGTGAGCGCTGGTGGGGAAGACGTGAGAGCAACTCCTCTAGTAGCGTCTTGTAGTCGCTTGCCTTACCCGCACGTAACTGATCAAGAATGCGGGCTTTGGCTTCCTCCCATTCATCTTCTCTCCATTTCCCCTTGGCCAAACCCATCAGGATCTTGGCCGCGAGGGGAGTGGGTCTAAACACAACCGACGAGCGACCTGGGCCGCGCATGTCCTCAGGGCGATAATACTCCGCCTGAGCCAGCCCCCTCTCCTCCAGCAAGCGCATCATCTCGTAGGCGGTTACTTTGCCGACCCCCAAGCGCTCAGCAACTGTGGAATAATGAACCGGCGCATCCTCCTGATAATACAGGTCGAGGAGCTTACCTAGAAATTCCTGCTGGCGCCTGGTTAGCGAATTCATACAGCACTATGATTTTCCGAAATTTTCTAAATAATTATAACACTAGATAGTACTATTTGCTCTTGGTAAATAGCTACCAGTTCCCATCTTTTAGATACCTGATTAAAGCAGTGAGCATCCGTTTTATAAGATCGCCTCATCAACAAGGAATATAGCTACCTAACACTGGGCAGTTGTTCTAATGAAATAACGCTTGGCATCATGATGCTGTCATTCTGAGCGACCACTTCGACGATGCTCCCCTCAGCATGCTCGGGACAGGCAGTGCAGGCTCCGGGAGCGAAGAATCCCTATGATGTTGCACTTGGAAATGAACCATCTCAGGGATTCCTCGCCGCTGCGCGGCTCGGAATGACATCGCCTCCATATACATTTTATTCAGTTGCGTAAAGTAATGCCCATATTTATAGCTCACTCATTCAAGTGTCAGGTGGCTAGACAAGGAATTAGCAGGTTGACCATTAAGAATTATGCAGTCATGGCGAGGAGCAGGTGATATTGGAGTTTACCGACCGAGCTCTTGGATGTTTACAAGAAACATCTCTCACTACTCAGTATGTATCTCTCATCACTTAATCTAATTTAAACTGACTGCTGACTACTGATTTATTCATCTCTAACTTCGCGCGTAAATGGAACAAATTGACAACCCATAAGGCTTTCTGATTGGAAACTAGCCTCGTCCACTCTTATGATACGCCACAGGTCTTGGTACCATCCCGCCGGTCCAATGGGGATTATCATCATACCGCCAATCTTTAGCTGGGCCAGCAGCGGTTGCGGTACGTGGTCCGGCGCGGCAGTGACAATCACCGCGTCGAAGGGCGATTCCTCCTCCCAGCCGAAGTATCCATCCGCGTGGCGTGTATGAACACGGTCGTAGCCCAACCGTTCAAGCCGTTCAGCGGCCGCCTCCGCCAGGGGTCCGATGATTTCTATCGTGTAGGGCGATTCCTCCTCCCAGCCGAAGTATCCATCCGCGTGGCGTGTATGAACACGGTCGTAGCCCAACCGTTCAAGCCGTTCAGCGGCCGCCTCCGCCAAGGGTCCGATGATTTCTATCGTGTACACCTCCACCCCCAACTCCGCCAGCACCGCCGCCTGATAGCCTGATCCGGTGCCGATCTCCAGCACCCGATCGCCCTCCCCAACCCCCAATGCCTGCGTCATGAACGCAACAATGAAGGGTTGGGAGATTGACTGTCCGTAGCCAATAGACAACGCGTGATTAATGTAGGCTAGATCGATTAAATCCTCAGGGACGAATAGGTGGCGCGGCGTCTGGCGCATAGCTTCAATCACCAACGGGTCGTCGATCCCATAGCCAATAATCCCCTGCTCTACTAAGCGGTTGCGGGCTTCAGTATAAGTATCAACTGGAACACCAGTGGAGGCTGTTGCCTTTTTCTCAATTGTGATGGCAGTGGGTTCCAGCGTCGGAGTCTCAATCGTCGGGGAAACTGTTGCTTTCGAACAACCGTTCAATGAAGCATAGATAGTTGTTACCAGGAGAAGAAGCAAAAGGGTGGCTAGTCGCCTCCACATAACGACCTCCACCATGAATTTTACTAGTAAATATGATCAGACAATAGCCATCTCATACACCTGGACGGTGATGATGAACCGGGGCGGTTGTTAGTCCACTCCTGACTATTCCCATCGCATGCCTGTACCGCCTAACGAGTCTTCTAAAAAAAGCCTCTGGCAGCAGGAAAATATGGTATATGCGGGGTGTGGGAAAAGCCCACACCCCGCATATACCGTTCCCTTTCTCATGCTTGGGCTTTTTTTGTGCGGTCCCTAATAGAATCCGAAAATCCGAAGTGGCGCGTAGAGAATGTCTGGGTAATTTGCGTCCATAAACCACAAGCCAACAACACAGGCTAAAATTAGGATCAGACATCCACCTCCGGCTAATGCCAACGGGAGACAACTCCTCCGGGCCGGGCGTTCTGCCGGCGTGGCGGGGGTTGGAGTTGCTACATGCGCCACAGGGGCAGCAGCCGGAGCTTGCGGAGCAGGCCTTGGCGGCGCGGGCGTAGGGGGAGGCGCAGCTACACTACTGGCGATTGTCGCCGCAGCGTCAGGTGACACGGCGTCAAAGGTCAAGGTCACGCCCTCGCCAAACCCAATTAAATCACCTGGGTTCAATACCCGCGGCGTTCAATACCCGCGGCGATATCAAACGCTCACCATTGACAAACGTGCCGTTTGTCGAACCAAGATCTTCCACCACGTAGCCACCAGCCGTATGGGTTATGCGGGCATGCTGACGTGAAACCTCCGTATCCCCAAGCACGATGTCGCTGGTGACATCCCGCCCAAATAGAGTCACCTCTTTGGTTAACTCGAATACCATGCCGGGATTGGGACCAGTGCGTACAATTATTCGGAATAATGAGGATGCCATGATCTCCTCCATAACCAGACGTCGTTAGTTTACAATCTGTACCGAGTCGAGTCAACTGATCTTCTGTACCACCGAACGTATACTCAACCGTAATCCATCCACTCCCACCACCTCAACCCGTTCGCCAGCTTTCACCGCGAGCTCACCATCCTCGACCTCCGCCGACCACAATTCACCCGCAACCTGGACCATCCCCCGCGGCGCAATGTCGGTACGAGCCTCACCTAACCGGCCAATTAAAGCTTCCACACCAACCTCCACCGGACGGCGCATGGCTTTTAGGGCGAAGGTTAGCACGGTCATAAAGAACAACCCTGTAGCCACTGCCACCCCAATCACCAATGGAACCGACACCCGCTGGAATGATGGTGTAGTGGGAGAATTGAACAGCACTAGAGCTCCAACGATGAAGGACGCAAGCCCGGCGACGGTTAAAGCCCCATATGTCGGCGCTTCGATTTCGAGCCAAAAGAGCACAAACGCAGTTACCATGAAGATCAGACCAAACCAGTTTACCGGTAGGATTCCTAAACCATATGTACCCAATGCCAGGCAAACCACACCGATGAAGCCGGCCACCCATCCACCAGGGGCGGAGATCTCAATCAAGATTGCCTGCACGCCTACGGTGATGAGCAGAAAGACGGCGTTGGGATTGGTGAGCACTTGCAGGAATTGCTCGATAAAACTCTGAGCCACCTCAACAATCCTAACCCCCACCGTGTTGAGCGTGCGCTCGCCAGTTGATAACTCGACTGTAAAACCGTTAAGTTGGACTAATAGATCATCCAGATCGGTCGCAATGAAATCTATCAAGCCAGCTTCGAGCGCTTCCTCGGCTGAGACCGCGGTGGCGGCTTCGATTGTCGCCTCAGCCAAAGCTATAGCCTGCTCCCCACGCCGCGAGGCCAGACTGCGTACGGTCGCCTTAAGAATCTCTTTTTGTTTAGCCTCGATCGTCTCCCCCAAATCCTCGCCCTGAGCCCCCACTGGGCTGGCGGCGCCGATAGCCGTTTCGGGCGCCATCGCGGCAACATGACCGGCTAATGTGATCACTGTCCCGGCGCTGCCAGCAATAGCCCCCCGCGGCGCGATGTAGATCACAACTGGCACCTGGCTGTTTCTTATCCGCTGAACCATTCGGTTCATTAGGTCAATCGAACCGCCTGGAGTGTCCAATTGGAAGACCAGCGCCTCAGCTAATTCGCGTTCAGCATAACCTAATCCACGATCGAGATACTCGGCCATCGCCGGTGTTATGGGGCCATTCACCGTGAGCAAGATGACCTGTCGCTCCTCTTGCGCTCTTACCGGAAAAGGATATATCGATGCTAGCCCGATCGCTATCCAGAGGAACAGCATATACTTTCGCAACATATAACCACCTCTACCTCTCGATTATAGCTGTAAATAAGTCTTCTATCCGCCCGACTTGTCCCCAGGTGCGACTGATTTATAATGGAATTATATTTACTATAGCTTAAGACGGACTTCACCCGACTTGGTCGGATGTAATTGTCCGCTTGCACATAAATGACCAGCTCGAGTAGCAATCGGTCGTCGTACACACGGGAGAGCGATTTCCAACAGCAACCCCGACGGGAGCCACTATGAAAATTATAGATCGTTCTGAATTCCGCGACGAGGAAGGCGCCATCAGTCTGGAGAACCGAATCCGGGGCACATTTCGGCATGGGTTGAAATGGCATGGTTGGATGCAGGCCCAGGAGATTACCACCCAACGATTGGAAAAAAGCCTGGGCAGGGAACATACACTGCTGCGCAACGTGATCATCCCCGGAACCACAGTCATTGTGCAGATGATCTTACTCAGCCCTCAAGGTGTACGAGTGTTGGAGCCCAGCCCGATAAAAGGCGTCTTTCGCGCCAAAGGGGAGGAATGGCTAAAATTCAACAGTCGTGGTCGTCGCTTCAAGCGAACCCAACCCAACCTACAAACCCGCACGCTCAGCAATGCCCAAGTGGTACAACGTTACCTGCAAGAACAAGGCTATCCGCTGCCAGAGGTCGAAGCGGTGCTCATGTTCACCAAGCCCCGCACCCATGTAGACACTGCTCGCCCTAGGGTCCGCATCGTGCAGGCGGATGCCATCGACTATTTTGCAGCTAACATACAAGAATTCCAGCCCATTATGGACCAGGAAGACATCAATGCCCTGACTGAAGCCCTCATCAACCCAAAGCTTCCCGAGCCAGAGCCTACACCAGAACCAGAGTTAGCTCGAGCTGAGTTCGTGGAGCAGGGGGAGACGTTAACCACTGAGCCCGAACCAATGGCTCTCCCTGCCCAGGCAGCCCATAGATTGAGCACACTGCCCTTATCCACGCGTCAATGGATCCTGCTTGCCATGATGCTTTTCTTTGAGCTGGTGATAATCATCATCTTCGCCATGCTAATCATACGCAATACAATATACGCCTGACTGAATTGATCCAACCTGGCCAAAGATGAACGGTGTGCCCCCACTGCTATCGATCATAATTCCCGCCCATAATGAAGAACACCGCCTACCCGGTAGTCTGAATAAGGTTCTCTCATTCTTACAATACCAGCCCTATCAAGCCGAAGTCCTGGTGGTCGAGAATGGCAGCCAGGACCGCACAGCAGAAATCGCCCTCAGATTCACCGAACGCTATCCCAACCTATACCTTCTGCGTGAGCCCAAACCCGGTAAAGGCTTGGCAGTTCGACGCGGCATGCTCGAAGCCAAAGGGGACTATCGCTTCATCTGCGACGCTGACCTCTCCATGCCCATCGATGAGGTCAACCGCTTCATCCCACCCCAATCGCACGACTTTGATATTGCCATCGCCTCGCGCGAGATACCAGGATCTGCGCGTTACGGCGAGCCGCTCTACCGACACTGGATTGGACGGGGGTTCAACCTGCTGGTACGCACCCTGACCGTTCCCCAGATCCAAGATACCCAGTGCGGCTTCAAGTGTTTCCGGGCATTAGTGGCTGAGGATCTTTTCAACACACAAATCCTGGACGGTTGGACCTTCGACGTCGAGGTGCTCTTCATCGCACTCAAGCGGGGATACGAAATCATTGAGATCCCGATTCCCTGGTACTACATCCCGGGCAGTCGAGTCCACTTTCTCCGCGATTCCCTGGCGATGTTCTCTGATCTTTTCCGCATTCGCAGCAACTGGCGTAGAGGACTATATGGTCCGCCCGGGTAAAGCACAGCGTCGGCCAGATGTGACCACTGAGTTCGAGTTGCTGCGCGACGGCTTTAGCTGCATCGCCGGCCTGGATGAGGCCGGGCGCGGCGCATGGGCCGGTCCAGTGATAGCCGCCGCGGTAATCCTTCCCCTCCAACGCTTCGATTTGGTGCGGTCGCTTGAGGGCGTGCGCGATTCAAAGCAAATGACTCCTAAACAACGAGAGACCTGGGCGTCACGCATCTACCAGGTCGCGCTTACCGTCGGCCTTGGGGTAGCCTCGGCAGAGGAGGTGGATCAGCTAGGCTTGATCGTCGCCACACGTGAAGCGATGACCCGAGCCTTGACTGATCTGTGCACACCGCCCGAGCATCTATTGATCGACCACCTGCGCTTGCCCGAGGTCGCACTTCCCCAGACAGCGCTGACCCGCGGCGACTCGCGTGTGCTATCCATCGCCGCCGCCTCGGTGATCGCCAAGGTAGCACGCGATCAGGCTATGGTGTCCCTTGATGCCAGCTTTCCCGGATATGGCTTCGCTCGCCATAAGGGTTATGGCACGGCCGAGCATCGCGCCGCTCTAAAGCGCTTAGGGCCCTGTCCCTTTCACCGGCTAACCTATGCCCCCGTAGCCGCTTGCGGCTCCCCCACTTAATCAACCCGCCTCACCAGTAAAGGCCACCATCATGCGAAACGGTCAGCTATTCTTATTGGATGGAGAACGAGTGATCACCATCCGGTTATATCTGGATCCTTTGATGGTACACTATCCTCACTCCAGGAGTATCGCTAGTGTCGCTTGATGCTTTCTTCACCCCACGCTCGGTCGCTGTGATTGGCGCCTCCACCAAGCCTCATAAACTGGGTCATGCCGTACTCGACAACCTGGTTAATGGCGGTTACCTGACCGACGACCGCCAGGTCTACCCAATTAACCCCAAAGCCAAAACGATACTGGGCCTCCCTGCTTACCCTTCTGTCACCGAGGTTACGGACCCAATCGACCTGGCAGTGATCGTCATCCCCTATCCTCTCGTGCCTAACGCACTTCGTACCTGCGGCGAGAAAAGCATTCCGGCGGCCATCGTAATCAGCGCCGGCTTCCGCGAGGCTGGCATGGAAGGCCTGCAACGCGAGCGTGAGTTGGTCGAGATCGCCGAACAGTACAATATCCGCCTGATTGGGCCGAATTGCTTGGGAGTGATCGACACCAACACACCGATTAACGCCTCGTTCTCCGCCGGGCTGCCGCCCGGCGGACCGATGGCGTTCATGTCGCAATCTGGCGCGCTGGGGACAGCTATCCTGGACTGGGCCCAAGCTGGCCGGCTGGGCCTGAGTAAGTTCGTCTCACTAGGCAACAAGGCTGATGTGAGCGAGACAGATCTGCTCCGTGCATGGTCAGACGACCCTCATTCACGGGTGATACTATGCTACATCGAGGGATTGCCGGACGGACAGGATTTCATCCGTGTTGCCCGTCAGGTTTCCAAGAAGAAGCCGATCGTGGCTTTAAAATCGGGGGTCACCCAGGCTGGATCTCGAGCGGTCAGCTCCCACACCGGTTCGCTGGCAGGCTCCGAACAGGCATACCAAGCCGCCTTCCGCCAAGCAGGCGTCCTGCGCGCGAACTCGTTGCAGGATCTATTCGATTACGCGCGTGCCTTCGGCTATCTGCCACCCCTCGAGGGTGATCGCATCGCCATCGTTACCAACGCCGGTGGCCCGGGCATACTGGCCACCGACGCACTCGAGCGTGCCGGATTGCGCCTGGCTCGCTTCGATCCTGAGTGTATCCGAGCGCTGGAGCAATTCCTTCCTGACGCCGCCAGCGCAGCCAACCCAGTTGATGTGCTCGGCGATGCGCGCTCCGAGCGCTACCGTTTCGCCATCGAACATGTTGCCGCTGACCCCCATGTCGACGGCATATTGGTCATTCTCGCCCCCCAGGCCTTGACCGATATAGCTGAGACAGCTAAGGTCGTGACTGAGGTCGCTGGCAAGGTTGACTTGCCTGTGCTGGCTTGCTTCATGGGCGAAATGCAGGTTAAAGCTGGCATAGAGATACTTGAAACCCATAATGTGCCCAACTTCTCCTACCCCGAGCGAGCCGCCATGGTGCTTAAAGGCATGAGCACCTACCGTTGTTATAAAGCTGAACCCCCACCTATCTTTGAAGAGTTTGTGGTTGACCAAGCCCTGGTACGCCAAACTCTTGATGGCGCTCTATCTCAAGGTCGGGTCACCATTGGCGATGCTGAATCGCGCGCCATTCTGACCGCCTATGGCCTGCAAATTCCCGCCTCAGAACTGGCCAAGACCGACGACCAAGCAGTTGAAATAGCTAATCGCATCGGCTACCCAGTGGTGTTGAAGGTCGCCTCACCCGACATCTTGCACAAAACCGATGTCGGCGGGGTTAAAGTAGGATTGCAGAACGCTACCGACGTGCGAGACGCCTTCGATCTGATCACCTATCGATCACAACGATACCTGCCTGAAGCTCGACTGTGGGGATGCCTGGTGCAGAAGATGGTCCCTCCAGGCTTAGAAATCCTTATCGGGATGAACCGTGACCCTCAGTTCGGTCCGCTGGTCACTTTCGGGTTGGGTGGCATCTACGTGGAAACACTTCAAGACGTGGCGTTTCGCATCGCTCCCTTCTCCCGCCTAGAAGCGGAGGAGATGATAGGCGAGATCCGAGCTCACGCCTTGTTGGACGGAGTGCGTGGGGAGCTGCCGGTCGACAAGCTCGCTTTGATTGATGCGCTGCTCCGTATCGGTCAAATGGTGACCGACTTCCCCGAGATCGCTGAGCTCGACATCAACCCATTCGTCGTCTATGAGCAGGGTTATGGCGGTATAAGTATCGACATGCGATTGGTACTTAGACCAAACGAACAGCAAGCAGGATCGGCAACCCAAGCTGGATCCGCAGGGAGTTCCATATGAAAGCGTTGTATATCACCTCTGTTGAACCCTATTCAGGCAAGACAGCCGTCTGCTTAGCACTCGGCCGGCAGATGCAATCTGAGGGCCACAAAGTAGGTTACCTCAAGCCGGTGAGCACTCAACCCTGGCGAACTGCAGAGGGAAAGCTCGCTGATGAAGATGCAGTCTTCGTCCACAATATCCTCGGTCTGGATGGAGATCCGACCATGGCCTCCCCGGTAATCGTAACCCCTTCTGCACTTAGAGAACGTTTAAAAGGTCTCAGTGGAGACGATCTCATGCACAGGATTCAGCAAGCCGCTGAAGCGGCGGGGAAGGGAAAGGAGATCCTGCTCCTAGAAGGCGGCGCTAGCCTACGTGAGGGCTATGCCATGGGGCTTTCCAACCTGCGGGTGGCAGAGATCCTTGGCGCGCCTGCGCTGGTGATCGTTCGTTATCGCGGCGAGATGCGGCTGGTCGACGACGCCCTCACCGCCCAATTCCGGCTGGGCAAGCAATTGTGCGGTGTGATCTTGAATCGCGTTCCGGACGAGGCGGGTGAGTTCGTCGAGGAGTACGCGCGTCCCTTTCTCGAGAAAGAAGGCATCAATGTGCTTGGCGCCCTTCCTAGCGTTCCCCGTCTCTCGGCCCTCAGCGTTGGTGAACTGACCGACTTGTTGCAGGCGGAGATATTAACCAAGGATATGGACCCTAACAAACTGGTTGAAACCTTCACCGTAGGCGCCATGACTGCCGATGCCGCCCTATCCCGCTTCCGTCGCTACCAAAACAAAGCTGTGATCACCGGTGGAGACAGGACCGACATTCAACTCGCCGCACTTGAGACATCAACCGTGGTATTGATCTTGACCGGCAACCTGCATCCCAGCCCGCTTATCATTCAGCAGGCTGAGACGCTCAACGTACCAATATTGCTGGTCAAAGAGAACACAATGGAAACCGTCAACAGCATCGAACGCACCCATGGTAAAACACGCCTCGGTCAACCTGAGAAGCTGGACGCCTTCATCCAATTAATGTCCGATAACGTTGACATGGACTTGCTATTTCAAACGTGCGGGTTGAGCTGAGCATTTGCCGTCTGCGAAATTAGATCAGCTTTCGTGACGTCCCATCGATCGGCAGCAAAATAGTAAAGACGCTGCCTCGCTTGTATGACTCTCAATTGCGATGTTAATGATAATCTAAATTGAACCCACTCATGCAAAAAGTGATAATCGAAAATGGACCCACTTTAGTCATGTCTCGGCTACTATTGGGTATCCCCAATAGGGTCGGAGGCGAGGAGATGATCAAGGTGGAAAACATTGAAGCAATTCGACGTGCCTATTTTATTGAGAGCTTGAGCATCCGAGAGATTTCTCGGAAGCTGCATCACGGAAGGCGATTAGTGAAAAAGGCGATCGCCGATGCGGGTCCCTATCAATACCAACTACGAAAACCGCGTCCAGCGCCTGTACTGGGACCGTATCGAGATCGGATCAACGAGCTACTGATGGAAAGCGAACGGCAGCCCCGCAAACAGAGATATACCGCCCGTCGGATTTATCGGCTTATCAGGGATGAGGGCTACCAGGGCAGCGAGAGCACAGTACGGCACTACGTGGGACTGATACGCAAAGCGATGCGACGTCCGGATGCCTATCTGCCGCTCGAATTCGATCCTGGCCAGGATGCGCAAATGGATTGGTATGAGGCGACGGTAGAGATAGACGGGGAACGGCAGACGGTGCAGCTGTTCGTGATGAGGCTAAACCACTCACGGGTCCGGTTTGTGATGGCTTTTCCATTCAAGAAGCAGGAAGCCTTCTTCGAGGGACACATCCAGGCGTTTCATTTCTTCGGCGGGACGCCGAGGCGCATCACCTACGACAACCTC
>Ga0209986_10004187_pt1 | contig 12317 bp, 7 predicted proteins | sample BlataG_FD_183168 | JGI IMG/M metagenome (GOLD analysis project Ga0209986, IMG submission 183168) | Deep subsurface microbial communities from Black Sea to uncover new lineages of life (NeLLi) - Black_00105 metaG (SPAdes) (version 2) | ecosystem: Environmental > Aquatic > Marine > Oceanic >...
GAGTCGTTGGAGTTTTCAGTTATTTCGAACCCTTCTTCGGGAGCGACGTAGAAGGTCGTGAGCATCGCTCGACGTTCAAGCTGCTCCGGGTGGGTCGCCGCTTCGCGGCGGCGACCGCGAGTTCGCTGCTGACTGCCAGCTTTTTTGATTTGCAACCAGTGCCGCCGCTTTGGTCGAAACAACAGGGAAAGAAACATGACACCTTCCTTTTTGGAAATTACCCAGACTTCCGCGAAGGGAAGCTGCATGGGATTGGCCGTACATACTCGCACCCTGCCCCACCCGCCCTGGAGCTACCCCAGGCGAGGGACTATATTCCTCGGCAGGATATTCAGTGCGACCGCCAAGTCAAGCGATGGGTTCAAGAATTTTTGATGAGTTTTTTGCTGAGGTTTTCCAATTCATGCTGGCCTCATCATTCTTGCAGCAGAAGATCGTGCCCGCCCCCAAAAACACCCCAAAAAACCACTTCTCCAGCGTGTTGGCTTCCGGTGTACAGGTTCACCAGCAGCACAGAACAACTTGGTTTTTCCGAGTTGTTTGAGGGAAATCGTTCACGGCCTTTTTGCACTGTCCGCGAGGAAGTAACTAAGAATTCCGAAAAACGGAAATGAGCGTATTTCAGACATTTTTGCGGCGGATCGGACGAAAAATACCGATAATTCCGTTGGTGACACCGCCGATCGACAGACATGCTGTGGAAAGGGTAGGAAACGAACCGATCAGAAAACTTTCGATTCTGCAGGTGATGTCAGCGTGGGCGAACTGCTACCGACCGAATGCTTGCCCTGTTGGGGGATTCGTCAAATACTGAGTGGGTCGAAAATTTCGAACCGGCAGTGAGGTCGTGAGCAACGGTCGCTCGAGGCCCGAGTGCTTGGAGTTTGTTGCCAGGAAACTGGGTGCTGGAACAGAGCAACCGTTGGCATCTGAGAACTGCCGAGGACGGTTATGGGTACGGCAAGGACGGCTAAGACAACGATTTGCAGACTTTTGAGCCATCCGTAATGAATGAGGCATGCAGTGACAAAGCGACTGTTTAGCAAGAACCGATGCCGCCCGCGTCGGTGCAGGCGATCCCGCCTCCACACGTTTGAGCAGCTCGAGACACGAGCCGTTTTTAATGCTGCACCAATTCTCTACTCGGCAGCTTCTCCGGAAGTCGAGCCCGTTTTCCCAGGTCTCGCCCCCAGCGGAGCGGTCGGGACGCTTGTGAGCGAAATCGTCGACTCGACTGGTTTCAACCAAAATTATGCTGATGTCGATGGCGACCCTCCGGGCATCGCGCTGATCGGCACCAGCCTGCAAGGCGGCACACTCTACTTCTCCACAAATAGCGGTGCGAGTTGGGGCACTGTTGGCAGCGTGTCAGCAACCTCTGCCCAAGTTTTTGCCGCTGATTCCGCGACTCGCCTCTTCTATCGGACGCCATCGACGACTGGCGTCTCGATTGAGAAAGTCATCTCTTTCAAGGCGTGGGATCAAAATGGCGGCTACGAAAACGCCCAGACCGGTGTCAATACGCTTGGCATCGACGGTTTTTTTCCAGCCCTTCAGGGCAATGTACTGACGAGTGATTACGCGTACGCCGTTGAAATCTCACCCTCTGGAGTGGCCTTTGTCGCCGACGGGCTGGCCGGACTGCGGGCCGTCGATCTGTCCAATCCGAGCGCACCGGCACTGCTTGGCCGATATGACTCGCCGGGAGAGACGCTCGGCCTGACGCTCTCGGCGGATGGACAATATGCCTATATTGCCGACGGTCCAAACGGCATGCGGGTTGTCAGTATCTCAAACCCCAACTCACTGGGTCTGGTTGGGACATTAGACGCTGGCTCGTGGGACTACGCTTTTGATGTCGCCGCCTGGACCAGCACCGGGGCGTCATACGCCTATGTTGCCGATGGACAATCGGGCATCCATGTGGTCAATGTTGCCACACCCTCGAACCCGACACTGCTTGGCAGTCTTGACACCGCGGGAGACGCCGTTGCGGTTGCAGTCTCCGGAAACGGCCAAAACATTTTTGTCGCTGACTCTCAGGATGGGCTGAAAATCATTGACGTCTCGACGCCGTCCAATCCTCGACTCGTGAACGTCAACGTCATCCTCGACGAGATCTCGATTGCCACCGATGTTCAGGTATACGGCTCGTCTGCGTTTGTGACCGATGACGCGGGCATCTTCTGGGTGATTGATGTGACCAACCGTCAGTACCCAAAAATTGTTGGATCGGTGGATACGATTGGTGCGGCAAAGGGGGTGCGGTTGTCTGCTGACGGCAACCTTGCCTACGTTGCCGACAATGCCGGCTATGTCCATGTGGTCAACGTCGCGAAACGGGAAGCGCCCGTTATTGTTGGCAGTTCCGCGGTCGAGAATTTTCCGACGGGCTTGGCGGTGTCTGCCGATGCCACCTTCATCTACCTAGCTGAGGAAGATGGCGGCCTGTCGGTCGTCAATCTCGACAGCCCACCCCCGCCAACGCTTGTTGGCAATCTCCGCACCACCAGCGCATCGGCCACCACGCTCGCGTCGAGCGGAAACACAGTGTTTCTTGCGGATGCCAATGGTGGCCTTCGAATTGTCGACGTCTCGTCACCGGCAGCCCCCACGTTGCTCGCAACTCTCGGGGCTGCTGCCGGACTTGCTGGCGACATCACTGGGGTTGCCTTGGATGAAGCGGCTGGCGTTGCATTCGTGACTGCTGACGACCGCGGGCTGCATGTGGTCAATATTGTTGATCCTGCAAACCCGACCGTTATCGCCACGCTTCCACTCGACGGCTTCGCCGCTGACATTGCTTTCTCGGTGACTGACAACGTTGCCTATATTGCTGCTGATGATGCCGGCTTGCATGTGGTCTCAGTAGCGAATCCGGCTGCCCCCGCGCTGCTGAAAACGGTCAGTCTTGGTGATGCTGCTTACGCTGTCAGTCTGTCGGCCAATGAGAACACCGTGTTCGTGGCCAATGGAGTTAACGGTGTGCGTGCGGTCAATGTGTCGGTCCCATCGAATGCCACGGTGATCGACACCTATAACACGCCTGGGGTCGCGACAGATGTCACGACCTCGGCGGATGGATTTGTCTTTGTCGCAGATGATGCATTCGATGCCGCCGAAGGCACTCCTGGGCTGAGAATTCTAAACGCGAGCAATCCGAGCAATCTGCAACTCGTGGCCAGTGCCACAACATCCGATTTTGCAAGTGCCGTGAGCCTTTCAGCGGATGGGGCAACGGCGTTTGTCGGCGTTGGATTCGGTGGTATCGACGTTTTCGATGTCAGTTCGAAGAGCGCACCGGGCCTTACCACCTCGGTGCTGACGCTCGACTTTGTCGATGATCTTGTTGCCTCGACTGACGGCGAGTATTTGTTTGTCGCTGATGGCAGTGCCGGCCTTCAGGTGGTGGATCTATCTGGCGGCTCGGCATCGGTAAATTTCAGCGGCACGCAGGATACCGCGAGCTTTTCGTCGCTCACTGCTATCGAATCGACAGCCCCCGGACTTGGCCGCAACACCAGCGATTACCTGTTTGCGACCTACGGAACCGGTGGAGCGACTGACGTTCAGCCTGTTCGATTCGATCGTCTGCCGCTTTCACGAACTTTTAGCGGCTTTACATTTTCGGCAGCAGGAAGCAATGAGTTTGGCAACTATCTGCAGGCCACCCGAAATGGTGATGAATTTGCTGTTTTCGCGGATTCAAGCTGGAACGTGTCAGGGCTGTTCACTGAATTTATCAATGTGGGGAACCCCTCACTCGACCGATCGGCTCGCAACATCGACACTGAAATTTCGGTCGAAGTCGCACTCAGCGGCTATTTCATCAACGGAGCGATCGATCCTGACATTGTGGTTCAACGCGGCAAGAGCTACGCCATCGTAATTAATGCACCTGACCAACCCTTCTACATCCAAACCGTTGGTGGGCAATACAACCCGCAGCGGATCTACTCAGATGGCGTATTTGGAAACGGCCTGACCGACCGAACGCTTATCTGGCAGGTGCCCGAGGACGCGCCGAACGAGCTTTTTTATCAGTCTGGACTTGATTCCGCGTTTGGGGGGCGCATTGTCGTGACCGGCCCCTAAGTATTGGCGGAATGAGGGGAAAAACGATCTCAAATTACTTTTGGCGAATGTGCGGCGACACGAAGTCGCGGAAATATTGAAGAAGGTTGCCGTTCTGCCGATTCGAATAGCCTCACTTTTACCTGCTGCCACCGAGATCGTCGCGGCCATTGAGGCGAGCGGGCTACTGGTTGGTCGGTCGCATGAGTGCGACTTTCCTCATGAGGTTGGCGAACTGCCAGTTCTTACCCGCCCGAAACTCGACGCCGCGCTCCCGAGCGGGGAAATCGACCAGCAGGTAAAAGACGCTGGAGGTGGGCCGCTGTTTGAGTTGGATGAGAATTTGCTTGCCGACTTGGCACCGGACTTCATCCTCACCCAGGCCGCCTGCCGGGTCTGTGCAGTTGATGCCGATGCGGTCGTGGCGGCGGCGGCCCGAATCAGCCTGCCAGACAAGCGAACGCCGCAGGTGCTGACGCTGTCGCCGCAGTCGCTGGCCGACCTGTTTGCCGATATTCGCCGGGTCGGTGAGGCCATCGGCCGGATGCCGGAGGCTGAGGCGGCTGTGGCTGGACTGAAGAACCGCTGCGAAGCTGTGCAGGTGAAGGCGGCCGAGGCGGTGGCAGCGGCCGACCGGAAGCCGCGGGTAGCCATCGTCGAATGGCTCGACCCGCCGATGGCTGCCGGCAATTGGGTGCCGGAACTGGTGCAGCTGGCGGGCGGCGAGGATGCCCTGGCGACGACGACCAACTGTGCCGACTCAGCGGAGCAGCAGGCCGAGGCTTCGAAGGCGGGCCCACCCGCAAAATCCCACTGGATTGACTGGGCCGACCTCGCTGCTGCCGACCCGGATGTCGTGCTGCTGACGCCCTGCGGGTTTGAGCTGGAACGCGTCGTCAGTGAGGCGAGGTCAGCCGCCGTCTGGCCGCACCTGGCCGGCCTCCGGGCCACACGGGACGGCCGGCTGGTCGCGGTCGATGGCCATCACCTGTTCAACCGGCCAGGGCCACGGCTGGTCGATTCGCTGGAGGTTTTGGCGGAACTGCTGCACCCGGGGGTGTTTGGGTTTGAGGCGACAAAACAGTTTTCGCAGGTGATCGCATCGCCCTGAGTGCTGGTTCAGTGGGACTGGTTCCTCACACCTTCCGCTCTTGCCGCGTGCTCCGCAGGTGAATCGTCTTGCGTTCGAGGTTGTGGTGGGCCTCGATGAACCGCACGGTGCCGCTCTTTGCCCGCATCAGCACGGAATAGGTCTTGGCGATGCTGCCCCGCACCTCCACACCCTCAAGCAATGGGCTGGTGCTGATGCCAGTGGCGGCAAAGACGATGTTCTCACCATGGGCCAGATCCCGGCTCATGAACTCGGTATCGAGCCGGTCGCCCCAGCCGGCGGCGACAAGCTCCTGCCGCTCGGCCTCGTCCCGCGGCCAGAGCTTGGCCCGCATGCCACCGCCCAGGCACCGCAAACCCGCCGCCGACAGCACGCCCTCAGGTGACCCGCCGATGCCGGCGTAGAGGTCGATGTTGCTGGTCCGCATCGCCGGAGCCAGAGCTGCCGCGATGTCGCCGTCGAGGATCATCCGCAGGGTCGCCCCCTTGCGGCGGATCTCCTCGACCAACTCTTGATTCCGCGGCCGGTCGAGTACGCAGACCACCACGTTACGGACATCCTTGCCCAAGATCTTCGCCGTCACGTCGATCACCTCGCTGATCGGGGCGTCGATGTGAATCGGCAACGAATTGTCGGCCAGCCAGGCCTTCCGCACCTCCAGCGGATAGGCCAGCTTCTTTAAATAGAAGGCGGGAATGTCGAGCAGGCAGGGGGGCTCGCCGTCGGGCCGCAGGGCCGCGGCAATGCAGGCTAGCGAGTTGGGCATGCCCTTGGCCGCGTTGGTGGTGCCGTCGACCGGGTCGAGGGCAATCTCGTAGCGGGGCGACCCCTCGGCCCAGGTGCCGACCCGCTCGCCCTTGAACAGCCCCGGGGCCTCATCCTTGATGCCTTCGCCAATCGTCACTTCGCCCCGCATATCGACCAGATCGAACATGCCGCGGATGGCATCGCAGGCGGCGGCGTCGGCCTTTTCTTTTTCGCCCCGGCCCAGCCACTGCAACGTGTTGAGGGCGGCTGTCTCAGTGGCCCGGAGGAAGTCGAATTCAATCTGGCGTTCAAGGTCGGGGGCGGGCATCGGGGCTCCTTCGGGGTGGTGAATCACAACGCTTTTGATGACGCGGGTCCAGTCGCTTCCGCTCCTGGCTTCCGTATTTGGAAGGTTAGGGGCACACGCGGGTCCGGTCGCTTCCACTCCCGGCTTCCGGGGGTGAGCGAGGGTGCAGACGGAACAAGCCATAACGGCTTCTGCCAGTTGTACCGATCGCACGGCTAGGCCCAACCGACTTTTGAGAAAACCTGACGGTTTTGACTGACTCTGCCGGCTGGCGAACCTAGACTGACTGAGAGAGCTTTGCGGCCAGCCGTGCCAAGGCCCGTCTGCCTGCTCGCAAGCACCCGCCTGCCCGCTTTCGCACAACCCCTGTAGGCACCGACCCATGCCCGAAGAATTCCGCATTGAAATTCCGAAGTTTGACCCCCGTTGGGGCCGGTCGCTGGTGTCGCTGGTAGCCATCGTGGTGGCCGGGTTCGCGGTCCTTTCCAGCGGTGTCTATTCAGTAGGCACCGAAAGTGTCGGGGTGATTCAGCGGTTTGGCCGCTATGTCGGCACGGTCGATCCCGGCCTGCGGTTCAAGCTGCCGCTGGGCATTGATCGCGTCACCATCCTGCCAGTCAAGCGACAACTGAAGATGGAGTTCGGCTTTGGCACCGGCGGAGCGACCGACCAGTTTCAGATGTCGCGGGAACAGGACCGCGAGGCCGACATGGTGACAGGTGACCTCAACGCCGCTCATGTCGAGTGGGTCGTCCAGTACGAGATCAGCGACCCCGAACAATATCTGTTCAACCTTCGCGAGCCGGCTGCCACCCTGCGTGACCTGGCCGAAAGTGTCATGCGGGAGGTGGTTGGTGACCGCACTGTCGATGAGGTGCTGACGATCGGCCGCCAGGGCATCGAGAACACCGCCATCGCCAAGCTGACCGGGCTGGTGCAGGAACTGGAGATGGGCCTGCGAGTCCAGCAGGTGCAGCTGAAGAACGTCCATCCGCCCTCGGCGGTGCAGGCTTCCTTCGACGAAGTTAACCGGGCCCAGCAGGAACGCGAGGAGATGATCAACCGGGCCAACGGTGAATACAACAAAGTCGTGCCGCGGGCTCGGGGTGAAGCCGAACGAAAAATTCAGGAAGCCGAGGGCTATGCCGTGAAGCGGGTCAACGAGGCTCAGGGCGACGTGGCCCGGTTCTCCGCCCTGCTTGAGCAGTATGAAAAGTCACCCGATGTCACGCGGCAGCGGCTCTACCTTGAGACCATCAGCGAGATTCTGCCCAAGCTCGGCAGCAAGGTGATTCTGGACGCCGACGTGCAGCAGTTTTTGCCGCTGATGAACCTGCAGCAGTTCAAGCCGGAGAAGAAACGATGAGCCCCATACCAATCAACCATCCCGCCCTCGTCTTCGCCCGTCGCGTCGGTGACTTGCTGCTCTCGCCCGCTGGCCTCGTGCTGGTGGTGCTGCTGGCAATCGTTGTCTTTGGCTGTGCCTACACCGTCGATCAGACCGAGCAGGTGGTGATTACCCAGTTCGGCCGGCCGGTGGGCGACCCAATCAACGCCGTCGGCTCTGACTCTGGGGCGGGACTGCACTTCAAGATCCCCTTCATGCAGACGGCCAACCGGTTCGACAAGCGGATTCTCGAGTGGGACGGCCAGCCCAGCGAGATGACTACCCGTGACAAGCTCTATGTGGTGGTCGATACGTTTGGCCGCTGGCGGATTGCCGACCCGCTGAAATATTTCCAGAGCCTGCGGGATGAACGCAGTGCCCTGTCGCGGCTCGACGACATCATTGGCAGCGAGACCCGCAACGTGATTGCCCGGCACGACCTGATTGAAGTGGTGCGATCAGACAAAGCACGTGAGCCCGAGCAGGACGCTATTCTGGCTGAGTCGGGCGGCACGATCGGCAAGTTGCCGCCAATTCGCATCGGCCGGCACAAACTGGAGGATGAAATTTTGGCTGCGGCCTCGCCGAAGGTCGGTATTTGGGGCATCGAACTGCTTGATGTGAAGGTCAAGCGGCTCAACTACAAGCAGGGCGTGATTGAGAAGATCTATGACCGGATGAAGTCTGAGCGATTGCAGATTGCCGAACGATTCCGCTCGGAGGGGGCTGGTGAGGCGGCCAAGATTGACGGCAAGCGAGAGCGGGAACTGCAGCAGATCGCCTCGGACGCCTACCGCCAGGTCGAGGAGATCCGCGGCAAGGCCGATGCAGAGGCGTCGGAAATCTATGCCAATGCCTACACCTCAAGCCCACTGGCGGCTGACTTTTACACGTTTGTGAAGACGCTCGACACCTACCGGGCCACCCTCGACCGCGACAGCACCCTGGTGCTGTCGACCGACAGCGACCTGTTCCGGCTGCTCAAGGGCATAGGCGAACCGGCTGAGGCTGCGGCGAAATAGGGTTGATCAGCCGCCGCTGCTGCTCGCCTTCAGCCGGCTTTTCTGAAAGAATCAGGTATCTGCCAAAAGCACCATCAATCTGTAGACTTGCAAGGAAGTGTACGAAAGTATACTTTTTTGTAAAGAAGTTCTGTCGCTCCGGGAGCATCATCATGGCCACTGACGCCAGAACCTCGGCAATGTCATCTGCCGGGCCCGAAAAGCTCGGCTACGCCGAGTACTGCATGCTTCCGGCCGACGACAAGCGGCACGAAATCATCGATGGAGAGCATGTTGTGACGCCCGCTGAGTCAACCACCCATCAGACGGTTTCCAAGCGGCTGCTGTACGAGCTCTACACCCAACTGGAGTTGACCGGTCGGGGCCTCGTGTTTGCCGCTCCGGTTGATGTGCAGTTGACCGAACATGACATCGTGCAGCCTGACCTTGTGGTCATTCTCAAAGACCGGGCCGACATCCTCACGGCATCCAAAATCGCTGGCGTCCCTGACCTCGTCATCGAGATTCTTTCCCCCTCCAGCCGGACCCAGGACAGGCAGGTCAAACTGCGGGCGTACGAACGCACCGGGGTTGCCGAGTATTGGCTCGCGGACCCTGACAGCAGGACCCTTGAACGGCACCGGCTGCGGGACGGCCGGTACCAGCGTGAGCCGGCGGCCGACCCGGTTGAGGCGTTTGACGGGGGCTTGTCGATCCGGCTGGCCGACATCTGGTAGCGACGCCCGTAGTGGCGGAAAATGGGTGGCTTCCTAGCGTCTGCCACATTTTTGCTCTGCCGTGTAACGGACCGCTTCGCTCTCCGTTGACCGGGCAGGACCATTTATTTGCTCACCCCGGAGGACGGCACAATGCCCACGGCCGGAGATTCCGCGCACTGGGTGCTGGAGGCGGTTGAGGCCTACGAACTGCCGCTGCTGCGGTATGCCCGGCGGCTGCTCGATGACCTCGATTTGGCAAACGATGCCGTCCAGCACGCCTTTGTAAAACTCTGCGAACAGTCGCAGGAACAACTGGAGGGCCGCGTGGCCCCTTGGCTGTTCCGGGTTTGCCGCAACAAGGCAATCGATCACCTCCGTCGGGCCGGGCGTGAGCAGACGCTGCTGGACGACGGCCCTAGCGACACTGCGACGACTGCACCAGCCATGGCCCCCGACAGCCGCGAGGCCGACCCGGCCGACCTTGCCGAGCAGCATGACCTGGCTGATTTGGTCGCCCAGCTGCTCATCCATCTGCCCGCCGCCCAGCGGGAAACCCTCGACCTTTGGTGCAGCGGCCTCAGCCACCGGCAGATTGCCGAGGTGACAGGCCGCAGTGAAGGCAACGTGCGGGTGCTGACCCATCGGGGGCTGACCACGCTGCGAACTCATCCCCGCATCCGCCGGCTACTGGCCGAGCACTCCACCACCCAACCCGCGAGGCTCCCATGACCACTCCTCCCCGCAACGATGGCCCTGAGCAGCGGCGCAACACTCAGCAACCACTGACCGATGATGAGCAACTGCTGCTGACCGCCGCGGCACTCGATCAATTTGAAAACAGCTCGGCCGAACAGCCAGCGGTCGATGCCCTGCTGTCAGAGGACGCCGCTGAGGTGGCCCGCACATTCACCGATGAAACCCAGCGACTCGCCGCCGCAGCTCAGGAATCAGCTCAACGCGAGACGGCCGCTCTGGCAGATGACCCCTTCCGGCAGGATCTGCGGCGGGCGGTGCTGGCGGCGATCGCTGCTGAGGGGCAGCCGGCGTCACCAGCGAGCGGTAAGGCTCGCCGTCGGCTGATTGGCTGGCTTAGCATTGGCAGTCTGGCGGCGGCGGCCCTGGTGATGTTGGCGTTTTTGCCAGTCATCGTAGAAAGCCCTGCCCCGTCAAAGCAGGATCGCCGGCTGGCCATGCGGACTGAAGAGCCCCTCGCAGAGTCAGCCGCACCCAGTCGGCCGGCGCCAGCCGTACCCGAGAAACAGCAGGCCGCCCCCGCCGTCCCGCCAGTGGACGCCCTCGCCCGGGCGGCGGGCAGCATGCCGGCGCGCGAGCGTGCCAGCCGACAGGAGCAGGCAAAGGCCGCTGCACCTGGCTCGCGTGCCGCTGCTGAGCCATCAGCGGCGATGGCTGACGAGGCCGCCGACGCGAGTGCCATCGCTCCGGCCGCATCGGCCCTGGCTCGGTCCGCCGAAGTCGACCGGCGGGTTGGGGTCGGCATGATGCGAGCCCCGGCAGGAGTTGGCGGCAACGCTCTTGAACTCGACTTTGCAGACAAAGCCCTACAGGTGAAGCCACGACGATGGCCGCAGCCCGGCCGCGAGACCTATGCCCCCATCACCGAAAACCGGCTGCGGGATCCGCTGACCGAGCCGCTGTCAACCTTCTCGGTGGACGTTGACACAGCCAGCTACGCCAACGTCCGGCGGTTTCTGACCAGTGGCCGCCGGCCGCCGCGGGATGCAGTCCGCATTGAAGAGCTGATCAACTATTTTTCCTATGACGATCCGGCCCCGACTGGTGACGATCCCTTTGCGGTGTCCCTCGAGGCAGCTGCTTCACCTTGGCATGCCGACCGGCTGGTGGTCCGCATTGGGCTGAAGGCGCATGACATTGACCGTCGTGAGCGGCCGGCGGGCAACCTGGTGTTCCTGGTCGATGTGTCAGGCTCGATGTCGGCGGCCAACAAGCTGCCGCTGGTCAAGCAGAGCCTGAAGCTGCTGGTGGGCGAACTTGGAGCTAGCGACCGGATTTCACTGGTTACCTACGCCGGTCAAGCCGCCCTGCGGCTGCCACCGACCCCGGGCGATGACAAGGCGACTATCCTGGCGGCCATTGACGGCCTGGCCTCGGGCGGCTCAACCCACGGCAGTGCCGGCATTGAGATGGCTTATGCCCAGGCGGCTAAGCACTTTGTGGAAGGGGGCGTGAATCGGATATTGCTGGCGACCGATGGCGATTTGAATGTCGGCATCACCAGCGATACAGCCCTTGAGGCACTCATTCGGGAAAAGGCCCAGAGCGGTGTCTTCCTGACGGTGCTGGGCTTTGGCGAGGGCAACCTACAAGATGCCAAGATGGAGCGGATCGCCGACAAGGGCAACGGCATCTATGCCTACATCGACGGCCTGCGGGAGGCCCGCAAGGTGCTGGTCGAGCAGCTCACCGGCAGCACGATCACCGTGGCCAAGGACGTGAAGCTGCAAGTCGAGTTCAATCCGGCCACAGTGGCTGGCTATCGGCTGATTGGCTACGAAAACCGGCTGCTGGCGGCACAAGATTTTCGGGACGACACCAAGGATGCCGGCGAGATTGGTGCCGGCCACAGCGTGACCGCGCTGTATGAGATTGTGCCGCGGGGCGCGGCCCCGGGCCGGGGAGCCGAGCCGCTGAAGTATCAGCAGCAGCCGGAACCGCCCATGGTCCTGGCTGACGAAACCGGCGAGCCAAGCGACGACCTGCTGACGGTGAAGCTCCGCTGGAAGCAGCCGGCGGGCAGCACCAGCCAACTGGCAGAGTTTCCGCTGGCCGACCGGGGCGGGGCATTTGAGGCCGCTTCGACCGATCTGAGGTTTGCGGCGGCGGTGGCCAGCTTTGGCCTGCTGCTGCGAGGGTCGGAGCAGGCGGGCAGCGTCACCTTTGCCAAAACTGCCCAGATTGCCAGCGAGGCGTTGGGGGACGACATTGGGGGGTA
>Ga0209986_10004188_pt1 | contig 12317 bp, 16 predicted proteins | sample BlataG_FD_183168 | JGI IMG/M metagenome (GOLD analysis project Ga0209986, IMG submission 183168) | Deep subsurface microbial communities from Black Sea to uncover new lineages of life (NeLLi) - Black_00105 metaG (SPAdes) (version 2) | ecosystem: Environmental > Aquatic > Marine > Oceanic >...
GAACGATTCCAACATCGTTGCCGCGGTGATGAGGGCGATGACTATCGTTATTATCCAGACAGAGAGCTGGGTCAGCACGACAGCCAGTAAGCCGGCGGCTTTGCCGCCAATCAACTGCTCCGGCGTCAGCGAAGTCACCATGACCTCTATCGTCCGGTTTTCCTTTTCGTCAGCTACAGCCTGAAGCAGGTACCCCCCAGACATCATCACGGCCAGGTAAAAGATGAAGCTGGCAATGAAAGGGAGAATCAGATTCAATATTCCAATACCAGCGGTGACTTGGCGACGACCGTCGACTGATCGAACGGTCCATTCGGGTTCTTCCAGGACGCGTTGTCGCCTGTCCTCGGGTAAATCCACCAGCAGGTTTGTCCGCAGGAAATCATTAAAAGCCCCCCAGGCATCATCGCTGGGTTTATCCTCCCAGTAGTACACTGTCACCTTTTGGGACTGCCGGTAATCTTCCGGCAGGACGATGTAAGCCTGGATATCGCCGGACTCCAGGTCAATCTGAGCTACACTTACGTCCTGGTAGGCGCGGATTTCGACCGTCTGGTCACCTTGGTCCAGCGAAGGGGCGATGGCTGGGGCGAGGACCCCGGAATTATCCACGTAGCCAACAGGTCGCTTGTCCTCACTCCTGATGGCGATGGACGCGCCCACGGCTATCAGGGCGGCGAACCCCAGTGGTACGCCAAATGTGGCCACCAGAAACGTACGGCGACGGACCCGCAACAGAAATTCACGCTTGGCAACCAGCCAGAACTTACCCATTATCGACCCCTTCTACTTCGTCATCGCCCTTCACCACCGAAATAAAAATGTCGTCCAGGGAGGGTTCGGCGATCTCGAAACGTTCGATCTTGATTCCCTCTCGGGCAGCCAGGGCGCGGAACACATCCTGGGGGTTGGTGCCAGGTTGGAGGGCGAGGTGCCAGTCGCTGTTTTCGCGTCGCGTCTGAAGCACCCCCGGTAGGTCGCTGAAATCACCCTGCCCTTCGATTACCACCGCGTTGCCGGCGAAATCTCGCTTGATCTGCTCAACCTCGCCGTAGAGCACGGTCCGCCCACGGTTTACCAGGACGATCCGGTTGCACAACGCCTCGACTTGGTACATCTGGTGGGTGGACATGATGATCGTTCGGCCAGCATAGCGTTGTTCTTCAATAACTTCTTTGATCAATCGGGTGTTCACCGGATCCAGGCCTAAGAAGGGCTCGTCTACTATAATCAAATCCGGTTCATGCAGCAGTGTGGCGATGATCTGTGCCTTCTGTTGCATACCCCGGCTCAACTCCTGGACCTTCTTATGACGATGCTGGTAGAGGTCAAACCGATGCAGCCATTCCCCGAGCCGCTCGTTAGCGGCACTCATCTCCATCCCCTTAAGTGTGCCTAGGTAGAGCAGCACTGTCTCCAGCTTCTGGTCCTTATACAATCCGCGTTCCTCAGGCAGATAGCCAATGCGATTCTTCTTGTTCTCATCTAAGGAGCCACCGAGGACGGACACATGCCCGCTGTCCGGTTTGAAGATGTCGAGTATTATTCGAATAGTGGTGGTTTTACCGGCGCCGTTTGGACCGAGGAGCCCGAATATCTCGCCCCTCTCAACTCTGAAGGACACATCATCTACCGCTTGCGTGGGGCCGAAAGACTTGTGTATATGAGAGACTTCAACCGTGGGCATTGCCACTCCTTTCCCGGAAAAATAGTAACTACTCACCCTCCCGCAGGTTTAGATGTTGTTTTGACATAGAAACGCGTCTCGACCAGATATTCAAACCAATAAATGCTCTCAGTCATAACCTGCTGGAGGGTAGGCTGAGTAGTCACGAAAAATATTACTATCTGTGGATTATAATAGCTTTGAAAGCCAATGTTAGTCCCATTCCTGATCACCTATGTGTCGCTCTTTCCTGCATAAATATTCTCATGCTTGGGATCCGAAGGTGTGTCATTCGAATGACAAGAGACTGACTATTACCAGAGCTTCGATGTCAGTGATCCTAAACAGGCTTGGCGCATACGCTTCGCTGTCGAGCAAGCGAGCCCAGTGACCTACGTTCAGTTCTTCTCCCTACTGGGGGCGAGGCTATAGGTCAGCTACAACCCCCTAGCGATGAGGTGGATCTCCTCCATCTCCTTGTGGTGGACTTCACTACCGGCACTGGCAACGACGAAGAGGGTATCGGGGGAATAAGCCAATTTCCCTCAGAGGCGAGGAGAAAAACTCCCGGTTGAAGCGACAGAGATTCAGGCCGGCGCCGGTCTCAGAAGATGTTGAACAGAAACGTCAACTGGACTAGAATTGAAATAAAGAACTGTTTACGGACCCGACTGTGCGAAGGTTTGTAAGCCACCCACATTGGGTGGAGGGGAGTACTGTAAAACGATGAACGTGGTTGTCTACACCACCACTCACCGTATCATAGGCCAGGTCATTCCCGGCGCACCAGGCCCATTCAGCTATCTGAATCGACCCACTGAATCGTATGTCGAGATCGAAGATAGTGAAATGAACCCGCTCCACCAGATCACGAAGCAAGGGGAGCGTCGGTCAGTTGTGGTTGGTGAAAGATGAGATTGCGGCTGTGGTCGTCGAAAGCCGTACCGGACTGGGTCCGTCGAGCGCTGCCCGGGCTGGCTACACTAAGCCATTTCCACATTGGGTTCACGTTCTGGTAGGCGGTTATGATCTGCGTGGGCTGATCGAAAGCGGGGCGAGGTTTGATTTCGCTGCGCTAATGTTTGAGGGGGATAGTAACTTCGTGCCCATGTACAATGCTAAACTATCCGCGATCCTTTTTCCTCGGGTGCAGGCGGACGCGCCGGCGATGGTTTTCAATCGCACGATGGTTCACGCCCTCAATTTGTTGCCACGGGATGAGATCCCTTAAGGGGCGAAAACAACGTACCAGAACGTCGATTTTCAGCTAAGCTCAGACCATGTTTAACCCTTTCTTACACCGCTTGGTTCCCAGCAGGATACTGAATAGATCTAGACACCGGACGCGCAAGTCTGTGTCCCGTCGCTTGACTTTCCATTTATAATCACTACAATACTGGTCTCAAGGTGGGGATTTCAGGTTTGCACCGCTTGGCACCCTGCCCCAGGCGCCGGAACCAACCACTGAAAGGGTCCGGCGCCTCACTTTTTTGATCCCCCAGGATGACCCAACTGCTAAATTGATACAGAGGCTCCCGCCACGCATGTGGACTTGGTGAAAGCCAATGACCGATGGAGTGGCGCCAGCATAACGCCCAGGATGCTGTAAATAAGAAAAAGGGGCTACTTTAGAAAAACAACTACCAGCGGGAAAAGGGGGTATATGTGGGGTGTGGCGGTGCGAAGATACAGTGGTACATCCAATCAGTAGTAGGGTTGCCATTGCCAGGAAAAGGGTTGACCGGACGATGGCGGGGATTTGAGGCGAGCTAGTCGGTCCAATTTACATCTGCGATCCATGAGGTGAGGAAGTGGCAGTAGACAGATGGCGCGGTTCGGCGACTCGAAACCGCAGTATGCCAAGGCCAGCTACGGAGAAGAAAAGTGAAAAACCGAGCATTATTGGATAGCTCGTCCACTGTAGGATGGCGCCGCCCACCAGGGGGGCTAAGAATAATATCGGTCCGGTCACTGTACGGGCAAGACCGATATATGTTGGTCGCTCGACCTCAGGTCCGAATTCCATGGCGATGCCCAGGTCGCCCAGCACGCCGCCAGCGCTGCTAAAACCCATCAAGGCAAAGACTGTATAGAAGACTTCTGCAGACTGCGCCAGTAGTGCCACCAGCAAGGCGGCAAGCCGGAAGACGCCGGTCAGTTCTAATACCCGCTTGTGTCCCAGACGGTCGCCGATCGGGCCCAATAAAGCGTAACCAGCTACTCCGCTTCCAAACAAGATGGCAGTGAATACAGCTGCCTGTGCGTCGGGTAGTCCGAAATGTTGCACACCATAGACGGCCATGAAACCATAAAACATACCACCGAAGTAGGTAAACCCTCGGCTGATTAGGTAAGTCCGGAAGTTGGCATTTCCTCGTAGAATGCTGCTCAATCGCTGAAGATAGGGCTGGTTGTTGTTTTGTGGGACTGCCGCTTGGGTTGTTTGCGGCTCGATGTTCAACATGAGAAACACATAGGACAGAGTTATGGCTAAGAAGCCGATGAAAAAACTCAAGGCGAAGTTCCGAGGATAGGGTAAACGCGCCAGGATTATCGCCGCGATGGATGCTCCCGCCACACCCAGTAATTGACCAGCCAGGTGCGAGATCCCGAAGAATCTACCGCGGTGAGAAACGGGGATGACGGTGGCGATCAACTCCTGCCAGGGCATGGCGACCAAACCACTGGCCAGCGATTTCCAGGCAATTATGACCAGGAAGGCCACTGCCGCCATCGGACGGGGAAGGGTATTTAGCCACAGGGCAGCCAGGGCTAGGGCCAGATAAGGCACGCGCTCCAATGCTCCTAGCCAGGCGATAGCTGGTAGCTTGCGCCTTAGCCGTTCCACGTATGGGGCCATGAACAATTGCGGGAGGAACCAGCCGGCGTCGCTAAGTGCGGGGATCAGGCCAATGACCAGGGGAGAATCGGTCAGTTTGGTGGCATAGACTGGCAGGATGGCAGTCACCGACACGAAGCTGGCTCCAAAGAACCACAGTATTCCGTCGCCGACGTTGACCAGGAAGTTGCGACGGAAGTGTTGGGCAACCTCCGGACTGGTGGCTGTGCTGCAGGGCAGTGCGAAGAACTGGTCTAACCGTCGTGGAGTGATAATTCTCACCTCTACCTCTTCCTGGAGTGACGAGTGGTCACTTGAAGCCGGTCAGTGTGAGCCGGTGGACAATTATATATTTACCCCTTTTCCCAGCTGGCGACTGCTTTTTTTGCAGGCTCTATTATAATCGTATTGCGATAGAAGATATCCATTTGTAGGTCTTGGTTTTCGAAAATAGTCATGCAGTTATCCAATGTTGGTCTTGAATGCCTCAGCTCCTCATGCTAGCGGGGTTCTATTCTATCCAGAGTATGGTGCTACTCATGGGGCGGTGCCCTTCCCGGCTATGGGAGGGATCGTCGCGATAGAAGTCAGTAATTATAATAGTGATATTACAGCCCACTGTAGCGGTGTTCTTCCAGGTTGGCTTGTAGGTATAATCCGTCCCATTAGGGCTAGTGCTATCAAGCTTGTGATCTATTGCTATCCTGAGGTTGGTTTGGCAACCGAAGAAGAAGCCTAGTGAAGCAGGCGACTGGTGCCTGTATCCTGGTATGGGTGGAAGTTTATGCGAGCAGTTCATAGATGGGTGGATGGTGGGTGGACAATATGATGGTTGAGCGAGGCGTACTCTGGGATATGGACGGTGTGCTGGTGGACACCGGCGAGCTCCACTTTGAAACTTGGTCGCAGGTCCTTTCCGAATACGGTATCCAATTCTCGCGCGAACTTTTCATGGCGATTTTTGGCATGAATAACTTCGATACCCTGTTGCATCTGCTTGGTGAACCGCCTACACCGGAGCGGGTTGTTATAATTGCCGGTCGCAAGGAACAGGCTTTCCGCCAAGCAATCCGTGGACGCGTGAGCCCGATGCCAGGGGTTGTCGAATGGTTGGGGCGCTTGAGTGACTGGGGTGTACGTCAGGCGATCGCTTCTTCTGCGCCTGGTGCCAACATCGATGTACTGGTTGATGAGCTGGGGATACGCAATCGATTTGATGCTATCGTGTCAGGGTACGACCTGCCGGGTAAACCAGATCCCGCGGTGTTCCTCGAAGCCGCGCGGCGAATTAGTGTTCTACCTAAGAATTGCGTTGTTATTGAGGATTCGGTAGCGGGTGTTGAAGCGGCAAAGCGGGGTGGTATGAAGTGTATCGCCGTGACTACAACAAACCCGGCCAAAAAACTCTCGGGCGCGGATATCGTCATCGATCGGCTCGACGCTCTTTCCCAAGAGGCGTTCAAAAGATTGCTCTCATCTGTTGAGAATAATAAGTAGTGATGGGAGGAGACAGCCAGGCCAAGCCTCCACTGCAAAACCCATGGAGAAAGGAACCCTGATGAAAGCCGTCTTACTGACCGAAACCGTCATCCGAAAGTGTATTGCACTTGATCACCAAGCCATCTCGGCTGTAGCGGACGGTTTCACGCGTCTATACCAATTGGTCGCTTCCTTATAATTTCACCCTCTTTGGGAGATAGCTGTGATTGAAATTGATGGTTCGCAAGGTGAGGGAGGTGGGCAGATCTTGAGAACCTCTTTGTCCCTGTCGCTTGTGACGGGTGAGCCGCTGAGGATCACGAATATTCGCGCTCACCGCCCCAAGCCTGGGTTAAGAGCGCAACACCTGAAGGCAGTCGAAGCGGCTGTCGCGATCGGGCAGGCTGATGTCGAAGGCGCTTCTTTCGGCTCTTATTCGGTAGTCTTTCGCCCTAAGGATATATTCGCTGGCCGGTATCGGTTTGATATCGGCACCGCCGGCTCGACCTCCCTCGTGCTTCAAACCGTTTTCACCCCCCTGAGTTTGGCTATGGCCCCCTCGGTGATCACGATCACTGGGGGCACCCATGTGAAATGGAGTCCCGCCTTCCATTACCTAAACATGCACTGGCTCACCTTTATGCATCAGATCGGCTACAAATCTGATTTAACCTTGGATCTTGCCGGGTTCTTCCCCAAGGGTGGCGGTCGAGTGCGGGTTCAAATTCAGCCCCGTGGGACACTTTCCCCGTTGCGACTCACCCAACGGGGTGGTTTGAAGCAGGTTCGAGGTCTCTCTGCGGTTTCGAATCTTCCCATGAGCATCGCCGACCGGCAACGACGCCAGGCGCTGCGCAGACTAAGTGGACTGGGATGTCCGGTGGAGATTGAAACCATCCAGATACCCTCCAGAGGCAAGGGCACGATGTTGATGCTTATATCCATATTCGAGAATTGCCAGGCTTGTTATACGGGTTTGGGCGAACGGGGGAAGCCCGCTGAACGAGTTGCCGATGAAGCCGTTGAGGCGATGCTTGCTTTCATGTCCACCGAGGGGGTTATCGACGAGTACCTGGCGGATCAGCTACTTCTACCGCTTACCCTTGCCACCGGTGTTTCAACGTTTCGAACCTCGAAGGTCACTCAACACTTGCTCACCAATGCAGCTGTAATCCGCGCCTTCGCCTGTGCCAGGATCGATATTGATGGCGAGACCGGCGAACCAGGGCTGGTTCAGGTTACGCCAATTGGGTGATGAGGCGTCGATGGCTATATGACCCAGTTCGCTCAGCGCGTAATAGAGCTGCTTATCAGTCCATCCTGCGGTGACACATTGAATCGGGTGGTATTGGAATTCATCGGTTTCGAATATTTTCTTCATATTTTCTTTGCAGGTTTTACCTATCATGAAGGTAATGCCGCCTAATCTGAAAGGATAATAGATGAACAAGAGTAATGTGGTGTCTACACAGACACGAAACAATTGGCTTATTGACGCAGCCGTCTTGGTTGGAGGGCTATTGACGGCGTTTTCGGGTGTTTACTTCTTATTTCTGCCGGTGGGAGGCTATCAGGGAGGTAGAAATGCTCTTTATGACGTGACGATTTTCTTTGACCGATCCACTTGGGACGATCTACACACCTGGGGCGGTGTAGTCATGATCATGGCACTGGTTGTCCATTTTGCCGTCCACTGGCAGTGGGTAGTAATGATGGGCAAGCGTATGGTCAGATCGTTGCGGTCCAGGGGAACCTTCATGTCCAGTAGGGCTAAAGTCAACCTGGCTATCAATGTTGTGGTCGCACTGAGTTTCTTGACAACCGCGATTACTGGAATTTACTTCTTATACATGTCGCCAGGGGGCTTTCAGGGGGGAAGAAACTCAAGCTGGGACCTGGGTTTGATATTCAACCGGACGACCTGGGACTTGATCCACACCTGGGCGGGTGTGATTTTTATTATTGCCGACGTAGTTCACTTTGCTATCCATTGGCTCTGGGTGGTGAAGGTGACCAAGCGTTTACTTGGGTCACTCCTTTCACGATTTGTACCGCGGCGAGTTCAAGAAAAGATGTTGGCGTGATGGATGATCAACAAAATTCGATCGAGGTTTTAATTGTTATAAACGGAGGAAAAACATGATTAAGAAATTCGTACTTGGTGCTTTGCTGCTAGGTTTATGCGGGGTACTGGTCGTAGGAGCCATAAACCGTACGACTGCTAAGGCAACCCGATCGGAGCAAGTCTATGGACAGGGCGATAGCCGCCGCAGAACTGAGACTACTTCTGATGCTGGAAAGCAATTGAGGGGATCGCTAGAATCCGGCGGTAACACCCGCAGGAGCACAGCCCAGGATTCGGATTGCAACCCCATATCTGAACACGTCTTTGTACCGGAGTGGGAGGTTCTCCAGGGTGCTGTCGCCAGTGTAGATGAGGATGCGCTAACGGTTAAGCTGCCTAGTGGTGAACAGATCGTTGTGGTAGGGCGTGCCTGGTCGTTCGCGCAAGAGCAGGGATTCGGGCCACAAGTCGGGGACCAGGTGACATTGGCTGGATTTTTCAAAGGAGAAGAGTTCGAGGTCGGGCGGATAGAAAACCTTACCGCCGGTCAGATAGTCGCCTTGCGTGATCCAGACGGTCGCCCTGAATGGGCTGGACGAGGCAGGCGGGGTGGCTGACGAGCCTGGGTTCTGGTGGAACTGAAATCGACTCGAGTGTTCTTCCTGAGATCAGCAGCCCGGGTGAGTCTCCTCGGGTTGTTTTGTTCGTTCATGGAAGGATGTTCTATTCCCTTATCGGCTCAATACTCTATGCTGCTCCCCCCGATGAACTCCCGCAGCACCGAGTCGGATGGAACAGATGAATCATCTTCAACTGGTTCGACGGTACGGAGAATTTTATGAATTCGCGTGGCGCGGGTATAAGCATCCTCGCGTAATGGATCATCGCGGTACTGCTTTTCCCATTTTGCAAAACTGTCCAGCAATCGTGGTCGGTAGAGCGCAATCTCATACGGCATGGCGCTGTTAATGATGTAGTCAGCCGTGCTGAGGTAGGGGATGATGTTGCGCAACTCGCTGGCCCGGACATAGTGCCAGTGCTCCAGAGTTTGCTGTGGTTGATAAGCTCGGTGGACCGCGTCGCGCAGCATCCGGCGAATCAGGCGGATATCGGTCCAGCGGATGTACCGTCCATCTGGTCCCTTCATCTGCAACAGAGGCTCAAGATAAAGTCTGGCTATTATCTTATCGGGGATGTTCTCACTCATCTTAGGGTACAGACCGTGTAAGCTGTCGATCAGTAGGATCTCATCCTCGGCCAACTTCATCTGTGTGTGATTGAGATACTGTTTACCTCCCTTGAAATCGTAAAACGGAATGGCCACTTCCTCGCCTTGGCTAAGCCGCCTAAGGTGTTCATTGACCAGAGACAGATCAAGCGCCTGAGGTGTCTCGAAATCGTAGTCTCCAAACTCGTCTTTTGGGTGCATTTCGATATCGAAGAAATAATTATCTACATTAAGTGCTACGAACTTCATCCCCATATGCCTCAGACGCTGTTCGAGTTTTATCGTGGTTGTGGTCTTACCTGAAGAAGATGGTCCGCTGATTATCACCATCCGCAGGAAATTTCGCCGCTCGGCAATAAGCTTGGCAGCCATGTCGACTTCCTGCTCGTAGGCTCCTTCGGATTCGCGCACAATCTGCTCAAATTCACCTCGGACAATGCGCTCATTAAGCGCCTCAATGGTGTGCAAACCATGAGAAACAACCCAATCGAGGATCTGCCAGGTTTTTTCCCAGGGGACATTCTCGGATGGTTTTGGGGTACTTTTGCCTTCTTCTCGCCGGCGGCGGCTGCTCTCCTCTCGATAGAGGATGTATTCTTTGGCGACTTTGGCGTGTCCGTTTTCGATCAACATCTTTTCCACGATGTCTTGTATCTCTTCAATATGTGGGGTATGCCCCTCAGGGGTTGTCTGCTCTAAATAATGAACGACTTGCTTTGTCAACCACTCGGCTCGCTCACGGTCACGCCCACCAACCGCAACCGCAGCACGGTAGATGGCATTTGTGATCCGATCCGGATTGAATGGGACGATGGCGCCGCTGCGCTTGACGACTTCAGTGATCTTGCCCATTCATACCTCCCGCAGTGTAGCTCTAGTTGCATACTTGGTTGGCGGTCACAATGTGGAACATATCACATCGCACCATGCTTATTCTCATTATAATTGCTTATTTAGAGGAGTGCACTGAAAAAACTACCCTCGAGGAGTGGGGACCAGTATATGTGGGGGTGCGGGCTGCGCCCGCACCCCCACATATACTGGTCCTCTTCTCGCGGTTGACCTTTTTTCAGTGGGGTATAAACATCTTTCTGGTTCGATTGGAAGTATTCGCATTTAGTCTACTGTCAATAAGACTATTGACAATAAGACAATAGTGTGGTTCACTTATATTGGATTTATTGGGGACTATTGAAGCGGAGGAGAATGGTTGTGCCAGGAGGGGGGCAGAGACGAAGAGGGGTACGAAGGCGGAGAGGGTATTCGGGACGATCAATCCGTTTGCTAGAACCTGTGTTGTTGCTTCTTCTGCATGCAGGTGCAAGTCACGGATATGCTCTTCTTGACCAATTAGACGAATTCGGGTTAGTTGACCTAAATCCAAGCGTGGTATACCGGGCGTTGCGTGAGATGGACGAGCAGGGATGGGTACGTTCAGTGTGGGAGGGGGAGGAGACACAAGGACCTCCACGCAGGGTATATGAATTAACCAAGTGTGGAAATGAGATGTTGGCGCTTTGGGTAAAGGATTTAGAGGAAGTTAAAGACCAGATCGATGGCTTAATAGATACCTACAGACGTAGGCCTGAGTGAAATTAAGGTGAGTACCTTACTGAATAATTGGAATGGACAAGAGATTGCTAACCTATCAGATGAAGGGAGAATAAAAAATGCCAAGAGGAGATGGAACAGGACCCATGGGGCAAGGACCGATGACCGGGCGTGGCGCGGGCTACTGCGCTGGGTTTGATAGACCAGGTTATGCCAGTCAAGCCCCTGGGCGTGGCTTTGGAATGGGTTGGAGCGGGGGGAGAGGTCGTGGCTGGGGCGGTGGATGGCGGAGAGGGGGGCGATTCTATGCGCCCAATTTGCCCCGAACTTTCAGCTATGTCCCTCCTGTGTCGGCGTATGATGAGGAGAGTGAGGTTAAGTTTCTTCGAGCCGAGGCAGCAAGGATGAAGGATGCCCTGGGTGAAATCGAGAAGCGCCTGGTCGAACTTGAGGGGGAGGAATAGTGGGCACAAAGATCTTGCTCGTGTGAGATGAAAAATGATTTCCGTTGATCGCCAGGCATGTACCGGCTGCGGCCTTTGTGTCGAGAGCTGTCCTACCGGCGCTTTACGGCTTGTAGGCGACCTGATTCGGGTGGATAGCCGCTTGTGTGAGGAGTGCTATGACTGCGTCGATGTTTGCCCTCAAGAGGCTCTTGTGCCAAGTGAGATAGTGGAAGAAGAGCATCATATTCCGACCGCCTCGAGCTCATTTGGTGAGGCGGATGAGATCGTGATATCTGATTCAGGTAGGAAACCCCTCACCAGACCCTCCATCACAGTTCTCAGCCCACCTAGGAGAAGTTTGGGTGACTGGTTGGGAGCCGCGCTTGATTTTCTTGTATTTGACCTTGGTCCTGCTGTTGAGGGTATCTTAAGGACTGAGCGTCAACGCAAAAATAGTGATATGGCCTCCTTTCGCCACACCGGGAAGACTCGAAGAGAGGAACGGGGCAGACGAAGGAATGGGCGAAAAGCTCGCCGCCGGAGACGTGGTCGACGGTAGCGCCTTGTGCCTTGCTCATTGCCGGCTGTTTTTTTAGCGGGCTCATAATCATCAGCTTGAAGTGCTCATGGAGTAGAGACTGTCATGTAGGTGGCTGGTTTTTAGAAACCTGCATACCCTTTTATATTAAGCGGGTTTCTTGCTTGCCACTTATATATGCGCCAGTCACTGGAAGCAAGGTCCACAAACAGGTTGTTAGTACGTTTACATGATGACAAGGTAAGCACCTTTCAAAAGCCTATCAAACGCATCTCTACTCACTTTCCTGACATGTGAGGAGAGATGATGTAACCCTTCCTGGGCATCGCAGGTAAGAGGGGCCTGTCTTCTCGGAGAATAGGGCCCTAATGTGAGAAGGGTAGTGGACCCCAAAAACTGGACACCTAACCAAGTAGGATCTAGACTATAAAATGGAGGTCCACGATGGCGAAACGGCGCAGCTTCACCCCCGAGTTCAAAGCCAAGGTTGTGCTTGAAGTCCTCA
>Ga0209986_10004189_pt1 | contig 12316 bp, 9 predicted proteins | sample BlataG_FD_183168 | JGI IMG/M metagenome (GOLD analysis project Ga0209986, IMG submission 183168) | Deep subsurface microbial communities from Black Sea to uncover new lineages of life (NeLLi) - Black_00105 metaG (SPAdes) (version 2) | ecosystem: Environmental > Aquatic > Marine > Oceanic >...
GACACGTATGCCCTGGTGCTGGGCAAACTGTCTGGCCTCACTGCTAATCCCGGGCGAGACCACGATGACCTTGCCGTCCACCTCGCCATCGTAAGCCTTAGTATCGAATAGGGTCACCTGTTCCAGGCTCACTTCCTTCTCGGCCCTCAGGAAATCTATGCCCAGAACATGAGCGACCTGACCGCTGTTTGTGTGAGCAACTATATCAAAGGTATATTCAACCCCCGACTTACCCTTAAGCTTGTGATTCTTCTCTACCAGGTAACCGCGGTTGGCCAGAGACTGAACCAGTTCGTCCTTGGTCTCGAACCTGACGGGCTCGGCCGGCGCGGCCGGCTGCGCAGTCTTCGAGTCTAACAGCTTCTCAACCAGGTCTCCATCTATGATCTTTATGCGCTGCTTGCGCGCCAATTGCTTGGCCTGTTGACTCAGTGCGGGGGCGGCCACCAGAACCCTATCAATGATGCCGCAATCGTAGGCCTTATTGGCAAAGTGGAAGATGCTCTCCACCTCGGTCTCTTTGTCCCCGCCCACGCTAACGCAGACGGCCAGAGTGTAGCCAAAGAAGCCGTCGTCTATGCGGGCCAGCATATCAAAGATATGGGTAACGCCCGACTTCCCCACGACCTCGGCTCCCTCGCTTACCTCATAGCCCTTAGCTTTCAGGTATTCCTTAATCCCTGTCTTCAGTTCTGGCTTAGTTTCCGTCTGCTGTGCCATAGTGATGGTTCCTTACTATCTACATCTGCACCAAGTGTAATTCGCCCTTAGGCCAAAGTCAAGATTGTCATCAATGCCCTGGCCTGAGCTAAGCGCGGCATGATGGGCCGGCTCTCTCAGGGCCTGAGTACAATTTATCATATACTACTGGTTTGTCAATAGTACTCTTGGGGGATTCCCTCGTGGTCTGCCATGGATTGGGTAATGTCAAGATCCGGTTTTGTCGTTGCGGGCAGGAGCCTCCCTCTCTCCATTTCCCCCCTTAAGATAAGGGGGGATTCAACGGGGGTTATGAATGAAGGCGAGGATAAACCCCGCCACTACATCAATCGTCTTGTCGGCTTGCTTTCGTAGGGGCGGGTCTTGTGCCCGCCCGGGGGTCCGGGAGTTCACGAGGGGCTCCTGTACGATTGATCGGGCGCACGGATTGCCAGGTGTCGGTAAGTCAGGACTCGGAAAGACAGGGGGGCATGACGGGACTATCTTGCCCGATGAATCGGGCACCTCCGCGATTGCTTCAGCACTATCGCGAGTGGTGCGACCGACGCCTAACCGCTGGCCGCTGCAATGTAGTGCGACCCTTCAGGGTCGTGCGGCACGAGGCTGAAGTGCCGATTTCTTCGAGCATCCTCGATAGAGTCGGGGCCTCGCACTACATTTCTGGTCTGGGATGCGGCATCCTATTGGGAGGGCAGGGGATCCTCCTGTGATCGCCGATTGTTGAAAGCTGACCGCCGATTGCTGACCGCTGACTGCCCTCAGTTGATAGCTGAGTCTGCCGCCTAGCTCTGACCGGAGTCGTCGTATTCGCCCCACGATCGGCGCGGCTTAACGTCCGGGGAAATCCAGCCGCTTTGCAAGGCGAGAGCGACAGCATGGGCCCTATCATTGACATTTAGCTTACGGAGGATAGCACTGACATGGTTCTTGATTGTCTGTTCACTTATCGACAGGATACGGGCGACCTCTTTATTGGAGTTACCCTCGGCAATGTAGGTGAGAATCTGTGTCTCACGCTTGGTAAGAGGGGCGGCTATACCTTCCAGGGTCTTGGTCAAACCCCGGAATTCGTTTAACACGTGCCTGGCAATCGTGGGCCTGGTCAGCAAGCTCTCATTTATGGGGTATTCTCCCCTGCGGGCCCGTCTGATAGTGCTGGCCAGCTCTTCAGCGCTGGCCCTCTTGCTCAAGCAGGCTACGGCCGCGGTCCTGATCACCTCGAAGAGCTCCTCATCATTGGGGTCGGGGCTCAGCACTATCACCCTGGTATTGGGGAAGTGCTGGCTGATCTTTCTGCCCAGCTCAATCCCGCTCAGGCTGGCCAGGTCCGAGCCCAGCAGAACAACATCGGGCAGACTGGACTCCACGAGCTCGAGCACATTCTGGGAGGGGTCGCATTCGAGTATCTCCAGGTCGGTCTCCGGAGCCAGCGTCTGGCGAACGCCAGCCCTGAAAAACGCCTGCTCATCGATTATCATCACTTTTGTCTTATCCATCAATTACCTCCGGATTAAGGCTTAAGTCTTATCGACTAATGTGCTACCTTTCTATAAGATCAATCCTGGTTCATATTATAGCACCTCCTCGGCAGTGTCAAGCGATTTGGGCCGGGCGGGGCGGGGCGGGGGGTTGACAATTGCCAATGAGGTAGTATAATGGTAATGGGCTAAAAGTAACTCATACCTAGGTGATGCAATGAATCGGCGCAGATCTAATATAGAGATAATAGCTGACATGCTCAAGGTAGGCGAGAACGGCGCCGGCAAGACGGAGATCATGTACAGCGCCAATATGAGTTATGCCCAGATACAAAAGTATCTCGGTTTCCTCCTGAGCCACGGCTTTGTGCACAAAGTTCAGGTGGGAAATCCCGTAGTCACCTACAAGGTAACGGATAAGGGCGGAGACCTGCTCAGAAATATAGACAGTATAATGGAAATACTCGAGTTCCGAAACGGCAACGGAGTTTGAGACGGGGATGCTGTGGAGTTATAGAGGGGGTGCCCGACGACAAGTTGAGGTCACCCCTAATTTAACATAATAATGTAAGGAGTGATATGATAGGAGCGGTATATGTCTGAGAAAAGGATGCTAATAGTAGACGCTGAACTGGTGAAAAGGATAGACGATAATCGTGGTGACGTGGGCCGGTCTGAGTTCATCGACCTCCTGATTGACAGTCAACTCAAGGGAGAGAGCAAGACTCAGGGCGGCGTTACCCGAGAGGAATTTCAGCAGTTTCAGGAAGGAAGCAAAGAGCTACTGCGCAGTTTCCTGGAGTTCTTCATCAGCTATGGCCTGGAACTGGGCAAGCAACCCGGGGATCATGAATTCGAGCAGTTGACCAAGAAGCTGCAAGGCCTGAGCGGCTCCGCAAAGGTAAAGGGTTCCTAGTCTCCTTTTCGGCGCATTTTCCCTTCACAATCACATTCATCTCACCTTCAAATAGAACTATCTTCTAGAACATAATCTCTTCCCAAGTCTTCCCCACCTTGTCATAGTATCCTCAACAGAACTGTCTTTTGCGTTGTCAGCGCTGCCTGCTATAGCTTGGGCAGTGACAACACAGAGAGGGAGGTTCAGCTATGACAAGGCCACTTGAGTTACTGCGACAGAACAAAAAGGCAGAGCTATGGCAGATGTGCTGTGGCTTTCTCAACCTCAGGCTGGAGGAGTTCATGACCATCCAGAAGAGGCTGCTCCTAGAGCAGATTGAGCTGTTGAAGAGCTGCGAGTTGGGCAGGAGGCTGATGCGTGGCGCGATGCCTGAGACGATACAGGAGTTCCGTGAGCAGGTGCCATTGACCACGTACGATGATTACCTGCCTGAGCTTGTGGAAAGAAGCGAGGATTGGTTGCCGAAGAAGCCCGCCATGTGGGTGCATACAGTGGGCAGGGCTGGCGAGTATAACTTCAAATGGGTCCCTCTGTCTGAAAGGTTTTTGCATGAGTTCGAAAAGGTGGCTGGTGCTGTCGGCCTCTTGGCCTCCTGCAACCCTCAAGGCGACTTCCCGCTAAAGCAGCACATGAAGACGTTGCCCACCATAAGCTCTCGATTCTATGGTTCAGGCGTGGTGGGATACCTGCTGCAGCAGTCACTTGGCATAGAGTTCTTGCCATCAAACATCAATACCAGTGGGATGACATTTCAGGAGAAGATGAAAACTGGGTTTGAGGAAGCACTGGCTCAGGGCCTGGATGCTCTTGGCGGCCTGCCCTCCATTCTCGTATATATCGGTGAGATGTTCAAGCAGGGCACACTGAAGGTAGACACTCGCTTTGTGCTATCACACCCCACGGCGTGTGTCCGCTTGATCAAAGGACTAATCAAGAGCAGGCTCGCCGGCCGCGCTATGCTTCCCAAGGACCTGTGGTCATTGAGGGCGATCATAGGCGGTGGCACTGATAGCGCTGTTTTTCGGGAAGCGGTGGAGGAGCTTTGGGGAAGATGCCCCCTGGAGGTATATGGCGGAACGGAAGGCGGAATCTATGCAACTCAAACGTGGGACTATCAGAGCCTGACCTTCATTCCCAACCTCAACTTCTTCGAGTTCATCCCCGAAAGGGAATGGTTCAAGTGGCAATTGGATCGTTCCTACCAGCCTAGGACTGTCCTGTTGGATGAGGTGAGAGAAGGGGAGAACTATGAGCCGGTGATCACCAATTTCCACGGCGGTATTATGACCCGCTATAGGCTTGGTGACATGATCAAGATAACTTCACTGCGAAATGAGAGACTTGCTACGGACATTCCTCAGATGATATTCCATAGCCGCGCCGACGACCTCATTGATATTACCAGTCTCGGCCGGGTGACAGAGAGGGTCATCTGGGAGGCAATCGAAAACAGCGGCATTCCTTATGTAGACTGGGTGGCACGCAAAGAGGTAGTAGACCACAAGCCTGTGTTGCACGTCTATCTTGAACTTGGAGACGGACATGTTGCCAGTGAAGAGAGCCTGGCCAAGGCGATATTCGGGCAATTCAGAAGACTGGATAGGAAATACCGCTGCAACTTCTATCGCCTCATCGGTGATATGGAAACCGTGCTTGACTTGAAGCCTGTGGCGGTTACCTTGCTGCCCCGACGGACATTCACCAGCTATACTCTGCAACGGCGGCTCGATGGTCTGCCTGCAGGTCAGCTGAACCCGACACGAATCAATCCGTCTCACGAAGTGCTTTCTATGCTGAGGGCTCCCGGGGTGGCGGTGGAGGCTGCGCCAGTAACCGAAGCGGAACGTGCTGTGGCCAAGTAGCCTCGGGCTAGTGCGCGAAGAACGGGATGCTCCGCTAAGGCGAGAAGGGCGAGGTTCTGGCCTCGCCCTTTCTTATGTCGTGAATGACCCTCCCTGATCTGTTACGCCAGCCCGTGATGAGGCTGGTCAAAGGTGTGGCGTGAGACTTCACTGAGGGCGCACATCACCGCCAAGGCCGGCACTACAGAGATCACATACTATGCCAGGTGCGCTGTCACCATACTCACCCGGTACTTCTGGGGGATTACCATAGTACCTCTTGACAGCTTGGCCATTTGCGTCAATAATAGCTCATATACAGGAGTGATCCAGACAAATGGTGACATGCCAGCCGGTGTGAGTTGCCCCGTTGCCTGGCATCGAGAGAAGAGGGATTGCGCACTCACGCTTGCAGATGATGAGCTCGGCGATATTCCAGAGGGGCTCACCATGACGACTGAAACCATCTCTGGATCTATGTAGCTGATCAGGCAAGGGTGATATGATGAGTGCTCAGGCGTTGATTCCTCTCGTTGCCACGATTGCCTATGTCCCCTTGTTTGTTATCCTGCTATCTAATCGGCCCTGGCAACCAAAACAAAAGCTGTTCTTCCTGTTCCTGATACCGGCCGTGTTGTGGAGCCTGAGCAGCTTCCTGTTCCGCAGCGACCTGTGGCTGCAGGACAAACCGCTGGAGGTCAAGACACTCGAGGTCAAGATCGTTGTTTGTCTGTCCATCTGGATGCTGGTACAGCTTCGCTATTTTGGCGCCTCCTTCTACCGATCTGAGCGTATCAGATTACCGCTAACTTATGTGTTCCTGGTAGCCACCATTGTCCTGGCGGCGTTGGGCTATATCCCGCGTGGCATTGAGCGCACGCCCACGGGTACCATCATCGTTGACTATGGTCCCTCGATCATTGTCATAGCCCTTCTTTTCCTTTTCACGGTCGGTGTCAAGGACATGCGCTCTTTGATGCGGAAATACAGGCTCTCAGATAATCCCGCTGAGCGCAATCAGATTATCTATATTTTTGCCGCCATTATTGTCCTGATTGCGTCCTTCTTCGGCGTAATGGGTCCCCGCGGAGCCGAATACCCTGTAAGTCACATGGGCAACTTCGTCACGGCCTGTGTCTTAACCTACGCTGTCGTAGCCTACCGTCTGCTCGATGTCAGGGTTGTATTCCGCCGGGCTTTCATCAACGTAGTTCTCTATGGCACGGGATTGGGCATTGTGCTGCTGCTTTCCTGGCTCGCCCACGGGCAAGGCAGGATTCAGCCTAGCTTTGCTTCTCTGGCGCTAACCATCGCTCTGGGAATTCCATTCATTCTGTTGTTGGCTCTGACAGTGGGTGCCCACTGGCGGACCAGGATGGAAGAAGCCTTTGTCGGGATAAGGCACTCTTATCGCAAGCAGTTGTCTCAGTTCATCAACAAGATACACGATGTCTCCACCATGGAGCAGTTCGCCAGCGACTTTGTACCACTGGCTGCGCAGTCGGTTGACTGCCGGAGAGCCTGCCTGCTTTTGCCGAATATTGAAGACGAACGTCTTAACGCCCGGTTTGTCTACCCTCCGGTGAAGGATAACCCCATGGGTGAGTTGAATCTAAGGCTCGATAGTCCCGTTGTCACATGGCTGAGGCAGAACCGCACCATATTAACGGAGAGGACTCTGGACATCTCTCCCGAGTTCCACGCCATGTGGCAGGAGGAGAAGGAGGAGATTCGCCTGGCAGGGGCAAAGATGTTCATTCCTCTGGTCAACAGGGAGGAGTTGGTGGGCATTCTGGCAGTCAGTGAGAGACGAGACGGAAGGCTTTACACTGTTGAGGACATCGATCTGCTGGAGTCTGTGGTCCTCCAGGTGGCAGCGAGCATGGAAAAAGAGTATCTGCACGAGCAATTGAAGGAGCAAGAGGAAGAGATAAGCCTTGTCAACCGTTTAGCGACAATCATAACCTCCAGCGTGAGCATTCAGATGATATTCGACGGTTTCACCAGGGAACTGCAGAAGGTGGCGGGCGTTGATTGGGCAACCATTGCAGTAATCGACGAAAATGAGCTTTATGTTATGGCCTTGTCAGGCGCCGCAGGTTCTGCGTGGCAGGCGGAGGAAAGGATCCCGCTCGAGGGCACGGCCGTGGAGCTTGTCTGCCGGGAGCGAAGGACCATATATGAACCCGATCTCAGGCGACATCACAGGTTCTGGACCGGCGAGTACCACTTGCAGCAAGGAGTTCGGTCCGTCATTTATCTGCCCTTGAGCGTCACAGATCGTGATATCGGTAGCCTGATTCTGGGCAGTCGCAAGGCCGATGCTTACAGTCCTAGACAGATAAGGCTTCTGGAAAAGGTTGCTTCGCAGGTTGCTGCACCCATCGAGAATGCTCAGCTTTATAGCCGGGCCGAACAGAGGTCTCGTGTTGATGAACTTACCGGGCTATTCAACCGACGTCATTTTGAGGAACGGCTCAAAGAGGAGATTGCCCGGCATTCCCGTTATGGCGAAGCCTTCTCCGTACTTCTACTCGACCTGGATCACTTCAAGACCTACAACGATATATACGGGCATCCCTCCGGCGATACTATTCTGAGCCAGGTAGGGAGGATCATCAGAAATTCTGTCAGGGATGGCGACCAGGCTTTCCGATACGGGGGAGATGAATTTGCTATCATTCTGCCCCACACAGCTATGGAGGATGCTCGGGTCGTAGCTGAGCGGGTTCGGGAGCAGATCGCCAGGAGAATGAAAGAGAAGGCCATCGCTGTGACGTGCAGTATTGGCCTGGCAGGCTATCCTTCGGACGGAGCGATACCCGGAGAGCTTGTCACCGTGGCTGATACAGCTCTTTACTATGCCAAGCGCACCGGAGCTAATCGGGTCTATCTTTCTTCTAAGATCCTGTCCGAGTCCTCCGAGGATGGAGGGACTCACGCTAGGCAGAACGGGCTGAGCGCAATTTATGCTCTGGCCTCGGTAGTGGAGACGAGAGATCCCTGCACCTATGGTCATTCCAGGAAAGTCAATACTTATGCTGTGGCTCTAGCGGAGGCAATCGGGCTCTCACCTGACCAGGTATTCAGAGTGAGCACCGCTGCCCTACTTCACGATGTTGGCAAGATCGGCGTTCCCGACAAGATACTTAACAAGAAAGGCAAGCTTGACGAAGAAGAGTGGCAGGCCATCAAGACCCATCCCAAATTGGGGGCCACCATCATTGGCAATGTGCCAAATCTCGTTCCCTGTGTGAATATAGTTTTGCATCACCATGAGAGGTGGGACGGTGATGGCTATCCAGAAGGGCGGAAGGGCGAGGAGATTCCCATAGAAGCTCGCATCCTTGCCGTGGCCGATGCCTTTGAGGCCATGACCTCTCTACGTCCTTACCGTCCTGCGCTGTGCCATGAGAGGGCGATAGGAGAACTCAGGGCAGGCGCCGGTTCTCAGTTTGATCCTGAGCTGGTGGAGGTGTTCATCACCATCATCGAGTCGGGGCTTCCTGAGAAGGTGAGCATAGGGCAAGAGGCACCCAGCGAGCAGGCAAGTCCGTAGTGTAGCTCCGCAGAAGGCCATACCTGGGAAGAACGCATTCTGTAGTCGCACAGAGACTGACGACGGTGTCTCAGAGAAGAACCGAGCGGTCACAGCGCTCATACCCCGAGTAACTACTTCTTCATGAGAACACATATGTTGCGTGAGAAATCCCTCACCGGGAGATGATAGGACTTCTCCGGTGAGATAGCGACGATTTGCCAGCCAGTTTCGAGCAACAGCCTGCTTAGTTCGCCATACGAGAAGAGATGATAGTAGCGGTAGACTGTCTTTTCTTTGAGTCTCCAGGGAATTTGCTGCTCCTTCGGTTTTAGCCAAAACCTGGGTTGCCCGCGATTCCACACGGTTATGAAGGCCTCGCCTCCAGGCTTTAACACGCGTCTCAACTCCAGAAAGGCTGCTTGTCTCTCGCTTTGGCCTTTGATATGGTGGTAGGTGGCCACCGATATCGCGCAGTCGAAGGTATTGTCGGGGAAGGGGAGGAACAAGGCATCGGCCGCTATTGAATTGGCAAGAAACCCCAACTTGGCGGAATATCTCAAGGCCTGTCGCAGCATACCGGCAGAAGAGTCCACCCCCCACAGTTCGAAGCCCTGGCTGAACGGCAGGAAATCCGCTCCGTGAGCACAGCCCACATTCAACAGTCTTCCCCTCTGCCATTTTGCGGCCAGTTCGTCCAGCTCTTCCCTTAGCAGAGGCCAGTGCCTCACTCGGTACCAGCTCTCAGCTATCTGGTCGAAGACCTGTCTATTTGTCGCCATATGTACCCTCTGCTAAACTTTAGCACATCATGGTGGGATACCAGTGGCCAGCAGTCTCCTATGGCTGGGCTGACTTCGTCAGCCCAAGCGATTCGGTGGAGGGGCAGGGGATCGCGCCTCTCCGTTGGCAATGGTATTAGGGACAAGAGGCCGCAGCGGCCTGGCGATGGCATGAAGAAAGCATCTCGAACTATATCAGGAGTGACCCCGGTGGCCGTCATGGCCAAGCCGTTTCCCTGCCCCGGCAAGTGTGTCTACTGCCCCAGTTCTCCTCAGGCTCCCAAGAGTTATACCGTCGAGTCTCCGGCGGTGCTCCGGGCCCGAAGCTGTGGCTTTGACGCCGGAAAGCAGGTGGAGATCAGGCTGAGGACACTGGCTGAAATGGGACATGCACGCGATAAGGTGGAGCTTATCGTCATGGGCGGTACGTTTCTCTCTTATCCCCGGGACTACCAGTACCAGTTCATCAAGGACTGTTATGATGCTCTCAACGGCAGCTCGTCCACTACTTTGTGGGAAGCGCAGATACTGAATGAGACTACTGAGCATCGCTGTGTGGGTTTGTGCATCGAGACCAGGCCTGATTTTTGCGGGGAAGATGAGATAAAGAGCATGCTTGATTTCGGCGCCACCAGGGTGGAGCTTGGAGTACAGACTCTGGATGATGAGATTCACCATCTGACGAGGAGGGGACATGGAGTGGCTGAAATTGTCTCGGCAACCAGGCTGCTGCGGGATTACGGCTTCAAAGCCTACTATCACTGGATGCCCGGTCTGCCGGGGTCGACACCTGAACACGATCTGGAACTCTCGCGGCAGTTGTTTAAGGACGAGCGGTTTCGACCCGACGGACTGAAGCTCTACCCCACGCTGGTAGTTCTGGGGAGCGAACTGGAGGATTGGTATCATGATAAACGCTACCGACCCTACGAAGATGAGGAGATGATTGGCCTCCTCATGGCCATCAAGGCTCTGATTCCCAAATACGTGAGGATTTCGAGAGTGATGAGGGATATTCCCAGCAACTTCATCCTTGCCGGCAGCAGAGACCTGGCCCTCAGGGGCACTATCAGGAGGAAGATGCAGGAAGCAGGTCTTCGTTGTAGCTGTATTCGCTGCCGCGAGTATGGACACCGGTTGAGAGATGGCTGGCCCATCGGTGAACCCTACTTGAGCAGGCTCGACTATGAAACCTGGGGAGGACGCGAGGTCTTCCTTTCCTATGAAGATGACAGTGAAACGCTGTTTGGCCTGCTGAGGTTGAGGACAAGCGCAGAGAGAGCAACGGTTAGAGAGTTGCACGTCTTTGGTCCCGAAGTCCCCTTGGGGGAGAGGCTGGAGCCAGCGGTTCAACACCGTGGGCTGGGTGAAAAATTGCTCCGGGAGGCGGAGAGAATCGCCAGCGAGGAGTTCAGGGCTGATAGACTGTCAGTGCTTAGCGGTGTCGGTGCCCGGGAGTATTATCGCTCGCTTGGTTATCGTTTGGAGGGCGCCTACATGGTGAGGGAGCTTGATCAAGCGAGAGAAGAGCCTCTGGAAGGACCGTTTGGCAGTCCATCCCTTTGAGGGAGATCAAGGGCAGGCCAGGCTCCTCTCGACTATCACTGATGGCTCGACGAGCTTTCGGCGCAAGGCCCGGCCGGTGCACGCCACGAGCGGTTGTGCCAAGAATCGCCTTCACCATATTGACATAGGGAGACAGGTATAACTATAATGAACCTGAGTAGCTACATGACCCATGCAGTCAACTGAGAGGCTTCTCACGTAGCGAGGCAAGAAAAGGAGAAAGCGCCGATGGATAATGAGGTAAAGCCAACCTGGAGATTAGCCTGGGGACTATGGTGGAGGATGGTTCTTATCGGCCTGGGCGTAGGCTTGGCGGTAACTCTGATAGTGTCACTGATTCTGTTCGCGGCGTGCGGGGCATCCATATTATCCATGTTCTGGTGGCTTTTCTGACGTGTAGTCTTGAGCGCGATGATGGTTCACTGCTTCTGTCAGAACAAGAGTACGGTGGTTGTGGCACCGGATTGGGCTACGCCAGTGAAAACCCCTGTCGTGGCGGTAACCGAAGTGCTAGGGTATTGACAAGGATAGCTTTTGATTATACCGTTATGGAGAGGAATGAGGCTGTTTGACAGTCGTGAGTGTCATTCTGTGGTTCGCTTAGGCAACCGGAGAGTCTGCGGTGCTGCGCCGCTGCCTAGGATGACAACCGCACGGACCAGAAATAGACAAGGAGACATGATAACATGGAGAGAGCTTAGAGGTCGCCAGTCGCGGGAATACTGAGTATTGTCGCCGGAGCCATGCAGGCTCTCGGCGGCAAACTGGTTGCTAGGAAAGGTTTTTAAGGAGGTAGACAATGTTCTGTAGAAATTGTGGTAAGGAGTTATCAGGGAGTCCAGAGATTTGTATGAATTGTGGAGCCAAGCCGATGAGCGGCACAGGTTTTTGCCCTGGCTGTGGTGCTTCAACAACGCCGTTAACGGAAATATGCGTGAAGTGTGGCGCAGGAGTAGGGAAGGCGCTAGCTGGGGATATATCACCCAAATCAAGACTCGCTGCTACTTTGCTCGCCGGGTTCCTCGGGATATTCGGTGCACATCGATTCTACATTGGCAAGACCGGAACTGCCGTTGTGATGCTTCTCCTAGGCATCGTTGGTTGGGCAACTGTATGGATCTTTGGACTCGGCCTTGTATTGCTTATAGCGGTCGGGATTTGGGCTTTTGTTGACTTTATCTTTGCTATTGTAGGACGTATGACAGATAAGGACGGCAGGCTAATCGAGAAGTGGTAGTTACTAGTGCCTGTAAAGGAAATAGTCGATGTTCTGCAGAAACTGCGGCAAGGAACTGGAAGGTAGCCCCGATATCTGCCCTTCTTGTGGGGTGAGCCCCATGACCAGCATCGGAGATGTTTACAAGCCCCATTTCGAGCTCATTAGCTTGTCCGATGAACAGCGAAGAGCATTTGCGCGGCATGAATTCACTCTTACATTCTCAATCGATGCCGTTATCGGCATGCACTTCATC
>Ga0209986_10004191_pt1 | contig 12314 bp, 4 predicted proteins | sample BlataG_FD_183168 | JGI IMG/M metagenome (GOLD analysis project Ga0209986, IMG submission 183168) | Deep subsurface microbial communities from Black Sea to uncover new lineages of life (NeLLi) - Black_00105 metaG (SPAdes) (version 2) | ecosystem: Environmental > Aquatic > Marine > Oceanic >...
GAGGCACCCTCCTGTGCTCGGCTCTGCTAGCAAGCCCGCTAAGCCCTAGCAGAGTCCTTTTTTGTGATCCAGTTCTGGGATTTCTTGAAATGCTGTGGGACTAGATGCTAGCGTTAGCCCTATCCGATCGTCTCGCTTTCGCCCTATCTGACATTCCTCAAGCCTTTGGCCGACTCGGTGGTAAACTCGTTGAAGCAGGTCCAACTTCAGTATCGTACATCTACCAACCCGAGTAAATAGCCCATTAGTAATTTCCGGCATAGCCAAAAGGTACTATGACTGTTGTCACAGGACGAGGTTCCCATACGGACATGTCAGGTAATGTGATGAAACCACAGGAAAGTGGAGGTACCGGGGAAAAGGGCGCTTGATTCCGGGTGTTGAGCCTGTTTAGCGCTTCTGTGCCAGCCACCCGCCTACGGGTGACGGCGGCGCGGTTATGTCCCGGTTTGAACATATAGCAGGGGGGCACCTGTGGGCAGGGGACTCCCCCGTGAAACCATTTTGCCGCGGGTGGGTTGGAGCATCGGCTCCAATCCCGCCTGGAGCGGATGCTCCAGGCTACCCCTTGTGCCAATGAGGAGCCTGAGCGGCGAAGTAGTCTCCGCGTGAGTGCTCGGGACTGTTAAGGCACCTGCAGAACGCACGGCTCAAGGCAGCCTACTTAGGCTCACGTCAATCACACAGGCGTTCCGGGCGAGGCTAAAGCCTCGCGCTACATGTTGTGTTCCCATGAGACCAGGCGCTTGGCGGCTATCCAACCCTCGTAGCGCGGCCTTTTAAGGCCGCCTCCCCGCGGGGTATTGACATATCAAGCTAATAGTGCTATATATAGGTGCTAAGTAGTACTAAAGTACTAGGTTCTAGGCAAACGAAGCTACTACGGCAAGGTGAATAACAGTCAAGAGCAAGCCAGCGGGCCACGAAAGACCTCTTCTTGGGGAATCTGTCCAATTCTTTACCTGTCTATTTACCTTATTTACCAGAATGTTTACCTTTCCGGTGTAGAATATAGCCATGGATAGGGTTCTGATTCTATCGGCTGACCTGCGTCTGCTTGACAGGCTGGCACCAGCGATGAGGAAAGCGGACTTTGACGTGGTCTGCGCCGCCGACATTGCAGATGGGCTGAGGCGGCTGGACGAGGCTGAAGTCAGCCTGGTTATACTTGACGAATTTCTGAGCATAGATAGCTGGCGCTTGTGCCAGCGCATTGACCGGGTTTTCGACATCGGCATTATCCTCCTGGGCAGGCGGCCCAGCCAGGAAGCCTGGTCTGTGGCTGAGGACACCGGGTTTGACTTCTACCTGCAGAAGCCGGTTAACTTCCCCGAGCTCGGCGCCAGGGCCAAAGCCCTGCTCCGGCGTAAGGAAGCAGTTGGGGCTTGAACAATGATAGGAGGTAACTGAGCTTTAGCTGATTAGCGCAGCCTAGGGCTGCATACCCTTGGGGGGCGATGAAGCACCAGCTGTAATGTGGTCACTTGGCCGGTGCGGAGCCAGTAGTGAAACCGACCGGAACAGGTCGGTTTTTTGTTTACCAAACGCAAAGGAGTAATAGAAACATGAAGAAAACATTATTTCCAATATTGGCGCTAGCCCTGGCGGTCAGCTTGGCCTTGCCGCTGGCAGCACCAGTCACGGCGGCAGACCCAGGGTGTTCCATCTCAGGCTACAAATACCTGTGCGATCCAGAGACCGGTGAATGCACAGTAGGCCTCGAGGGCTGGACCATAACCCTGGAAGACGCTCAGGGAACAGTACTGCAGACCGATACCACTGAGAGTGATGGCTCATACGAGTTCACGGGCCTGTCTGACGGCACCTACACCGTTTCCGAGACCCTGCGGGACGGCTGGACAAACTGCACCCCAGCTTCCTACGACATAACCATTGACGAGAGTTGTCAGATCCATGGCACCGGCGTGGTGGTGAGCGACACAAATACCATGGTGACCGCAGGTAACTCGACTCCCCCAGACCACGCCGCCGTGTACGCCTGGGAAGCCTTCAACGACCCACCCGATACAACGCAATCTGTCTGGGACAAAAACTTGAAGTTAAACAACGTGCTCTACGATTTCTCCCCTTCCGGTGCCGACTGGATATGGGAAAGCTACCGGGTGGTACATCCCGTACTTGGAGACATTGTTGACTTTCAGCGCACCTTCTACATCCCCGGCACCCCAACCGGGGGCACCCTCTACATTACCGCCGACAACCAGTACACGGTGACGCTAAATGACACCCCAACCCCAATTGGAAGCGACATCATCTGGCAGTCCGTTGAGCCCTACCACCACGGCGTAGACTTCCTCTTAGAGAGCGGCAACAATCTGCTGGAGATAACGGCAACCAATGCCCCTACACCCGGGAGCAACCAAGACAAAAACCCTGGAGGCCTCATCTACGAGCTGTCCTACGAATTCGACGCAGACAAGCTCAACTTCTGCAACCGATGGCTTGAGGCAGACTGTTCTATCTCAGGATATAAATACCTGTGCGATGAGTCCGGTGAATGCACAGGAGTAGGCCTTGAAGGCTGGACCATAAACCTGACCGGGCCGGTCTCGCAAACTACAACTACAGATGTGGACGGCTATTACGAGTTCGCAGGCTTGCCTAGCGGAACTTACACCGTCTCCGAGACCCTTGAGGACGGGTGGGAAGCTTGCACCCCAACTTCTTACCAGGTAAACCTTGAGGGTGCCGAGAACCATGGCGTGGTGGTAAGCGACACAGATACGATGGTCACCAAAGGTAATGTCGACGGCGCCACATATCAGCACAATGCCGAGTACGCTTGGGTACATGGCAGCTGGTGGGGTGGCCTCACCCACGACTTCTCAACAAGCGGTGCCGACTGGATCTGGGAAAGCTACCGGGTAGTACATTCCATAGACGGAGACGTGGTGACGTTCGAGCGAACCTTCGACATCCCGGGCAGTCCAACTGGCGGCACACTCTACATCACCTGCGACAACGCTTACGAGGTGTACCTAAACGATACCATTACCTCAGTGGGCCGCGCCCAGTTTGGAACAGGCTGGGAGACAAGTAACCTGACTAAGGCTTACGTCGATACAACCCACTGGCAGTCCGTTGAGAACTACGATGTATCTGCTTTGTTGCAGAGAGGCACCAATATTCTGGTGATAAAGGCAGCCAACGAATACATGGGAACATTGGATGACCAAGCGGATGGCACCGTAGACAGCAACCCCGCAGGCCTCATCTACGAGCTGCTCTATGAGTTCGATGTCACTGCCACCGAGCGTAATTTCTCCAATCGAGAGGTCAACACCTGCCCCGAGGAGCCTGGCAGCCGCACCCTCGGCTTCTATAAGAACCACCCCTGCGTGGTGGAGCAGGTCCTGCCCATCACCATCGCTACCGAGAACGTGACTACCGTGGAACGGGCCATCGAGATAATCAAGGACCGCGGCACGCACCGGAGCCGGCTGCTGAGCCAGCTCCTGGTAGCCATGCTCAACGCGGCGGTTTTCGGAATCGGGGACTGCACCCTGGAGTATATCGGGCTTGAGGGCGACCAAACAGTCGACGAGGTAATCGCCGAGGCCGAGGCACTGCTGGCCGACCCTGATGCTACCAAGGATGAGCTTTCGGCTATGCAGGACCTGCTGGACCGCATCAACAACTCCAACACCGACGCGCCTCTGCCCGAGGACATCGCGGAGGCATGTCCACCCGGCGGCGGTCCGCCCAAGACACCGCCTGGCAAGGCCAAAGGCAAGGGCAAGGGCAAGTAAGACCACATGAAAAGAGGGGCCAAACATTTAATGAAACACACGCCCAGGTGTACCGAGGACACCGGGTTTGACTTCTACCTGCAGAAGCCGGTAAACTTTCCCGAGCTCGGCGCCAGGGCCAAAGCCCTGCTCCGCCGCAGGGAGGCGGTTGGAGCTTGAACAATGATAGGAGGTAACTTAGCTTTAGCTAATGAGTGCAGCCTAGAGCTGCATACCGTTGGGGGGCGATGAAGCGCCAGCCGTAATTTGGTCACTTGGCTGGTGCCGAGCCAGTAGTGAAACCGACCCGGACAGGTCGGTTTTTGTTGCTTCAAGAAGATGTAGGGCGCTAGAGAATCACGGGTACCAAAGCGCGGGAGTGACGAGAACTAGCCGTCCACTGCGACGGTTCACGAAGGAGAGTGTAATATGAAGATGTACAAGCGAGTAGGAATGATTGCGGGTCTTGCCCTGCTGCTGGTGCTGCCCGCGTGCGAAGCGAATAGCAGTGTGTTGCCAGACACAGACATCAACATGGTAGGGGACGATCACACGGTGACAGTCACCATCAGAGACGACTGGGACAGCCCCATAGAGGGTGTTGAGGTGAACTTCCAGGTGACGGCGGGGCCTCATCTTGGAACGTCTGGCTCAGATGAAACCGACAGTCAGGGCGAGGCTTACTTCACATATACAGGCACCACCTCAGGCACCGATACAATCAAGGCCTGGGGATGGTACGATAACGACTACTATGAGCGCTATGTCTACAAGACGTGGAACGCCGCCAACCCGCCGCTGGCGGCCACCTGCGGCCTGGACATCGTGCTGGCGCTCGACATGAGCGGAAGTATTGATACCGAGGGACAAACGCAGAACGTAAAGGATGCGGCAGAGGACTTCGTTAACGCCTTCCTGCCGGCAACGCCGACCCTTATCGGGCTGGTCGAGTTCTCAGATGGTACAGCCAGCACAGTGCGAGGCCTGTCCAGCGATCACGTCGATCTCAAGTCCGCAATAGACGGGCTCTCGGCCGATGGCTACACCAACTGGGAGGCGGCCCTGCTCCTGGCGACTGGTCTGCTGGAGGGTGGGGGCGACCGTGACGACACGCAGCACGCCGACCTCATCGTGATTTTCACCGATGGCGACCCGACGGCCAGCAGCGCTGGGGCTGACGACTCGGGGCAACCCAACATCCATCTTGCTCCAGCCGTCGTGGCCGCCAATTCCGCCAAGACCTCAACATCAACCGCCCCGATCCGCATCGTCGCCGTGGGTGTGGCCGGCGCCAGTGAAAGCCGCCTCATCGCTATCTCCGGCCCCAACGTGAACACCGGAGACGAGACCTCAGATGTTATCACCACGAATTTCGATGCTCTCGCTGATACCTTGGCAGACCTTGCCGGGCAACTGTGCGGCGGCACCATCACCGTCCACAAGGTCATCGATGAGGATGGCGACCTGCAGACCACCACGGACCAGACCACTACAGGCACCGACGTGGCCGGGTGGGAGTACGGCACCACCAATGTGAGCTCCGGCGACAGTGTGACGCCCGCCACAGTAACCACCGACACCTCAGGCACGGCTACCCAGGTCTTTGACATCACCATAGACGGCGACACCGCCGCCCTGGACCTTGTAGAGACGGTCAAGAACGGCTACGAGCTGGTCGGCGCTAGCTGCAGCGGTGCCACGACCGGCGGCACCTTCGACGACACGGACAGCGTAGACGGCATCGTTATCAGCCGCTCCGACATCGCCTCCTGCACCTTCTACAATACGCCCAAGCCGGGCTCAATCGAGATAATCAAGGACGTCGACCCCGACGATACAAGCACCAACTGGGACTTCGCGGTCAGCGGCGGCGTCGGTGCCAAATCCGTCAACGGCGGAGATGGCTCCACCGGCGCGTTTGACGTCGACACCGGTACCTACGACATCACCGAATCCGCAGGCGCGGCTACCAACCTCGCCGACTACAACACCACCTGGTCATACACCATTAACTCCGGTACGGCGGTCACCGGCTCGGGTACCAGCATCACCGGCATCAACGTCGGCGACGGCGATACCGTCGTCGTTACCTTCACCAATACCCGCAAAACAGGCTCAATCGAGATCGTCAAGGAGGTCGTTCCCGACGATACAAGCACCAACTGGGACTTCGCGGTCAGCGGCGGCGTGGGTACCAAATCCGTCAACAACGGAGGCGGCTCCACCGGCGCGTTTGACGTCGACACCGGTACCTACGACATCACCGAATCCGCAGGCGCGGCTACCAGCCTCGCCGACTACACCACCACCTGGTCTTACACCGTCGGCGGTACCCCCACCGGCAGCGGCTCGGGTACCGGCATCACTGGCATCAACGTTGGCGACGGCGATACCGTGGTCGTTACCTTCACCAATACCCGCAAAACAGGCTCAATCGAGATCGTCAAGGACGTCGTCCCCGACGACGCAAGCACCAACTGGAACTTCAACGTCAGCGGCGGCCTCGGTACCAAATCCGTCAATAACGGCGGAGGCTCCACCGGCGCGTTTGACGTCGACACCGGTACCTACGACATCACCGAATCCGCAGGCGCGGCTACCAACCTCGCCGACTACAACACCACCTGGTCCTACACCGTCGGCGGTACCCCCACCGACAGCGGCTCGGGTACCAGCGTCACCGGCATCAACGTTGGCGACGGTGATACCGTCGTCGTCACCTTCACCAACACCAAACAACTCTGCTCGCTCTCAGGTTACAAGTACAGGTGCGATGTCTCTGGTAACTGCACACAGGAAGCCCTTGGAGGCTGGACTATAAACCTGACTGGGCCAGTTGTAGGTACTACGACTACCGATAACGTCACGGGGCACTACGAGTTCACAGACCTGCCTGATGGTACTTATACCGTCTCCGAGGAAGTCCCGGATGGGTGGGAATACTGCACCCAGCGTTCCTACGACATAAGTCTTTGCAACTGCCAGCAGGTAGTGGTCAGCGACAACAATACGATGGTGACCCAGTGGAATGTTCCAGGCAAAACGGCCCCATTCAATGCCGTGGAGGCCTGGGAGCACGGAAACTGGACCGCGACCAAGAACGCCTTTTCATGCGGCGCCGACTGGATCTGGGAGAGCAACCGGCCGGAAAACCCCATAGCCGGTGACGTGGTCGAATTTCAACGTACCTTCGACATACCTGGCAATCCCACAGGCGGCACGCTCGACATCACCTGCGACAACGGCTACGAGGTATGGCTCAATGGCCATTGGGTGGGAAGACCAGCCCACGTCACGGACGGTTGGTGGACGAGCGACCTCACCGAATCTTGGGTGAGCACAACCGGCTGGGAGTCCGTTGAGCCCTATGATGTATCTGCCCTGCTGCACAACGGCACCAATCTCCTTGTGATAAAGGCGGCCAACGAGTACATGGGGCCAGCTGACGGCCAGAGTAACGGCACTGTAGACAGCAACCCCGGGGGCCTCATCTTCGAACTGTTCTACGACTCGGATGTCAATTTCTGCAACCGGGAGCTGGGCTCCATTACCGTGGTCAAGGACGCCGATCCTGCCGATGGCACAGACTTCGAGTTCACCAGTGACCTCGGCGCCAACTTCTTCCTGAAGGACGATGAAAGCCAGCCCTTCAACAACCTCACCTGGGGCGACTACGATGTGACCGAGATTGTCCCCGCCGGCTGGACCCTCGATAACATCAACTGCACCGGCGGCGACAGCACCCCCATTGCGGACGGCGTGACCGTCCACCTCGACCCAGGTGAAGACATCACCGTAACCTTCACCAACATCAGGCTGTGCGAAATCACAGGACATAAATACAGGTGTGATGCCTCGGGTGAATGCACGCAAGAGGGCCTTGAAGGCTGGACCATAACCCTCGAGGACGCTCAGGGAGCAGTACTGCAAACCGATACCACCGAGAGTGATGGCTCTTACGAGTTCACGGACCTGCCTGACGGGACCTACACCGTTTCCGAGACCCTACAGGATGGGTGGACAAACTGCACCCCGGCTTCTTACCAGGTAACCCTCGACGATTGCCAGATCCATGGCCAGGGCATAATTGTCAGCGACACGGATACGCTGGTCACCGCCGGCAATCTTCCAGGTGCCACCTATCCCTACAACGCCGTGGAGGCCTGGGAGCACGGCAACTGGGCCCCCATCAAAAGCCAGTTCACAAGCGGTGCCGACTGGGTCTGGGAGAGCGAGTATGTGCTAAATGCCACCACCGGTGACACGGTCCAATTTCAGCGGAGCTTCTATATCCCCGGCACCCCAACCGGCGGTACCCTGCGTATTTCGGCCGACAACAGCTACACGGTGAAGCTAAATGGCACCACACTTGGAAGCGATGGCAACTGGCAGAACGTGGTGAGCTACGATGTATCAGCCTTCCTGCTAAACAGCAATCTCCTGGAGATAACGGCAGCTAACCAGCCGACCCCCGGTAGCACATCAACCGAGAATCCCGCAGGCCTCATCTACGAGCTGTCCTACGAATTCGATGCTGACGAACTTAACTTCTGTAACCGAGGCCCAAGGACAGATTGCTCCATCTCAGGTCACAAATACCTGTGCGATGTCTCGGACAACTGCACACAGGAAGGCCTCGAAGGCTGGACCATAAACCTGACGGGGCCAGTTTCAGCTACTACGACCACCGATAACACCACCGGCCACTACGAGTTCACAGGCCTGCCTGACGGGACCTACACCGTCTCAGAGGTCCCTAAGCCCGGGTGGGTGAATTGCACTCCAACCTCTTACCAAGTAACCCTTCAGAACTGCGGAGGCCACGGTGCGGTGGTCAGCGACAGCAACACAATGGTCACGGTGGGTAATGGCGCTACCCCACACAATGCCGCGTACGCCTGGGAACCATACTTGAGCGACCCCAATCCACCGGATCCAAACAGCTCCCATTGGGATCAAGGGGTAAGCTCAACCCACGTTTTCGGCAACGGTGCCGACTGGATCTGGGAAAGCTACCGGGTGGTACAGCCCATAGCAGGGGATGTGGTGGAGTTTGAGCGGACGTTCTACATCCCGGGCAATCCAACGGGCGGCGCACTTTACATCACCTGCGATAATGGCTACGAAGTATATGTGAACGGAAGCTTCGTGGGAAGTGCCCTTGTCCACGATACTCCCGGCCAAGATTGGGAGACGAGTAATCTTACTGAGACTTACGTCAATACAACCGGCTGGCAGAGTGTTCAGAGCTACCACCACGGCGTAGACTTCTCCTTGCAGCAGGGTGCCAACCTGCTGGTGGTAAAAGCGGCCAACGAGTACATGGGGCAACTGGATAGCCAACAGGATGGCGATATATACCACAATCCCGCAGGCCTCATCTACGAGCTGCTATATCAGTTCGATACTACCGAGGTCAATTTCTGCAATAGGCACCAGACAGGTTCCATCGGAGATCTTGTCTGGCGTGACGACAGCAGGGACGGCACAGAAGATGCTGGTGAGCCTGGAATACCCGATATCACCGTAGCCCTGTTGAGGGCGTCTGATAACAGCGTAATAACCACTACCGTGACCGATGCCAGCGGTGGCTACCTCTTTGCTAGCCTGGAAGCGGGTCTTTACATCGTAGACGTCGACGAAAGCGACGCGGATATGCCAGTTGGCCATTTCTCGACTACGCACAACGATCCATTGACCGTCCCTCTGGCAGCTGGCGAGGACTTTGATGAGGCCGATTTTGGTTACGGCCCTTGTCCTGATGGAATCATCGGTGACTACGTGTGGAACGACGCCAACTCGAACGGAGTGCCAGATGCCGGGGAGGCAGGTATCCCCTGGGTTAGGGTGATTCTAAACGACGAGACCGGAGCTTTCCTCCAAGATACAGAGACTGACCTCTTCGGCAACTATTTCTTTTATGGGCTGCCAACTGGGACCTATATTGTTGAACTGGATTTGACCGACCCAGATTTGGCGGGCTATGTCCCCACAACCAGCACTTCCGTGACAGCAGTCATAGCTTCAAACTACCTTGACGCCGATTTTGGCCTTGTTTCATCGCAATACGCGGCTCCATCACTTACCATCACCAAGACGTGGGAGGACCTCAACGGGGGCAACGTGGAACCGGGTGACATCATCCTGTACACCATCAGCTACGGAAACACCGGCACCGCCGATGCTACCGGCGTCTACCTCGTCGATGACTATGACCAGACGGCTTTCTCCCTCATCGCCAACTTCCAGCAGACCGGCGGCCACTTCCTCAGCCACAAGGATGACAACGACACAATTCGCTGGCCAAATAGCGGCAGCATAACCCTGGTACCAGGAGACAGCGGCTCAGTGAGCTATGAGGCAACGCTGAAACCGGTATTCCCCGCAGGTACAACGGATGTGGACAACACGGCTACCGTCTATTGCAACGAGACCGACCCGGAGAGCGATGAGGCAACAGTCCCCGTCCAGGCAGCTCCAGGACTCAGCGTCAGCAAGCAGTGCACTCCGGCCACCGGCAATAGCCCCGGTGACACCATACACTGCACTATCACCTACGGCAACAATGGCGATGCTGCGACCGACAACGTCACCATCACGGACGACTACGATGAGACCTACATTGCCAGCATCAGCAATATCATCCCCCCGGGCACGGACAACGGTTCCACGATCACCTGGAACATCAGCATCCTCAACCCCGGGGATACCGGCTCGGTGTCTTACGATGCCACGCTTAAGGGGGCTGGCTCTTTCTCGTCCGGGACGACAGATGTGCAGAACAGCGCCTGCATCGAACCCACCCACCCTGACGTCTGTGATACGGAGACCACTGAAGTCGAGGCAGAGCCAGGGCTCACCCTCGACAAGACGGCCACTCCCGCCACAGGCAACAGCCCCGGCGGTACAGTGCATTACGTCATCACCTACGGCAACACGGGCACTGGCGCAACCGACAATGTGACCCTCACGGATGACTACGATGAGACCTACATTGCCAGCATCAGCAATATCAACCCCGCAGGCACGGACGATGGTTCCACCATCACCTGGAACATCGGCACGCTCAACCCCGGGGATACCGGCTCGGTGTCTTACGATGCCAGATTGAAGGGGTCTGCTTCCTTCCCCACAGGCACGACGACAATCGACAACATCGCTGTTATGAACGGCACCTACCCGGTGAACATCCCGGTATCTGCCACTGCCGCGGCGGTAGCTAATGTTTCGTCCGGCGGCAGAGGTGGTGGAGGTGGAGGTGCAAGCGTGAGTTTTACCGCCAGCACATGTCCGCTGACATTGACAGTAAGCGCGCTGGGAAATGAAACCATGGTCACAATGACCGTTGACGGGGTGCTCTGCCAGGATTGTGTGGCGCTCGGCCCTCACGGTCAGACCGGATGGGAGGCCGACGAGGGTACCAAGCTAACACTCACCAACAACAGAGTACCACGACTGATAAAGATAACACTGGCTGGTTCACCCCCACCGCCGAGCGATGCGGCAATAGCCGGCCACATGTACAACGTCAATGCCTATGCTTCCAAGTATGGTTCGACTCCATCTCCTATCACCATCTCGCCCGACAGCAGGATAGTCCTGGGTTATGACCCGGACGAGTTGCCCGAGAATACCACGGCAGTGCTCATCGCCTACTACGATGAGGAGGCAGCCAAGTGGGTGGACCTGGAAACGGCCGGTTACGTGGCCGGTGGAGTAGAGGTACCTAACGCCCTGACCAGCCAGGTGACCCACTTCACAACTTTCGCCGTCCTAGCCAAGCTGGCCGCGACAACACCAGCCAAATTCGAGACCAGCAATCTGACAATCAATCCAGCCCAGGCCCAACCTAACGAGGCAATCATCGCCAGCGTCAGTGTTGCCAATACCGGCGGCACCACTGGCGACTATAGCCTGGAGATAAGAGTCGACGGCATAGCCAGCGGGAGAAAGGAAGTCACGCTGGCTCCAGCAGCAAGCCAGGCGGTGAGTTTCACCATAGCCGCAGATACTGTAGGTAAACATCGCGCGCAGGTGGCTGGCCTAACCACTGAATTTGAGGTAATGGCCCAGCCTGCAGCCAACATGTGGCTTATCGGCGGGATCTTGGGCGCAATCCTGGTAATATTGGCGGTCGTATGGGTAACCTGGACAAGGAGACGGGTTACCGGTTAATAGCCCCGGTTGTCAAAGCTTCGCGCGGCCAAACCAAGGCAACACGCAAGGGGCAGGTCACTAGACCTGCCCCTGCCTTTTCCGTCGCGTCGTTCTGAGGCTGCCCAAAGGGTGGTCGGCTTGCCAACCACTGTCAGTTGTAGTGCGACCTTTCAAGGTCGCCTGAGAAATTGGGCGAGGCTAGGTTGCTTCGCTTTGCTCGCAATGACACAAGAGGGGCTACAATGAGACCGAACAAATGTAGGGACAGGTTTTCAAACCTGTCCGCTGTACATTCGTCATATTCTTCGGACACACCTAAAGGTATGTCCCTACAGCCTGTGGGTCCTGTCGCACCCCTGCTGACATTGCTTCCCTTCCCCCTAGCCGGACACGGGGCTTTGGCTCTGC
>Ga0209986_10004192_pt1 | contig 12311 bp, 11 predicted proteins | sample BlataG_FD_183168 | JGI IMG/M metagenome (GOLD analysis project Ga0209986, IMG submission 183168) | Deep subsurface microbial communities from Black Sea to uncover new lineages of life (NeLLi) - Black_00105 metaG (SPAdes) (version 2) | ecosystem: Environmental > Aquatic > Marine > Oceanic >...
GGACGACGAGAAGTAGCCGCCTTCCTTGCGTGGGAGTCACCTGCCCACAGGTGACCTCAGTGGCCCGTTTCCACACTCCATCTCGAGTTCTCTGACGGTTGCGTGAGCCACCAGAGCACTATCGACTCACGAGCGCAAGACACCGTATATCGTCTGGGTGCGGGGCTGCCGATGGTTGACCTGCTGGGTGGTCAACCTTAGCCGGACGACTCGCACTGGAGCAAGTCCTTCAGACTCAGTCATATGGTGGTATAATGGGTAGCTTGGGTTTGGTATCCCTCTCGGAACTCGAAAAGAGATACTGACTTATGGAAGCTGAGACACAGCCACGGGGTTTCTATGGGTGGTGGATGCTGTTCTTTCTCTGGATTGTCTATACCATTCCCATAGGTTTTGCCTTCTACGGCCCAATGGTGGTCTATCCCTTCATGATTGAGGAGATAGGATGGTCGCGTGGTGAAATAATGGTGGGAGCCACTGCCATGATGTGGCTCGTGGGCCTTAGCGCGCCCCTTACCGCCTGGATGATTGGCCGCTTGGGGGCCAGGCTTACCCTCTTCATCGGGGAGCTCATCACGGCTGCAGCCGCCCTCCTGATAGGCCTGACGGGTCACATTTATCCGATATACCTTGTTCTGTGTGTGATAGCTGGCTTCGGGATGTCGTTCTCCTCAATGATTCCCGTCCAGACGGTGGTGATCTCCTGGTTTAGTGCCCGCCGTGCGCTGGCCCTGGGCTTGGTATTGGGGGGTGGGGCTATCGGTGGATTTGTTGCGCCTCAAATCATCAGCGCGGCGGTTGTAGGGACAGGTGGCGATTGGCGCGTCGGCTGGTTCATTATGGCCACCGCGGCGATAGTGGCGGCAGTTGTGGCCATGCTCAAGGTACGTAACCGTCCGGAAGACATGGGCCAGCATCCTGATGGCCTGGCCGCTGACGGCACAGGGTCGGTGGCAGCCCGTGGCAGGCGGGCAGCCCGGACTTACCGGACTGCGGCTCGCTGGACCGTACGCGACGCGGTGAAGACGCGTGCCCTGTGGTTTCTCATCATCGGTCAGGCGGGCTGCTTCTTCCTGTGGCAGGTGATTATTACCCAGGGCCCACTTCACCTGCAAGACCGGGGGTTTGACCCAGCGACGGCGGCCTTCTTCTATAGCCTGGCGATTGGCTTGAGTATTGCCGGCCGTTTTACAATAGCCGGCCTGGGCGACATTATCGAGCCGCGCTTTCTCTTTGCCTTTGGCGCTCTTTGCATCCTGGGGGGAGGGATTCTCTTCTGGTTTGTCTCGCCGGATGCTATGTGGATTGCTTACCTCTATCCGTTGCTGGCTGGTTTCGGGCTTGGGTCGGCCTATATCTGCATGCCTACCATCATCGGCAACTACTGGGGTCCCGAGGCTTTTGCCAAGGTCAACGGTCTGATCGCGCCGATTGCGATGTCTTTCCCTGTTATGGCTGCTCCCCTTGCAGGGTTTCTGTATGATGCCCAGGGCAGCTATCTCACCGTCATGCTCATCTCATGGATAACGGTGGTTATCGGCTTTGTGGCGATCCTGCTGTGCACGCCGCCCAGACCGAAGCAGGAGCCCAATGCGACAGCCGGCTCAGTCTAGATGGCTGAGCCCTAATGCACGGTGGCACCGCCGCCACTGCCGCTTCTTGTAGTCCGGTCTGTGGACATTCCCGAACGAGTTCCTCAGAATCAACCACGTGGTGGTATAATAGACAGCTCGCCTCTTACATGTCTCTTGGAAGCTTAAAGGAAACAGTCGATTATGGGAGCTGAGACACAGCCACGGGACTTCTACGGGTGGCGGCTGCTATTCTTCCTGTGGATTGTCTACACCATTCCCATTGGCTTCGTCATCTACGGTCCACCGGTGCTCTATCCTTATATGATTGAGGCGATGGGGTGGTCGCGTGGGGAGATAATGATAGGATTCGCGGCTATGGGGCTAGCCATGGGGCTTAGCGCCCCTCTTACGGCCTGGATGATTGGCCGTCTGGGAGCCAGGCTTACCCTGTTTATCGGCGGGCTTATTGTGGCTGCGGCTACCTTATCGATGGGCCTGTTGGGTGATACCTATCTGATATACGTGGTCCTGTGTGTCTTTGTTGGCTTGGGTGCAATGGCGGCGTCGATGATCCCCGTTCAGACGGTGATAGTGTTCTGGTTCAGCGCCCGCCGAGCGCTGGCGCTGGGCCTGGTATTGGGTGGTGGGGCTATCGGCGGTTTCTTTGCGCCTCAAATTGTCAACGCGGCCGTTCTAAATGCGGGTGGGGATTGGCGCATTGGCTGGTTTCTTATCGCCGTTGCGTCAGTAGTGGGAGCGGTGGTGGCTGTAGTTGCGGTGCGTAACCGGCCGGCCGATTTGGGGCAGTACCCGGATGGACTGGCTCCGGATGAGGCCAAGGCGGTGGCAGCCCGTACAGGGCGGACAACCCGAACCTACCGCACCCCTGTGAGCTGGACTGTGCGCGATGCTCTGAGGACACGTGCCCTGTGGCTTCTTGTCGCTGCGGCGGTTGGCAGCTTCTTTGTGTGGGAGATAATTGCCAGCCAGGCTCCTCTGCACCTGCAAGACCGGGGATTTGACCCGGCGAGAGCGGCTTTCCTCTATAGTCTGGCCATCGGGTTAAGCGTCGTGGGACGTTTTGCTGTCGCCGCCCTGGGTGACATTATTGAGCCCCGCTTTCTGTTTGCCTCCAGCACTCTCTGCCTCCTTGCAGGGGGCATTCTCTTCTGGTTTGTCTCACCTGATGCTATGTGGGTTGCTTACCTGTATCCCGTACTGGTCGGTTTTGGTTTCGGGGCGCTGTATATCTGTGAGGTCACCATCGTAGGTAATTACTGGGGACCTGAGGCTTTTGCCGGGATCAGGGGACTGATTGCCCCTATTGGGGCGCTGGCGGGAGGCATGATTGCCCCTCTTGCCGGGTTCGTGTATGATCTCCAGGGCACGTACTTCACCGTCCTGCTCATCGCCTGGATAGCGGCGGTGGTGGGGTTTGTGGCCATATTCCTGTGCACGCCGCCCAGGCCGAAGGACAAGCAACTGTGACAACCCGCGACGTTGGGGCTCTGCGAATCACGGAACTGAAGATAGGCCCGTAGCTTGGGAGGTCTCCCTGCCTTGCTCTTTGCTTACCTCATCCCCAGATGGCATCCAGTATCTTTATCCTCATTACCCGCCATACAGGTATGAACGCGGCCACGAGTGACACGACCAGGAGAATGGAAGCGATGAGCACGGTACGGGAAAACACGATAGTGAGGAAGGCAGGGCCAAACGGGAAATGGAAAGGATAGCGGATTTCGACAGGTATCACCACGTACTTGAAGACTAGGACGGCTGCGATCAAGCCAACTGTTGCGTAGAACAGGGAACGAATCAGATAGGAAAGGGTGATGGAATGCGGCTTGATGCCAAACGTGGTTGCGGCCTTGCACTGGAAGGTGGCGCTGGCGGAGAGAGATGAGAGACCGCTCTGCGGTTGCGAGACTTGACCGCTGCTGCAGTAGATGATAGAGTTTAGCATCCGGGCAAGGGTCAACGGAATTCGTAGCTGGTTTGCGTGACCTTTAACGGAACTGACTGCCCCAGCTGCGCGTTGGGGTGTCCAACACAGAACGATTGGAGGAAAGGGAATGAAAGCACTGGCATTCAACTCCAGCCCAAGGATGGGCAAGGGTAATACGGCTCTCATCTTGAATCCATTCCTTGATGGGATGAGAGAGGCAAGGGCAGAGGTCGAGCTTTTCTACACCAAGAAGCTGAAAATCAATCCCTGCCAGGGCTGCTTCAACTGCTGGGTCAAGACGCCGGGTGTATGCGTCCAGAAGGACGACATGCAGATGCTCCATCCGAAGCTGCGTGAGGCAGATGTCTTGGTGATCGCGACGCCTCTCTACGTGGATGGCATGAATGGACCAATGAAGAATCTGCTAGACCGAATTATCCCATTTGCGCAGCCGTTCTTCGAGTTACGCGACGGTCATTGCCGCCATCCTTTGCGCGAGGGATACAAGCATGGCAAGGTTGTGCTGGTATCCAACTCTGGCTTCTGGGAGATGGATAATTTCCACCCGCTGCTTGTACACGTGAAGGCGATTTGCAGCAATCTGGGAGGCGAGTTCGCCGGGGCACTTCTGCGGCCTAATGGCGAGTCACTAAAGCCAATGATGGAGGCGGGGCTATCGCTGGACGATATCTTCCAGGCGGCGAGACAAGCTGGCCGCCAGCTTGTGGAGGAAGGCAGGATGTCCCAGGAGACCCTTGACGTTGTCAGCCGTGAACTGATGCCGCTGGATAAGACTGTCCACGTTGTCAACAAGTACTGGCGGCAGGCAATAGATGCGGTGGGTGTGAAGTAAACGCCAGTGGCTCGAAAGGCACGCAAGCTGGCTTTTGGCCGGGCATCCGTAGCTCATCAACCAACCAGCTCATTCAGGCCGGTGTAGCTGTCAGGCTGGCGCTGTAGCTGGTAATCGAGTTCCCCGATGGTCACCTCAGCCGTGGAGAATACCGTGGCCTCAGCGAGATGACCTCCGCGGCAGGTGTCCTGCCCCGAAAGCTGGATGTGTATGTGGATGATGGGGCTATCGTCCTTCAGAGCCACAGACCCTTGAGCGCAGACAATCTCCAGTGGGCCGGGATAATCTAGGCTGTCATATTTCCCCGGCAGTTGCATCAGGAAGTTGAGTCGAGCGCTCTTCACCGACCCGATAATGCCGATAACCACACCCGATGAGATGCCATGTTCCTGGCAGTAGCGCGCTATCTCACCGAGCAATTCCTGCCCCGGTTTAACTCGGAATACATGTACCTTCTTGAACAACCGCTCGCCTCCTCTCCAGGTCTGTTAGCAACATCTTAGCACAGAGGCTGGACCGATCGCCATCGGAGCCTGGCTTCGCGCAACCGAAACAGGTGGACATGGGCACATGCTCACCAGCGAATTATGAAAGGAGGGGTAGCCTAGAGCATCCGCTCTAGGCATGATTGGAGCCCACGCTCCAATCTACCCGGGCTCCCAATGCTCAAGAGAGCAAATCACCAGTTGGTCACGTTTCGGCTAGAACTTTGGTACTGAGTCAGGTTGCTCCACGAGGACTCTGGTGTGGGGACCCGCTCATTTGGAATCCTGGCCGTACTTCAGTGTCCCTCAGAGCCCCTGCAGCTTGTATTTCTGAGCTAGCTGGGTATAGACCTTAACACCCTCTTTCAGCTCAGCTAGCTGCTCTGGTAATAGCTGCCCCTTTATCCGGGCTGGCACGCCGATGGCCAGTGAATTGTCTGGGATCTTCGTTCCCGACGTTACCAGAGAGCCGGCGCCAACAATGCAGAAATCGCCGATTTCAGCGTCATCAAGGATGGTGGCGTTGTTGCCGACCAGGACGTTGTTGCCAATCCTGCGGCAGTGGACTACGGCTCCATGCCCTATGATTACGTTATTCCCGATTGTGACGTTGGTTCCGCTGTGTATGACGCAGTTATCTTCGACGCTGCTGTTCTGTCCGATTGTCGTTTTGCCGAAATCCGCCCTGATAACAGCTCCCGGCCAGATGTTGGAGTTATCACCAATCTCGATATCGCCGATGACGTACGCAGCCTCGCTAACAAACGCCGACGCCGCTATCCTGGGGCTCTTGCCGTTGAAATCCCTGATCATCCCTCAACTCCTTGCCCGAAACTCATTTCGGTATGTTGGTCTGCCCCTGCATAACGATTTTCACTACATGTAGTGCGACCTTTCAAGGTCGCCTTGGGGGAGCCTGGGCGAGGCTAAAGCCTCGCACTACATGCTACGTGCTACTCGCCCGTTGGTCATTCTGAGACCTTCGCCTCTGTCATCCTGAGGGAGCGCAGTGACCGAAGCATCTCACTCAGGATAAACTCCACGACTGAAGAATCTGGAGACCCTTCCCTCCCGCCAGGGGAGGGAAAACTGTACGTGCCCTTTGCCATGGTCGCCGGTGTGGCTTGGGCGAGGCTGAAGCCTCGCGCTGCATGTGCCATTCATGATTAGCCTTCACCTTCCGTTGTGGAGGCGGCGTCAACTGCCTGAGCTGGAGGCCTTGGCGGTTATGGCTGCGCCCAGGGCCGCGATGAGCTGGGGTTGGGGGGGCACCAGGAGCTGGATATTCAACTCGTGTTCAATAGCTTTGATGAGTCCGGTGCTGAGGGCCCCGCCGCCGCAAATAGCACACGGCTCTTCCAACTTGACCTTCTTGACCAGGGAGGAAGCCTTATTGGCCAGAGCTTGATTGGCCCCGGCGGCGATATCTTCCTTGGGGATGCCTTCCGCCACTCTGGTGATAGCCTCTGATTCGCCGAAAACGGCGCATCCTGTGCTGAATGTGATAGGGTTGTTGGCCTGAAGGGAGAGCGGGCCGAAGTCTTCCAGGTCTATTCGCAGCACGTTGGCGATAACTTCAATAAACCGGCCACTTCCAGCGGCACATTTCTCGCTAACGGTGAAGTTGGCCACCAAACCCTCAGCGTCTATCCGCATCACCTTGGTTGACTGCCCGGCCACGTCGATTACTGTCCTCGCTGAGGGAAAGACACCGTTCATACCTCGCGCTGTGCAGACTATGTCGCTGACTGTCTTGCTGGCGAAAGCCACGTTGACAGCGCCGGAACCGGTGGCTACAGTGCCGCCTGTCTCGTCCTGAGTCAGGTTAGCCTTCTTTAGAAGCTCCTGTCTTATCGTCTCGGCTGTCGTCCGGTAGTTGGCTCCAGAGAGAACCACGTGGTAGGCGGAAAGCTCGTCGTCTCTGGTTATGACTCCCTTGCTGTATGCCGACCCAATGTCGACGCCTATGAACCAGGGCATTTAACTTGTTTCCTTACTTGAAGAAGGTAGCCTTTTCCAGACGACGCGCCTTTGCCGGGGTAGGCTCGCCTTTTGCAGTTGACTCCGACGAGAGTTGCTTTGCCAGCAAGGCAGCGCCCATCGCTCCGGTGAGAAGTGGGTCTTCCGGCACAAGAAGTTCGCAGCCCAGATTCTCCTTCATCGCCCTGACCATCCCCGCATTCTTGGCCACGCCTCCGGTAAGCACCACGTCTGGTTCTACTTTCAGTCTTAGCGCCAGCGCGGCCACCCGGCTGGCTAGAGCATCGTGAAGCCCAGCCACGATGTCTTCCACGTTCGCTCCTTCAGACAGGTGAGATACCACCTCTTGCTGAGCGAAGATGGTGCAGAAGTTGCTGATCTGAACCTTCTTGGTAGATGTTAGTGAAATCGCTCCCATATCCTCCAGCTTGATGCCCAGCGTGGCAGAGATAATCTCCAGAAACCTGCCTGTTCCAGCGGCACATTTGTCGTTCATGACAAAATCGACCAGCTTGCCGTTATTGATCTTCATGCACTTAGCATCCTGCCCGCCGATATCGATGGCCGTTCGGGTATGCGGAAACAGGCTGGACACACCTGTGGCATGGCAGGTCAGCTCTGTAATGTGGCGGTCAGCGAAGGGGACATTCAGCCGGCCATAGCCTGTGGCTACCACATAGGAGATGTTATCAAGTTTCAGGTTGGCTTTCTCCAGCGCCGTTTTCATAACCTCATTGGCTAGCTGGCGGTGTTCGGGCCCGGTGGGCCCTTTGACGGCAGACACCAGCCTGCCATCCGCGTCCACGAGGACAATCTTGGTCATGGTGGAACCTATGTCCACCCCGGCGAAATACAAATGGACCTCTTAGAACGAGTTAGTGGAGAGTCTCGATGAAAGCTTCAGCCCTTGTTCTCAAAGGCGCCAGGCCTCCCTGAGTATAGTCATGTTCTATGTACGTACTCGGCATTCCGAGGCTGTCGAGGTAGTCCTTGAGCCCCGGCATTTCAAAGGCGAACGGGTCGCAGTACCTGACGAGTAAGAGGATGACTCCATTGACATTCCATTCTCTAAGGAGGCGTTTGAGGTAACCGAACCGACTTTGCAGGTCTGCCGCGTAATCCTTGCTGGTCTCGCCGATAACAGCTTCCCTGAACGTGCGGGCGCAGGTGATCTCGGTTAGATAGTAGTCAGCCAGGCCGTGCAATGGGTCATCAGTCAGCTTGACATCGGCCCTGTAGGCTCTGAGGCCGCAGCAATTGTCATCTATCACCACGTTTGCCTCACCTTCAATTATCTGCATGATATCTACATCATCCAGAGTGCCCGTCCAGACGAGAAGGCGTGCCGGTTTCTTTTCGGGCCCGTCCCTGCGTTCTTTCACCTCGCCTAACACCTCGGCTAACAGCTCGTTGCCCTCGGATACGGGAAGGCTTGTCAGAGCTTTTATCACCTCGATGATTTCCGTTCCCGAGATGAGAGGCGGAGACGGCTTTGTTAGCTCGTACAATTGTCTTACCAGGGCTCGCTGCTGATTACATAGCTCAATGGCCGCCTTGAGTTTGTCTGGGGCTAGTTCTTGTCCGACGAAAGACTCCAACAGCTTCTTGAAATCGCTTAACTGCCCTTTGAAGTATTCCAGAGCCTCAGGGCGAACAGTGCCGGGCACGTCCAGGAAGTGGAAATAGGGATAGTGAGTGTAAGATTCCCATACATGGCTGGTTTTCTCTTGGGGGTCACAAGAATGCGCGGTGACCATTCCATCCAAAAAGTCATCTCTGGACTTCAAGGCGCAGTCGAGGCAACTGCGCATGATAGGGCAGAACGCCGTGGGCAGGGCTCTATCTGCCTCGGTGACCGGCTCTTTCATATCTCCGTACGTTCTATATGGCACAAGGTCAAAGGCGGTGAGTATTTCGAGGGGAACATACACGCACGGATAGCCTATTATCTTCTTACCGTCTGCCTTGAGTTCTCTAGCCCTATGTGACCGATTCTCGTAGATTTCCCTGGCTCTGCTGAGCCCTTTGCTCTTGTCTGGCATTATCGACACCTCGCTAAGTTCAAAATTGCTGAGTCCTCACCAATCGAACCCTTCCTGTTTCCTTACCTTTCTGTAGTGCTCCATCGTCTCCTCAAAAGGCTCTGCCTTGGCCATGGCGTCTTCGGGATCAAACAGCCGGAGGTCTACGATGTCTCCTTCGACGGTGAGCGACGGGACCTTTAGCCTTTCGACCAGTGCATTGGACACCCAGGGTAAATGCGTGGAAGCACTGCGACAGCTGATAAGGGGATGCAGGAGCGCCCCGTCACATTTCCACTCCTCGGCATATTTCAGGTAAGGATAGGCGAAGCTACCGGCGGGTACGTTTTGTTCCTGGGCATCTTTGTAGTAGCCGAAGAAGACCTCAAAGCTGAATCTGGTGATGCGTTCCAGCGGGTCGTTGACGCCACTCAGGTCCAGGGGTATGGGGGGATGATAGCCGAAGCTCTCGATAACGAAGTTCCACCCTCTCTCGGCTAGCCTATCGAAAAAGGCCAGGCTATGCCACGGGGGAAGCTCGGCGAAGAACAATCGATATTTCTCTTCACTGATGGCTCCCACGTGGCTATCCACCCTGCGTTTCACCTCATCGTATATATCTCGATAGCATTGCAGTGCGTCCTCGAGGTCGCCCATTAGGAACAGGGCTGGAGGCATAGAGCTCCAGAAGTCCCGACTATGCATGGGGCAGGGCCTTGCCTTGCGCAGTTCGCTGGTCTCGTGCCAGATACGGTTAACCTCTATCATCAGGTCCACGGTTTCAGTCAGTCTATCCCAGTCCATTTTCTTCCCCGATACACTCTCGACGAAGGCAACAAATTCCCTGAGGTGTTTAACGCCCATGTCAACCATGCGCTGATAGGAACCTTCCATGAACAGTTCCTTCACTCCCGCAATCGGTGCTTCAAACGTCCATACTGGCACATCCATGTAGCGCCCTAGCGCCTGGAACCACTTGTACCTGGCATCGCAAACGGCGGTTGAAGCCATCAGAAATATCGGCTTTGGCATTCCTCCCAGGGGAGCCTCCGGAGGTATTTCGCCTCCCAGTTCTCTCATCATCCTTGAGGTGTAGCCGAGGCTAGCCCGGCTATAGCCGCAGAGGTGAGTAGGAAAGCCATCGGCATCAGACCGGTCGAGGTATTGCTGGGCAACTCCTGTGGCCGCCAGTGCAGCACCATAGTTCTCCGGATACACCACTTCCAGGTCCATGGCTTTGAGAATAGGGTCGCCGTAGTAGAAGTTCAGCATACCCCATACGGTAGGTTTACCTGCCTTCATAGCTTCAACGCTGTTCAGGTATGACTCATTTACCTTAGCGCGAAGCGGGCGCATTGATTCCAGCCGGTCTATTGCTCTCTTCTTCTGTTCCGTGGTCATAGTCCATTCACCTCCTGTTACAAACCTGGGTTATGCCCAATCAGGTGTCGTGTAGGTCGTGCAACCACGCGTCTTTAGCGTGGCCAAGGCTTGCCGTGCCGGACGCATGTCGTTCAATTGTATACCAGGCGGGTCATGCCGGACAAGTCACATTACATAGGGTTAACCGAATTGCCCGTATGTTGTGGGAGGACTGTAAGGAAGACCTATCCCTACCTTTGCTGTCTCGTCATTGCGAAGCAGGCAGTGCTGAAGTAATCTCCGCGAGGGGAGGCAACTACAGGATTGCGCAACCTTGGGCAAGTGCCTCAGACACAAAGTATGCTAGTGAGGTTAGGTCTGGGGCCTGACACTCACCAGAATCTGTCTAGATCTCAGGCATTGGGATTTTGGATTTGAGGCGCAGCCCTTTGCGGTGGGAAACCTGCCGGCAGCCGACTGCCAAACTAGGGCAGAGCATTCCTTTTCTGGCTTGCTATTGGAGAGGAGGCAGCTGGTTATCGTCCTCAGAGCGGTTGGTGGTGTATCTGTTTCTTATTCTCACCAGCACTGCCCGGAGTTCCGCGGGCCCGGGCAGGTTTCTGAGGCCCATGAAGAAAAGGCAAGCTACTGAGTAGACGGTCAGTGCTGCCGAGTGCTCGAACTGCCAGGTAAGCAGGGGCAAGAGAGGAGCGACGATGCACATTGCGGTGAAGATGCGGCGGGTGAAATAGAAAGGGATGGCCAGCAGCACAAAGGTGATGGCCATTGCCTCGGGTGCCAGAACCAGAAAAATACCCATGGTAGTGGCTGCCCCTTTGCCACCCCTGAAGCCAACGTAGACGGGGAAGTTGTGGCCAAGTAGGGCGGCAAAGCCAACTGCCAGCACCCAGGGTTGGGAAAGGCCCAGAGCCTGGGCGCCAAGTATGGCGGCGGCCCCTTTTATCACATCGATTGCCCACACCGCAGCCCCTTCGAAGCGGCCGACTTCCCGAAACGTGTTAGCAGCGCCCATGTTGCGCCCGCCAACCTCGCGGATGTCAACGCCCTTTCTGCGCCTGGCTACAAGGTAAGCCGAGGGAATGGAACCCAGCAGGTAACTAATGACTACGACTGCCAGGTCTAGTAGCATGTATTCATCCTCCCGCGCAATGTTGACGATTATACCAGGAAACGGTGTCTTCAGAACACCCGCTTGAGCCTGGGGTTAGGGGTGATTCCGGGGATCCTGCCCCTCTTGGCGATTGGTTTGCCCTCAATCTCGTGGAGGTCGGCGGTGAAGTCAATAGGCCTGGCACCGCTGATGTAGCTGCCGACGCCGAAGAAGTCGACCGGTGCTCCTTCGTCGAGGAAGTACCTTATCCGGTCAGGATCAAGTCCGCCGCTGACAAATATCCTGACCTCTTTGAAGCCGGCCAGGTCGAGCCGGGCCCTGGTCTCCTTGACCAGGTCAGCGGTGACTCCTCCACGCTCGCCAGGCGTATCGAGGCGAACCCCCTGCAACTTGCCACCGAGCGCCTGAGCAACGATTACGCTCTCCTCTGGCTCGTCCTTGAAAGTATCTACCAGCGCAACGCGCGGTACTTCGGGGGGCATGTGCTTATCGAAAATCTGTGTGGCTTTGGCGGTATCGCCCGTGATTATGATAAGGGCATGGGGCATGGTGCCAGAGGGCTCGATACCGGCCAGTTTGGCTCCGGCGACGCTGGAGCAGCCCGCGCAGCCGCCAACGATTGCTGCGTAGTCCATTGTGCCGGCTACTGATGGATGCACGTGGCGGGCACCGAAGCTCACGATCGGGATTCCCTGCGCAGCATCAGCACATTCCCTGGCTGCGGTTGCCCACCCGCTGCAATGCGCCAGCATGCCCAGATAGGATGTCTCGTAGACGCCGTAGCTCTGGTACGGCGCGGTTATGCGCAAAACTACTTCCTTGTGCTGGAAAGGTTCACCTTCGGACACTGCCCAGACCTCGCGGTTATCTTCAGGTAAGGCTTTTTCCAGCAAGGCCTTGACCTCTTCCATGCCGCACAGTATCCCGGGGCGGCTGGCGAAGACCTCCATGGTAGC
>Ga0209986_10004194_pt1 | contig 12309 bp, 9 predicted proteins | sample BlataG_FD_183168 | JGI IMG/M metagenome (GOLD analysis project Ga0209986, IMG submission 183168) | Deep subsurface microbial communities from Black Sea to uncover new lineages of life (NeLLi) - Black_00105 metaG (SPAdes) (version 2) | ecosystem: Environmental > Aquatic > Marine > Oceanic >...
TCAATACAACATGGGTATTTGGTAAAGGATGGAAGAAGACTGTGTAGCTTGTCAAAATCCACTCAACTGTCTTTGAGAAGAGCTCTTGTTCTAAACATAAATCGTATTGATGCACTTTCTTATTCCTGATTGACAACTATTGACAATGAATTGATATTCATCTAAAAATAAATGTGAAGCCGAAAACTGCCCGTATTGGTGGGTGCTCCTAGCGGAAATGAGTAGATGCCTCGGTTCCTGGGATTTATATTTTACTCAGGACGTCCACCCAGTGCCCGGTTCAAACTCTCGCTCATCGAATCATCGATTGTTGCAATCCACTAGCGAATACTTACTACTGAGCTCTAGGAAGGTGGGAGCGTATTGGGAAGAGAGTCACTTATTATTAGAGGCAGGAAAATACATTTGTCAAATAGTAAACATGCAGACCCTCCTTACACCAAACGTCAATATGGAGCCTATTATCATATTTTAGAGACCATAGCAATTGGCGATGAGCCAGAAATAACCAGACACAGGTTTACGTCTTTGGGAGGAAAAATCCTCAGATTATTGCTATAAAAGAAAAGCACCTCAGGCATTACAAACGCTGCTATCGAATTTAAAATTCAAACACTTTTTTAAGTTATAGCGAGGATGGACAAATACCACATAAAATTATTCTTAACATTTTGTCTCAATATGGAGAAGTCAATTATTCAGACTAGGGTGCATCTTGCAGAAATGGTTGGGGCGTGTGCATATGTACCCTCCGAGTATGTTCTCTCACTATAACTTTTAAATATTAAAAGGATTTTTCTCCAGGTTTTATTGTCTTCTTGATCGACTCGAAGAAGCTATTAGATAGCTGTGGGTCAAACGGCGTAACCATTATCCAGTTCTGGTCTCAGTTCTGTTTCCCCGGCGATCTGGCGGAGCAGTTCCGCAGGTCAGAGGGTGAAATCGATTTTGGTCCCGTCTTCGTACTGGATGATATAGGCGAAGCGCCCCAGGCCGTGATCCAGTCGGATGGGATCGCGGTACAAGACCAACACCCTGCCGAAAGCTTCCATCCAGCTTCTGTCTTGGAAGTATGGCTGAATATCGGTGACTGCCAGGATGACGTCGTAGTCCGAAAAGAGGTCTACGGGCGCCTGCAAGTTGGTGCGCGAGCTGGTCAGTAGCAGGGCGCGGACGTCCTTACGGCCTTGACACCACTCAATCAGTGATTGGATGATTTTATTGTTTTTAGTTGAAATTTGCATATGTGCACATACAATGAGCAGATTCAAACACCCGGCCTCGCTTTAGCTTTGTTTGTATCTCGGAAATCTCATCCAGTAAAAGCTTTTTCAAAGAACTCAGCAAGCTTCAGATAGAGCCTACGCTGGTTTTTTATCTTGTATATGCCATGACCCTCATCTTCGAAGCTGAGCAACTCATACGGAACGCCATGTTTATGCAGGGCTTCGATCACCGCCTCTACGTTCTTTGGTGTAACGTTCGGATCTTGTCCCCCCTGGATAACCAGTAGCTTGCCCCGAATATTCTGTACAAAATTAAGCGGAGATCGCTCGTAGTATCGCTCGGGAACCTCGTCTGGTGTACCGCCCATCATCTCCGCACTGTATGGACGAAGATCGGGGCGGGTGGTTTCGTAGTCTATCACCAGGTCGGTCATACCGCAGATAGGAGCCGATGCAGCAACGATCTCCTGCGGGAAGTGCGTGATTGCCCACCAGGAGGAGTATCCGCCGTAGGATGTACCCGTGATTCCAATTTTATTCGGTTGGGCGATCCCGGCTTGGATCAGCGCTTCGATGCCAGTGCGGATATCATCCTGCTCGCGGCCACCCCAGCCATCTTCCAGGATCGCGGTTTGAAAGGGTAGCCCGTAGCCAGTGCTGCCGCGGTAATTTGGATCCAATAGGTTGAAACCCTGACTCACGAAAAACTGGATCTGGGCGTTGAGATAATCCAGGCTGTGGTAGGTTGGTCCGCCATGCACATAGACGATCGTCCCGCGTGCTCTGCCGGGTGCACGATACAGCCATCCGTGTAGGGGTAATCCGTCTGAAGAAACCCAACGGAAATCTTCTGCTGCGGCAAGCTGGTCTCGGCTCAGCGTTGTCCGTTCCCAAACCCGTGAGAGGCTGGTGAACTTTTCCAGCTGAGGGTCCTCGCACTCGAAGCGCACGATTTCCCCCGGCTGGCGGGCGCTGTAATAGAAGCCAACCCATGCGCTATCTGGCACGGGGGCCAGCGGGATGAGTTTCCCTTCTACGGCGGGGAGGCCAGTTTCCTTTCCTTGTTCGAGGTCCAGGAAGGAGCAGCGGGTGCGTCCCTGTTGGTTTTCCACCACCACGGCTTCCGGGAAGCCTGCGGGGACGAAGGTGGTTTGAATGTCGCGTGAGGGGTCGTCGATCAACCAGCGCACCTCCACGCCGCCCAACTCCCAGATGCCCAGTTTGCGATGTGTGGGCGTTTCCACAAGAACCAGAACCCTTTTTCCATCCGGGTGCCAGGCGGCGAATGTTTTAACCGCTTCTCCGAAATTGAAGATTTCCTGGTCATCCTCGACGTCGATATCCACCAGCCAGGTCTGACGCCCTCCGGGGTGCAGGTCGTTGCGATAGTAAAGGATATGCGTCCCCAGGGAGTTGAGTTGGGGCATGGTGTAGCCTCCCTTTTGGGGCTGCGCCAGGGGGGTGCGTTCTCCGCTGGTCAGATCATGCCGGTAGACCCAGGTTTCTTCCGTCTCCTCGCCGCTCTCCGGATGGACGTTTGCGCCGTAGACCAGCCAGTTTCCGTCTGGGTGCAGGCTTCCGCCCTGGATGTAGAAATTCGGTTGCGGCTCGGTCAGCGGCTTCATCCTCAAGGGTTGCGCGAGGTCGACGCGAAACAGTTGGACGCGTTCATCCCCATCCCTGTCCTGTTCAACGATCACGGCGCGGCTATCCACTGTCCAGGAAACCAGGATGGTGTTCTGGTCAGTGTTCGTCAGGCGAATGGGGGCCGCGGAGCCATCCGTTGATGCGACGAACACATCCGCCGCCGGGCCGGTGTGGTGCCAGGTCCATGCAACCCAGCGCCCGTCGCGCGATACCTGCGGCCACAGTTCATCATCGATGCTGGGCAGCGCCAGCAGGGTATCCAGAGATTCTTCGGTTTTCATGGGTTTATTTCACCAATTCCTTTTCTGCCGCCGCCATGATGGCGTCCAGCGCTTTGACCTGCGGCTCTTCCAGCGGCTCGACTTGGTGTTCGCGCAGGATACGTTCGGCCTCGGCTTGGGCGTGTTCGGCCAGCCCCTGGCGACCGCCTTGTTCCCAGGATTCCCAACTGCTGCGCTCGGCCAGTTTGGTGACAAACACTTCACCGCCTCTCAGGTAGCGGACCGTGTGTTTCTCGCACAGGAAGTTGCCCGGGCCGTTCATCACGGATGCGATCAGGTCCACCGCCAGGGAGTCATCGTTCGCCGCGAAGCCTCGCCGCGCACGCTGGATGCTGGCGGCGAATTCGTTGTCCGCAACCATTTGGGCGTAGGTGCTCAATGCCCCCGCTTCCATCTCGCCGATGCCTGAGAGTTCGTCGGCGCCTGCCATCGCTGGGATGACCGCGTTGAGGGCGCGCTCGAACCCGTTCTGGATGTCCAGGCTGTGGGCGTTGGTTGAAAAGCCATAGACGTTGACCGGCAGTCCATAGCGGTGACCTAGCTGCACAGTCCCGGCTGAAGCTAGACCCACCTCCACCCCGCCCCAGACAGAGATACCGGTGTGTGGTTCCATCATCGCCAACCGTCCGCAGAAGATAATCGGCAGTCCAGGAATGACAAGTTGCGCCAACACCAGCGCGGCCAGCGCCTCAGCAGCCTGCTGGGCGATCGCTCCGGCGATAGAAAACGGCGCGGTCGTTCCAGCAGTAGGACAGGGCAGCGGGGCAAAGGGGATGCCGTGACGGGCGATCTCCAGAATGGCCTCAACTCCGTGGTCGGGGAAGCGCAGCGGGCTGATCGGGGAGACGCTCAAGGTCAGCCATTCGGGCGGCGGGCCGAGTGCCGCCGCCATTTCGACCGCGTAGCGCACTTCAGCCGCGGTCTGCACGCCTGGGCCTTGCAACGGCTTGGTGGTGAAGGGCATGGCGTGACGGTACATGGCCAGGGACATCAGCTCTCCCGGCGCATCGTATGGCGTGAAGAAGGGCGTGATGGTATCGCAGTTGGGCAGGGCGTCGAGCAAGCGAGTAGCGTCGCGCACATCCTGCAAGACCGCATAGCGGTGCTCGCCCGTGCGAAAATCGTGGATGCTTCGTGCGCCCCCCAGGTTGTGGAAATACAGCCGGCCGTCGCCCAGGGTTTTGATCGCTCCATTACGTCCACGCAGACCCACTTGATCCGGGCATTGGGCAATGCAGGCCTCCACCAGTTCGGGTGGCAGGATCACGCGCTCATTTTGGATGCTCGCCCCGGCATCCATCAGCATTTGACGCGCCTTTGTATGGGTAAGCGCCAAGCCCACCTCGCTCAGGATGCGCAGCGTGGCTTGGTGCAAGGCCTCGACTTCAGCGTCGCTTAATAATTTCAATGCTTCCACGTTGTTGTTCTTGTTCAGCGCTCGCGGCTAGATAATGTGACAGGCGGCTTTATGTTTTGAGGTAATCTCCACGTAGGGCGGATCAATTTGCCCACATTCTTCCGTTGCAAGGGGGCAACGCGGATGGAAACGACATCCGCTGGGTACATCAATGGGGTTGGGCACTTCCCCCTGCAAGATCATGCGCTTGCGGCGTTTGCGTGGATTAGGAACCGGCGCTACGGAAACCAATGCCTGGGTATAAGGGTGGCGTGGGTCTTTGAGCACTTCAACTGTGGGGCCAATCTCGACGATGCGACCTAGATACATAACCGCCATACGGTCGGTAAAGTATCCGGCGGTTGCCAGGTCGTGCGTTGTGTAGAGAATCGTAATGTCGCGAACTTTGCGCAAGGATTGCAGCAGCGTCAGGATGTCGGCGCGGATGGAGACATCTAGCATGGAAACCGGTTCATCGGCTATCAGCAGTTCTGGCTCCAGCGCCAATGCGCTGGCGATGACCACGCGCTGACGCTGGCCGCCGGACAGTTCATCTGGGTAGCGATTCCAGAAATGTTCGGCTGGCACCAGGCCGCAATCTTCCAGTGCTGCGCGTACGCGGCCTTCTTTTTCTTCCGAATTGAGACCCAGGTCATGGATTTCACACGGCTCAGCAACAATTTCATAAATGGTTTGGCGCGGATTGAGGGACTCGTATGGATCCTGGAAGATCATCTGTGCCCGTCGGCGCAGGGCCAGGATTTGCTTGCGGCGCTTGAGACGGCCAATTTCGCCATGCTCCTCTTTGAGCCTGGGGAGTCTGCCCCTCGCCCAATCGACCACGTCGTACCCATCGAACAGGATTCGCCCACGTGTGGGTTCTTGTAAGCCCAACACGTTCATGCCCACAGTGGTTTTTCCGGAGCCTGATTCGCCGACCAGGGCCAGGATTTCCCCCTTTTCTACCGTAAAGCTGACTCCATCAACGGCGTGCACCACCTGATTCGGGCGGCGCATCAACCGGTCGCCGATGGAACGAGCCACCGGAAATTGTTTGTATAGATCGACGATTTGGAGGATGGGTTGTTGTTCCATAGCAGGTTTTCTACGCGCCCTTTACGAGGTGGCAGGCAGCCTGGTGCCCTGGAGCGATTTCCACCAGAGCTGGCAACTGCTTGACACACAAAGGTTCACCGTTGCTGGCATGGCAGCGCGGCTCGAAACGGCAGCCGGGAGGCAGGTCATCCAGGCGAGGCGGGTTGCCGGGGATCGAAGCAAGGTCGGAGCCGGGTTCGGCGATATCCGGGAATGCTTTCAGTAGACGCTGTGTGTAAGGATGAAGGGGATCGTTGAAGATCGTGTCGCTGCTGGCATATTCGGCTGCGGTACCGCCGTACATCACCAGCACGTCATCGCACATTTCGGCGACCACCCCTAGGTCATGTGTAACCAGCACAAGACACAGGTTGAGCTCACGCTGTAATTCTTCCAGTAGTTCTATGATCTGGGCCTGGATCATCACGTCCAATGCGGTGGTGGGCTCGTCCGCGATCAAAATGGGCGGGTTGCATGCCAGGGCCATGGCAATCACCGCGCGTTGGCGCATGCCGCCGCTGAACTGGTGTGGGTACTGCTTGCCGCGTTTGGCCGTTATACCGACCAGTTCGAGCAGTTCGCCGGCGCGATTGCGGGCATCCTTGCTCGAATTAACAACATTGTGTAACTGCAGCGCCTCAACGATCTGGCTCTCGACAGTCCGCACTGGGTTGAGCGCATTCATGGCCCCCTGGAAGACCATCGCAACCTTTTTCCAGCGCACGGACTGCATCTCTCGTTCGCTGATTTGCAGCAGGTCGCGTCCATCAAATAGTACCTGCCCCCCGACGATGCGCCCAGCTTCGGGCAGCAATCGCAACAGGCTCAACATGACCGTGGTCTTGCCGCATCCGCTTTCGCCAACTAATCCGAGCGAATGTCCCTGTTCTAGCGTAAAGCTAAGCCCTTCAACGGCCTGCAGCGCTGCTCCCGCCTCAGAAATATATTGGACCGACAGGTCCCTTACATCGAGTGTGGTCATGCTTCTGCCTCTGGTTGGAGTTCAGTCTCCACCAGGCGCGGCTTGCCTGTCGCCAGGGAAATCATGTTGCGAGGGTTGAAAAGGTGGTGGGTTTTCAAGCGTGGGTTGACGATTTCTTCCAGGGCGTTGCCGATCAAAATAATAGACAGGCTGACCCACACGATCGCAAACCCCGGCGGCAGCAGGAACCACCAGGCCATGCGGCTGACGGCGCGCTCGAATGCGAAATTTAACATCATCCCCCAACTGATCAGCGTGGGGTCGCCCAAGCCCAGAAAACTTAGCGTCGATTCAGCGATGATGGAGGATGAAATATCCAGAACGGCCATGGTGATGATCAGCGGCATCACCTGTGGCAGGGTGTGCCGCATGATGATGCGGAAGTCGCTGGCACCAAGGGCGCGAGCGCGCAGCACGAACTGCCGCTCTCGTATTGAAATCACTTGCGAACGAACCAGGCGAGCTGTGTAGGTCCAATAGAGTAAACTGATCACCAGGATAATCTTCCACAATCCGCGCCCCCACACGGAAATAATCACCAACATGAGCGGCAAGTCCGGAATGACCATTAAGAAATCAGTAATGCGCATTAACGTATTGCTTACTCTGCCGCCGTAATATCCGGCGGTCAGACCAACGATGGTGCCGATAAACATTGAGAAAAAGGAGGACACAAACCCAACGATCAATGAAACCCGGGCGCCGTAGATCAACAGACTGAGCACATCCTTGCCGGCGTCATCGCGCCCCAGCCAGTGCTGGGCGTCCGGCGGGGCAAGTATATCTTCAGGGGTGACCTGGACGCGCTTGTTTGGATCATAGGGCGCCAGCCAGGGTGCGAATAGGGCCATGATGATCACCACTGCCAACATCCCCATCCCAACCAGGGCCATAGGTTTTCGGCGTAATGTGCTCCAGATTCGCTTCTGTTGGTCCATTATGGCAAGCTCCTAGTCTGGTTTGACGCGCGGGTCAAGCACTGCGTAGAGCAAATCGGCGATCAAGTTAGCTGCGATGACACTGACAGCAAACAGCAGGAAGGTTCCCTGCAGTACGGGATAATCGCGTTTTTGCACCGCATCATACATCAATCGGCCAATGCCCGGCCATGAAAAGACCGTCTCCACCTGGATGGCTCCGCCGACGGTATATCCCAGGGTAAGCGCAATAATGGTGATCATGGGCAGCATGGCGTTTTTCATGGCGTGATCGCGGAAGATCTGGAATGCGTTCATCCCTTTGGCTTTGGCTGTTAGAATAAAATCTTCGCTCAGAACCTCGACCACGCTGCTGCGCATGATCAGCATATATTCACTCAAATAGAGGATAGTCAGAGTGAGTGTGGGCAGTATCAGGTGGCGACCGACATCCTTCCAGTAAGCAAGTCCATCTTCCGGCTTGAGGCCAGGGGTGACCATCCCACCGATGGGCAATCGTCCACCGCAGAGCATCAGCAAGATGATGCCGAAGAAGAAAGTCGGCATAGCCCAGGTGAACAACCCAAAAAGCAGGATGCCTGTATCCAGGTTGGTGCCGCGCCGCCAGGCTGCGATCATGCCGAGCATAATCCCAATGACAATCGCCAAAATTTCTCCGATCGCAACCAGCACCACAGTGCGCCAGACGCGCTCCTGCAAAAGATCCCTGACATTCTGCCGCGTGGCAAAGGAGACGCCCAGGTCACCGTGCAGCAGGTTGAACAAATAAGCCGTAAACTGGGTATCGAAAGCGCCCAGGATGCCCCGCTCTTGCAAGCCCTCCAGGTTGAACCAGACTGGCTTATCCAACCCAAAAGTAGTTCGGATACGCTCCTGAGCTTCGGCGGTCATGCGCGGGCTGTGCACGATAAGCTTGACCGGGTCGCCTGGCAGGATGCGGAAGAGGAAAAAATTAAAAATGATCACCAAGATCAGGGTGAGTATTGCAAAGCTGATTTTTCGAACCAGGTAGTTTCTGCGCTGCACGGTGATATCTTGACAGGGGCGACGCATGCGTCGCCCCTGTTATCGATAGTTATTTAACTGGCCTGGCCTGTAATAGGGCTGACTTCCACGTGATATCCCCCGGCTCCAGGCCGAAACCGGTGAAACGGTCGCTGCGGTAGGCCTGGATAGTCTTGGCATTGGTCAGTACGATGTAGGGACGGTCCTCGAAAAGTTTGACCTGCATATCCCAGACCAACTGGCGACGGGCTTCGCGCTCGTAAGTAGCGCCCTGCTCCAGATACATTTCATCGAAGGCTTCGTCGCAATAGCCGCTGTCGTTCCAGCCGCCCTCCTCGCGCTGGTCGCAAGTGAAGATCAGCATGGCAAAGTCCGGGTCAGGGTCGAGCCCCCAGCCCCAGTAGATCATATCGAAGTCGAAATCGGGGTACAAGGCGATCAGGCTGTCTTCGTCCATCAGAGTGGGCGGAGCGGAGATACCGACCTGCGACAACCCATCGGAGATGATCTCCAAAATACGAGCATTGCTGGCGTCATCGGAGGCGTACAGGCGGTATTCCAGGGGCGTTCCATCGCTGAATTCGCGCACACCGTCCCCATCGCTGTCCTCAAAACCGGCTTCATCCAGGACGTTGTTTCCCTCGGCGACATCGAAGGGGATGTCGACGATTTCGCTGTTGTGCCAGTCTCCCATCGAGGCGGGTACAACCGGGCCAAGCGCATCGGCGTAGCCAAGATAGGCAACATTGTTGATCTGTTGCTTGTCGGTGGCATAGGCGATTGCCAGGCGAACAGCCGGTTCGCTCAGGCTGGCGGGTTGGGTGCCGTTTTCGTGAGAGTTGATAATCAACTCATCTATCGTAGTGGACTTCATGATGGGTACTTCGATATTTTCGGCGTCTTCCAGGGTCTGGATAGCGGTCGAGGGAACCTCATAGACCAAATCGATCTCGCCAGCAATCACGGCTTGCACCATGGCGTCTTCGGTGGCGTATTCACGCCAGACGATCTTGTCGATGGTCGGAGCGCCTCGCCAATAATCCTTGTTGGCTTCCAGGATGAGGTATTCGCCTTCCGACCACTCCTTGAGGATGTACGGACCGGTGCCGATGCCGGCGGCCAGGTCTTCGAACTCCATCATGGTGTCATAATCCATTTCGCCCCACACGCTCTCTGGTAGGATCCAAACGTACATCAACAGATATTCCATGTTGCCCACCGGGGTGGACAGGGTAACCTGGAGGGTGGTATCGTCCAGGGCGACCACTTCCTCAAAATTCACAAGGTAGAAACTAAAAGTTTCTATTTCATTTTCAATCGTCCAGTTCAAGCTCCAGGCAACCGCATTGGCATCGCAAACTGTGCCATCATGGAACTTGACCCCTTCACGGATTTTAAAAGTCCACACCAGGCCGTCATCGGAGACCTCCCAGCTTTCAGCCAGGCCCGGTTGGAAATTGCTGATGCCCATCTCTTCAACCAGGGTATCGTAGATCAAGTAGCGTAAAGCATAGTTGTACCAACCGAAGGCTGGGTTGGGTGTATCCCAGATGTAGTCTATGCCAACGGTCAGGGTGACGGGTTCGTCAACAGAGGCTTCCTCTGCAGGGGCGGTGGCTTCCTCCTCAGGGGCAGGGGCTTCCTCCGCAGGGGTAGTGGTTTGTCCCCCGCCACAGCCTGATATCATCAGGGCTAGCACAACCAGTAGAGCAAGTACAAAGGTGAATTTGGTTTTCATTGCTTCTTCTCCTATTTTGATCTATTCTTACGAGCCTGTCCTGAGGGTCGCTCTTTGACCCGAAGGAAATGGTGAAGAATCTTAACCCTTCGTTTCACTCAGGAACACACTCATTCTGAGTGGCCCACAACGTGCGACCAACTTTTGGGCCTTTTAAATAGACTTGCTTCAAGGCATCACAATCCCAGGCAATTGGTCAAGGCGTAAATATCCGGCTATAGACACCTCCTGAGAAACTGACTTGCATGGCTTTGCCATCGATGATCACACCGAAACGGATAAACTCCGGTGAACGGGGATCGGAGCCGAGGCGAAACAATCCTGGCTCCAGCGGGTAGAGCGGCTCGCTCTCTCCTTCCACATGGATAAGCGCTAATTCATCTTTCTGTTGAATGATGCGGAAATAGTTCAGCCAGGGATTATGGGAACGGTAGCTCCCGAGATAGGCATGCCACTCGAGGGGAATTTCGTGAGATGAATCTCCCCCGCTTGCGCCGCGCACGTATCGCTCTGCGCCGTAGAATGCTTCCACGATTTCGCCGTTTTCCCGTTTGATGTGCAGAGGGAATAGATCAAATCCAGGATGCGCGACAAGGTAGCTGTCCGCTGGGTGAGGCTGCAGTGAAACCGAAGCAGTTCCGGTGTCCAGGTACAGGCGGTTCTTTATTGACCTCAGCGTAAACGATTTTTCCCCGCAGTGATATGTCCCGCTGTAGTCATCTGCGTTTTTCACTTCGTACGGGTCATCCGCTGGCATTTCAGGCAGGGCGCCTCCTTGCTGGGCTGCATTCAGCAAGGCAATGGCGTAGCGAGAGATTCTTAATGGATCGGTTTGACCATTCGTCAACACTACCACACCCAGTCCAGAATCTAGATCGGCCACCAAATCGGCTGTGTAGCCCACCATGCCGCCGCCGTGACCGATGACGTGATGCCCGTTGATCTGTTGGGTGGTCAATCCCAGCCCATAGTGCTTGTTGGGCGGGCCATCGTCAGTGGAAATGATTGGCTCGATGAGTTGCTCGAAGGTTCTTTGGGAAAGCAGACCATTACCGCGTTGCAGCAAAGCCTGGAGATACCGACACATATCTTCGGCGTTGGAGCAAATCGAGCCGTCCGCCGCCTCATATTCTAACCAGGTGGCTGGCGCAAGTAAGCCGCCGGCAGGCAAGGGGCGATCGTCATAGAAAGCGTTGTAACCAACAGCCAGCTTGGAGCGGTCTTCACTGCGGATGATGGGGAGTGTGGCGTTCATGCCAAGCGGCTTGAGTATGTGTTCGTGTAAAATTTCAGCGATGCTCCGTCCCAGCAGGGTTTGCTGAACCACGCCCAAAACCTTGTAGCCGCTGTTCGAGTAGTGATACATGTCCCCAGGCGGCGCTGTGGCTTTGGTATATCGCAGGTTCCAGGTTTCCGTGTAAGCCGAGATCGTCTCGTCGCTGCCCCGGATGATCCCGCCAGTGTGGCTCATCAGGTGACGCAAGGTGATAGGCTCGAATTTGGATTGGATTTCAAACCAGGGGAGGTATTTTGTGATCGGGTCGTTAATATCCAGAAGTCCTTGCTCCTGTAATTGGAGTAAGACGATGCTGGTGAAGGCTTTACTGATGGATCCTATCTGGAAAAGAGTCTCGGGTGTTACCGGTTTCCCCGCTTCCCGGTTTGCCAGTCCATATAAACAGGTATGCAGAATATGCTCGCGATTGGTAATTCCGATGGCGACGCCTGGAGCATTCAACGTCGGCAATTGACGTTCAACAAATTCACTCAAGCACTGGATTGCGCTTTCAGTAGAGACCAATACGACCTCTGGAGCAAACTCGCAAGCGATTTTGGATTGTTAACGTAGGAGCATTTTAGCATAAAAGTAATAATTATACTATGCTTCTCAAAAATGGAATCCTTTGAAACACGAAAGTAGATCTCAATGAATCATAACGAAACAATTGACGAATGTTGAGAAGCGCAATAGAATCAGGTTGGTTTCACACTTCGGCGCTA
>Ga0209986_10004195_pt1 | contig 12308 bp, 13 predicted proteins | sample BlataG_FD_183168 | JGI IMG/M metagenome (GOLD analysis project Ga0209986, IMG submission 183168) | Deep subsurface microbial communities from Black Sea to uncover new lineages of life (NeLLi) - Black_00105 metaG (SPAdes) (version 2) | ecosystem: Environmental > Aquatic > Marine > Oceanic >...
GTCCTGCACGCTTGCGAATCGTTTGAAGATCCCGCCAAACAGAATGGTGTGAAATGGGACAGATTCTCTTCTCACCTTCATCGGCCTGTTCGAATGCTTCCAACAAGACATCGTAAAGCTTAGGTTCGATCGGAACCACTCTACGTCGACCCGTCTTTTCAGCAATAACGGTTAGACGATGGTTTTGCCAGTCAATATCTGACCACATCAGCTCTAATGCCTCACCCCGACGGAGGCCAGCAAGCCGACAAAGAGCAATCAACATTTTCCAACTTCTGTTCGGACATGCATTAAGCAGCTTGTCAAGCTCTTCAAGAGTAATGTACTTCCAGTCTTTGTCAGGTTCCCGAGCAGTGCCTTTTAGTCGATGGGACGGGTTGAACGAAATCAGATCATCCCTTACAGCGTGATTGAAGATTGTCTTGGCGTTGCGAACATGAATGCAGACTGATGCCTCCGCCAGTGGTCGGCCATATCGATTAAACCTCAGCTCACCTCTGGCCATAGCAGTTCTCCAGTTTGATGCCGTCGCGCGGGTAATGCGATCGATGCGAATTTCGCTCCCGAAAAATTCCGTCAAGTATCGAGCTGTCAGTTTGTGTGAAGCCAAAGTTTTCTGGCGAATGTCTGTCCGGCTTTTCAAATACCGCGTGGGTAAATCGCCCAATTTAATTGGCCGGCCGGTATCGACCATTCCGGGGTTGAGATTCAATTGAGCTGACAAACGATCGCACTTGACTCTGGCCTAACGTTTTGACAACTTCTTTTTTGATCCGAGGCTCTTGGCCCTTCTTTTCCCTGCACTATCATAATAGAAAGCCTGCCAGTATTTGCCATTACTGCTGATTGTAACTGTAGTATTTGCTGCCATTTTTTTTTACTCCCTATAAAATTCAACACTATACATTTTCTCAAACATACCCAACTGCTTATCCAAGATTCATTAAAGCGCGTTTTGAATAAGAGCGCAAGCACTTTTTGAAAAATTTTCTGATATGTGTGAAAATCAAGCGGAAAAACACCTACCGTGGGTTGGCTTCTGTCAATCTGTCTAATAATCTCTCCAGTTCAGTGCGGCGATAGCGGATGCATTTGCCAACCTGCGTGGCTCGCAAAAGTCTTTTTTTCCGGTAGTATCTCAAGGTATTAGCTGGATCTTCAACGTCAATTCCGTCAAGTCGAAGAAATCTGATTGCTTCGCTTTCTGTCAGCAATTCCGGGCAAGGTGTGAAACCACCATTACCGTCAGGCAGAATTGCAGGCGTCGCAAAACTAAGATGCCAAGAGGCCTCTGCCGACCGCTGAATCTCATTATTGTTGGATATGCCTTTCTTCATCGTTTCTTTCGACTGGTTTATCCATGTCCTCAAGCCGGTAGGACCTTTCTACACCGCGATAGAATTTTCGGTAATGCTTTTTCTTGCTGCGTTTTCGAAAAATTCTGCTCAAGAACAGAAGGAGTGACATGACAAGTATTGCTATGGCCAAACTGGCATAAGGTAGAAGGATAAGGTCGAAGCCAGTTCCAGATCCTCCACCATTGCCGGGCAATTCACGGCCTTCGCCGCTCGGCAGTAAGAACCGCCATAAACCTATTACCGATAGCAATGACACGCACAGAGCCACAACCACAACTGATGCCCTGTTGAAAAAGGACATCTTTCTTAGAACTTCCAGTGTTGTGGCAAATAGCAACACAAATATGGCTCCTGCAGCCAAGACCAACAGAAACCCGCCAAGACTTACCGTAGACTCTTCCACTTCAAACTTCCTTCCTACGCTTTGGTCAATCTTTGCCGAGCCAAATCACGCCAGCGTCATCATCTTTGATTCGAGTCACATCGTGTTTTTGCAGTCTGCTCGGATACAAAAGGAATCTCAGCTTGCTGATGTCATATAGCTTCCTGACACTGTGTTGAATGTTCTTTATTAGCTGCACTACGTACCAGGACCAACTCTCCGTGGTGCGGACACTTTCAATATGGGCGGCCTCACAATGAAATCCCGCAGATTTTAAGGCCTGCTGCGCCAGTATCAGTCCCCGCCCTCTCGGGTTGACCGCTTCAACAAATATCTCCTCAGCCTGCCACTCAGCCGCAAGCCTTATCAATTCATCTATCTGCTCAGGTGCATCAGCAATTCCAGGCAGGATCGGGTAGAACATCGCATAAACCCGATAACCTCGATGCACTGCTTCCGTCATCACGTTTAGGCGTTCCTCAATTGGCGAAGCATTCGGCTCAATGACGGAAATAGCATTGCTTCTGTCCGGTGGTGCTGTAATGCTCAGCCCTATAAGAACCCTGTCTTTATACTTTTCAATCAGGTCAAAGTCCTTTTGGACAGCAGCATTCTTAGTAAGTCAAACTGACCGATTTTAGGCCGCGAGGAGTTTTTCCAAGCGGCGAATAACAAGTTTTTCATGACTATATTTGATAACATCTTGAACATTCTCCTGCCAAACTATCTGACGCATCCTCTCTTTGAGTTTGCTAATCGGCTCAAGTCGCAGCACTTTCTTAGATTTATTTTGGCCTTTTGCACGTTGGGTCTTTATACCTATGTGGGTCAGGCAGGCATAGGCGCAATCAACCAGGTGCAGGTGTCTAACCACAGCCTGGTACCGAAGCACTCGGTAATCGCCCAGCCCCAAATGCTGTTTCTCGTCCTTGATCAGCATCTCAATAGACCATCGTTTCGGATAGTCAGCTACAACAGTTCTCATCGAAGCACGCAAATTGCCAGTGACAATTGCAATGCGCTTAGTTTCTCCCTTACGGCCAGAGAAGACTATCTTGACTGTACCCAGCTTATTCAGTCGACCAATTCTCTTAGCCAGCCTGTATTTCTTAGTTTTACGCAGACCGGCAATGTTGCACCATACGCCTTTGTTACGCAAAAGATTCTTTCCATATTTACCGAGCTTGCGTTTAACCGAACCAACTCTAAACCAGCGATTAGCCTTGCCTACGCTGATAAAATGCCATTTTCGCTCTTTGCAGGCATTGACAACTTTCGGACACAAATAGAAGGCATCTGGTCTAATCCAAGGATAATTCTTTGACAGCATTGACAACTATCGCCACAAGCTGATGTTTGAGACCATTTATGAGTTGGGGTGCAGGGTCGGCGAGTTTACCAGGATTCAGGTTAAGCACCTGAACTTCAATAGAAACACAGTATTCTTTCCGGCTGAGAATACAAAGACAAGACATCCTCGCTCAAGTTACTTGCAGAAGGGTCTTATGAATGAACTTGAGAGTATGCTGAAACAAGAAGGCATAATGACAAAAAGAGCAGGAAGAATTAGAAAGTCAGAAGCCTACCTTTTTCATCCTGGTCGAAGATGGAATCAGCGATACACAGAAAATCGCATTCGCCAAATCTTCCAAACTTATATAGGGCGAGCAGATTTACAACGAACGTATGCCGAAGATAGTAATGGCAGGAAATTGAACATGTTCACAGTTCATTCACTTCGTCACAGCCATATAATGCATTATACTGTGGATCGAGGCTTGCCTTTACCAATTGTTCAAAAGCAGGTTGGACATCGCAGCCTAAAAACCACTTCCGTGTATTTAGTGCCCTCAATAGAAACAATAACAAGAGCGTATGGCGAAGTTTGATAGCATAGAAACGGCTATCACTGTAATAAGCACCGACACACGTGCAAGCTCCTTGAGCTGGAACATGTCGAAAAACCGAAGATGCGCGGTGGTTTCTGCGAACGTTTTTCCTGAGGAAGCAAACTCGCAATTCTCTTGAAGTTACGTTGCCTTGTTTGACTTTAGAGCGGACACTTGTATCACACTGTCAAGAAAATTTGGGTTAGTACCACTCTTTCTAATGTACAAGCTTTTTATCCGCAGGAGATGGTTTGAAGATTTGATGTTTAAGAGAAATTCAACAAGTTGCTTGAGGGTTATATTTTCCAGTTTAACTTCAACAACTGTCTCGGTATAATTTGAGTCCAGTTGCGGCACTTCTTGTTTCATTGTTGTGACTTTTTTGGCCAGGCGCAAGTCAGTGGTTGTTGACTCTAAAAAAGGGAGTAGTTCGAATTCTTTTTCTTCAGCGTTAGCCTGGCTTTTTAAATTTTGTAGTGCGGTTTGCAAAGCAAGGTACTGGGTGCTCTTTGTTCGAAGCTGTTGGAGCGTCCTCTGTTTTTCCGGGATTACTCGGTTGAGTGTCTCTATACGCTCAACGGCAGGCCTGATACCGAGCGTAAACAGCATCCAGGCCCCAATAAGAATGCCCAGGCCAACAACTAACCAGCGTTCTCTTGGTGTCCACCGCATTATTTTTGCTCCCACGTTGCTAATAATAATGAAATCGTGAAGTTTACCCGGCCGGTTTTATCCCTACCAATATTATGGACATCTACAGTTGAGAATTGTGGAGCCTTTTGCAATCGTTGTTGCCATTTGTATACAGATTCAAACGATTCAGAATTCCCTGTTAATCGAACAGATTCAGTGGTTATCAACAGGTCGTCAATTTTCACATTTCCCTGCGAAGGCGTGTTCACAGTTATGCTGCGCAGAACCTCAAGTGGCCTTAAGTCGGTTGGAGAGAAAGGAGCGAAAAGCCGGTAATCCTCTCGCAAAGATTGCAGCTTTTGCTCTAATTGCGCAAGTGGGCTTACAATATTTTTTTCTTCCGGCAACGCAGCTTGAAAAACTTCTGTGATTTCGTTTTTAATATGCGCGTACTTTCTTTCCGAATGTGACAATCGCACAAACAGCCCGAGCAATGAGACGATTACAATTGCAGCAACAAGTATTGCACAAATTACAAACTCTCTTTTCAGGTCTAACGTTGGTTTTACATTAGCAGTATCGGCCTCGAGAAAGTTAATACTTTTAGTTTTCTCAGGTGCCAATACGCTCAAAGCAAGACCTTCAGCAAGACATATTGCGGCATCGCCATTGTACTCTGCAGAACCCTGCACTTTTGCGTGCGGGTCAACAATTGTTGTTTGACAATGCAGGTTTTCTTCAATGGCCGCTTCGAGGCCAATGGAAATACTGTCTCCTGCTATCAAGTAAACTTTGGTGTCTTGCTCAATTTCGGATCCAAATACTTTCCGCCAGGTAATTTGCACTTCGCGTGACAACAGCTCTGCAACTTGCTCTTGAAATGAATCATTATTTTCGAGCCCGTTTCTAACCGTCCGAATGCCCCGGTACCGCTGATTCCGATCTCGCCGGACGACTCGAATTTTGCTCCGCTTGTTGTTGTCAGAGCGGAAGATAACCGGAATGTTTCTAACGATTAAAATGTTGTCGTTTTGCGTAACTGCCAAGGTAAGGTAAGATTCATCCCAATACGCGATAATAGCAGTACCGCTCATAATTTCGGGATGATTGACTGCAATTGTAGAGTGAACTGCAAAAATCGCTGCCTCTACGAGCTTAGGATGCATCTTCGCCCCGGCTAAGATGTTTAGCCTTTCGTGGAGCGATGCTCTCTTCGCTGCTGTTACAAGAACAGAGTATCTGTCCTCTGACAACTGGCGGTACGAACATACCTGGGCGATAATTTCATCCGGTTCTATCGGAAAATTGTGCTCTAATACCGACTGGTTTTGCATATGCTCTTTTTCGCGTTTGGGTTCCCACTTACTGAGTCCGGGGATTTGTTCCAGGCTGGCAAGGTCAGTTTCCAAATTTCGAAAGAAAACGGCATCATTCGGCATCGAAATCGCTATATCCGCGCGCCGGTCAAACCCATATTTGCTCGTAAGTGACCTGAGTATGTCCGGCGGTGAGTCTGAGCTTCGTCGTGTTTGAATGCTAAAGACTTTTTCAATGTGGAAGTGCTCACCTGTGCGCGAAACCTGCACCGCATGCAAACAAGAAGAACTAATATCTATGCCGATACATCGTTTAACCATTATCTTTTCTCTGGCTTCTTTCTATACAAGTACCATAACTGTCCGTCTTTAGAGCTCTTTGTATAAAACCACCTCAACATTTTTAGTTTTCATATTTCTTCCAAGTATTGCAACTATTGTACGGCTAAGGTTGTCAACATTTCCCCGTGATATGACATGATAGTATTGATTTGTCGGCCCGACGGTAGCTGTCTTCTTAATTGTGTAATAGATACTATCCGTCATGCCGGGGACATCCCGCAGTTCCGTGATAGTGCCAAACGGCTTAAGTTTTCGCTTGTTCATGATCATCTGGGCCAAAGTGGGGTCCATCTTTTCGGATATACTCTCAATCACCAGCTTTGGAGCGTAGTTGATGTTAATTCCCCCTTCTCCATAAACGGTTACGTAATCACGCAAACGGTCGAAAACCTGTTCTGATATTCCCTTGATCAAAAGAAGTTCTTCGGTTGCCTCTAACGGTCCGTTTTTGCACTTGTAAGGGACCTCCAGTTGGTTATAGTAGCCTGACTCTGCTCCTAAATTATCATGCTTTATAAATGGCAGGCACGTGACCTCTTCGTCGCTATCAGCCCAGTCAATAATTGCAGGTATCAGGTCGTAGCCAATATGAGAATGGCCAGGTTGCTCACGGTTCAGCAGGTCAATAAGCCGAAGTAGTTGTTCTATTCTGGTTCGGTCTAGTCTGCCGCCTTTATCCTTGAGCTGGTTGACATTTAATCTGCCGTTTTCTTCAGTAATAGTCATCGAGCACTCTCCGTCACCAACAGCAAAAGCCTTTTCCCCTGAAAGCAGATTGAGTAAGGTCTTGTTTGTATGGATATCGTTGGTGTCCCTGATAATTGCAACTGTAATATTGAGCCCTGCTCTTGCACAATTGAGTGCCTGCTCGGATTTTCGGAAGTCGTCTACCGCACACAGGTTGGTGCGAGATTTATAGTTAAAACCGAGCAGCAAAACCCCTAACAGCATGACCATACACAGGACAACAACAACTACAAATCCGCTTCGTTGCGGGTTCCCAAACGCACTATTTTGCGTTTGGGGGCCCTCTGTTTTTATTCGCTTCTGTTCCATTACTTGTTAACCGATACTAATGTGCCAGATTGAGTTTCTTTACCCTGATTTTTCCAGCAACATATATATGCGATAGTGCCATACTGATATTGCCGGTGGTTTTCACCTTCGTAAGTAACATTGATTTTTACTGCGCGCGGCAGTTCCCTCTTGTCTTTGAAGTCCCACTTGTTCAGCCATCGCTGCCCATCAAAGAATGCCAATTCGAGACATGCGACCCTTTTCGCAATCAGCTGCCAATTTTTTTTCTGCACCGCACTTTTGGGTGTGGCGGCGAATCTTTTCTGGCTTGAAAGAAGCAGGCCTCTGCTTTTATCAAGTTTGTAAGTGACCTCGAACAGTCCCTCAGCGGGGATATGCCTCAAAGAAGCAGGATTTGTAGTTACCAGATGCAAGATTTCTCCGCTGGGTTCATCCTGGTTGCCATTGAAATAGTTGATTGCACTTGCAGGTACTGCTTTTCCTTGTTGAGGAATTGATATTGAGTGTGTGTGCTTGTCGGCTTTGCCGGCATACGAACAATGTATTTGTCGAGCCATCTGCTCAAGCACTTTCCGTCCTTGTTGAGACAGAGTTATCCTGGATTTGTATGCTTGAGTCGTTCTTGATGTTGCAAAATAGCTGCCGTATACCATGGAGACGATAGTAACGATTATCGCCATAGCCACGAGAATCTCGACCAGCGTAAAACCGGCTTTGCTGGATTTACTGTTCATTTCAACTCCCTGTCCGCGACGTAGGTTGACATTTGCAGGTGTTTACTGCCCGCACCTTGTTTCCAGTTGACAGCGACAGATATTTTTCGCAATCCAGTAATACCCGCTTCATCCAATTGGGGCAACCTTAGGTCTGCAACCCCAGTTTTCCAGTGCAAGCACAGAGCATTTTTTTCCACAGTGCCACAATTAGTTCCTTCTTTTGGGTAGCCAGCGGCCAGCGTCTCTGCGATTTTCTCATTTGCCAAAAAAACTGCCTGAGAAGTTATCTCCGCTGTGTCGGCCATACGGATGCTGATAATATGCAGCCTGAGTAACGCCAGTAGAGAAATTGAGACGATCGCAAGAGCCACAATAACCTCTATGAAAGTGAATGCTCCCCTCCGCGTCTTCTGTGCTGCTGCGTGCCTATTTCCGTTGGCCATATTATTCCTACTCATCAAGATTCCAACTTTCAACATCAGCATTGTCTCCCGTGCCGCCATCTTCACCATCTTTGCCGTAAGATTCCAGGTCGTAGTCTCTGCTGTGCACACCCGGACAGATGTAGATGTATTTGTTGCCCCAGGGGTCGGAGGGCACCTTATCAAGATAGCCGTCAGTGTTATAGCCTTTTATACCAGGGTCTGAAACTAGAAGTTCAAGACCTTCAGAAGTGGTGGGAAAACGCCCGGTGTCGGTCTTGAATAGGGCAAATGCTGATTCGATACTGCGTATATCAATCTTGGCCTTCATTCTCCGAGCCTGTTCGGGCCTGTTTAATATCCTCGGCATAATTATAGTTGCCAAGAGCCCCAAAATCACGATCACAATCATAAGCTCAATCAGGGTAAAACCCCTCGCGTAGAAATCTTCTCTCTTTTGCTTTTGTCTTGTCATCTTCTCTGTACTCCGTTAAACGACATTGCTTATTTCGAATATTGGCAGCAAAATAGCCAGCACTATAAAACCAACAACAGCACCCATAATAAGAAGTATCGCAGGCTCGAGTAGCGAAACGAGTGTCTTGGCTGTCATTTCCACTTCGCCGTCGTACATATCAGCAATATTTATAAGGCCGCCTTCTATGTCCCCGCTAATTTGACCTGTAGCAATGATGTGAAAAACAATAGGCGGAAACAATCCGGTTTTTCTTATTGCGCTCGCGATATTATCTCCCCTGCTGACCAAAACCTTTACAGAATCTAAGGCACCTGCAATAAAGCTATTTTGAATTACCCCTTTTGCAGTTTCCAGGGCATCGAGTATCGGGATACCACTGACCAGAAGTATCCCCAATGTCCTCGTCAAACGTGCTATTTCCAGTTTGAGAAAAAGTTTACCAAAGAGAGGCAGCTTCAGTTTAGAGCGATCCGCAAACAGTCTGCCGTTTTTGGTTCTGTAGCCAGCTCCGATTCCAAAGAAAGCTGTACAAACCACAATGACAATTAACACTAAATATGTTTTTATAAAGGCACTTGTTGAGATGAGCAGTCTCGTAGGCCAGGGAAGAGCACGATTCATTTCAAGGAAGATTTGTGTTATGCTGGGCACCACGAAAGACAAGAGGAACACCACTACTCCTACTGCGACGACAATCATCATTAGCGGATAAGCAATAGCGGATTTGACCTTACCTGCGAGATGCATACGTTTCTCCAGCATTTCCGCCAAGCGTACGAGAACTTCTTCCAAGGTGCCACTTGCTTCACCTGCGACGACCATATTGACAAATAGATTCGAAAACACCTGGGGATGTTTGCTTAGTGCAGCAGCCAAGGTACTTCCTGCTTTGACATCCTCGGTGATTTGTTCCATAATCTTTGCAAGAGCATTGTCTTGAGCTCTAAAAAGCGTTATTTTGCGTTCGGGGATTGTTTGTAGCTGTTCAACCAGTGCTGATAGAGCAGGTACAAGTGGCATACCAGCACGCAACAGCGTTGCCAACTGACGCGTGAGCCTGCAGACATCCCCTGTGTTGACCCTTTTGAAAATGTCGCCTCTGTATGTTTCCCGCTCTATATCAGCAAAATCACCCTTCTGAGCTACCCGACGTTTTAAGGCTGATTTACCACCTAAGAAATTGTATTCAACTGCCGACACGTTCAGTCACTCCTATACTTGTCTGCACATACTTGTCTGCACACTGTCTTGTGTGACTCTGCAAACTTCTTCAAGAGTAGTTTCACCGTCCAGTGCCTTACGTAATCCGTCCTCCCGCAAGGTGCTCATACCTTTTTCAACAGCAGCTTCTTTTATAATGTGTGAACTGTTTCGTTTTATTATTAGTTCCTTGGTGTTGCCATCGATGACCAGCAGCTCAAAAATCCCTGTCCTTCCCAAGTATCCGGTTTGAAGGCAGTTCTCGCAGCCAAGTCCTTTAAAGAAGCGTGCATCTGGTGCTGCTATCCTCTCATTTCCATTCCATAGTGAAATTATTTCTTCTTCTGGTTTGTAAGGTCTCTTGCACTCTGGGCAGATGACCCGTAAAAGCCGCTGCGCCATGACCGCAACAACTGACGATGAAATGAGGTAAGGTTCAACACCCATATCAGTTAGCCGGGTTACGGCCGATGCTGAGTCGTTTGTGTGCAGAGTACTTAGAACCAAATGACCTGTAAGGGATGCCTGGATCGCAATCTCCGCGGTTTCAGTGTCGCGAATCTCTCCTATCATAATCACATCGGGGTCTTGCCTGAGAATGTGACGGAGGCAATTAGCAAACGTAAGATTTATCTTTGGCTTTATCTGCATTTGCCCAACACCAGGCAATTGATACTCAATGGGGTCTTCGACTGTAAGGATGTTTCGTTCTTCGCGGTTAAGTTCGTTGAGAGTAGCGTAAAGCGTAGTTGTTTTACCGCTGCCCGTAGGACCTGTGAGCAAGATTATACCATGTGGAATCCTAATCAAATCCCTGAAGCGATTAAGTATCTCTATGCAAAACCCTATTTGGTTTAAGCCCAATTGGCCACTGCCTTTATCCAGGAGCCTCAGCATTATCCGTTCGCCACCCAATGTTGGGATGACTGAAACTCGAATATCCATGAAGTTCTGGCCTATTTTAATCCGGCTCTGGCCATCCTGAGGCAACCTTCGTTCGGCAATATTGAGATTTGCCATAATTTTCAATCGTGATGAAAGTGCCGGAATCTGCCGCTTCGGCAAAGTAAACATATCGTGCAGTACTCCATCGATTCGAAAGCGTATTCGCGCTTCATTTTCGTACGGTTCAATGTGAATATCGCTGGCTCGGCTGTGTACCGCCTGGAAGAAGATATTATTGACTAATTTTATGACCGGTGCTTTGTTGGCAATGTTGAGCACGTCTTCGGCCTGGGTTTGAACGGAAGTTCCACCAACATCATTATCATTGCTGGGTAAATCCTGAGCGTCGGGATCTTCATCATTACTGCCAATACTCGCGCTCTGATAGTAGCAGCGGCTTATAGCCTGTTCTATTTCAGAGGCGGGGCACACAACACGATTGCACCATTGGCCCAGAATGGTCGAAATTGCGTCGTACGCTTCTATATTGAGCGGCTCTGCCAGGGCAATTGCAACCTGACCACCCTCTAATGTGATCGGAATAGCACATTGCTTTTTAAGAAACTCGAGCGGCAGCTTTCTTACGAGTTGCGGATTCAACTGCTCTGGCAATATAGTCTCCAAATACTTATTTACTATTTGTGCGTCCAATTCTGTACACACCAGCTGTCCTCCTCAGAACCAATAAAGGGTCGCTCAGTTCTCAGTGCTCACTGTTCTTTTTCTCAAGACGTTCCAGTGCTGGCCCCATTTCTTTCTTCTTTTTCTCGGTTATCTGCTCCGAATCCTGCTGACTGCTCAAGATATGAGGTGTTATAAATAGAAGCAGATTCGTTTTTTGTAGTCGAACCCTTTGGAATTTAAACAAACCACCAACCAGCGGAATATCTGCCAGCAGGGGGACTTTCTTTTCGATAGTAACTTTGTCATCTCGAATAAGGCCGCCAATAACTACCGTAGAGCCGCTGTTCATCGAGACCACAGTTTGTGCCTGCCGTTTGGTGGTCGTAGGCGTGTCTGCTGAGGATGTCGTAACCGTCTCCACGAGTTTGGTAAACTCCGTGTCGATTTCAAGTCTGACTAATCCGCCCTGACTAATATGTGGTGTTATCTCCAGCATTATACCGACGTCTTTGTATTCAAATGTCTTTATCACTGTAGGGGTACTGGGATCAGTCTCGGTAATCCTTGACTGCATAACGTACGGTATATTTTCACCTACAACTATCCGCGCCTTGTGGTGGTTGGAGGTCGCAATATGTGGTGTTGAAAGAATATTAACACCGGATATTTTTTCCAGAGCGTGTAGAATTGGTCCGATTGTTACATCTGTTCCCGTCTTCTTCCACGCACCGACGGCCATGCCCTCGAGGTCACCACTGGCAAAATCAACTCGCGGTCCAAAATTTGTTGCTCCGAAAAATCGAATACTGCCTGTCACAGCTGCGTCAAGCGTGGCCCAATCGATGCCTATTTCCTTTAAGCTATCTTCACTGACCTCAGCGATGAGCATCTCAACAAGGACCTGCTCGCGGACTATATCCAACTTTTCTATAATCTTGGCGATAACCTCAAAGTCCTGCGCTGAA
>Ga0209986_10004196_pt1 | contig 12307 bp, 12 predicted proteins | sample BlataG_FD_183168 | JGI IMG/M metagenome (GOLD analysis project Ga0209986, IMG submission 183168) | Deep subsurface microbial communities from Black Sea to uncover new lineages of life (NeLLi) - Black_00105 metaG (SPAdes) (version 2) | ecosystem: Environmental > Aquatic > Marine > Oceanic >...
CCGCCCGGTGCTGTTATGCGGTGGCTATCTACGACGGCCGCGCCCCGTGTGCGCCCGTCGACCGCGCCGCTAAAGCGTAATCGACGGGCCTTCGGGAGGCGCGGCAGAGCTTCTGCCGTGCACCGAACGGTGTTATGTGCGGCGTTAGCTCAGTTGGATAGAGCACTCGCTTCCGAAGCGAGAGGACGAAGGTTCGAGCCCTTCATGCCGTACCCATGCCCCCGTAGCTCAACGGATAGAGCGCTTGGCTACGGACCATGAGGTTGGGGGTTCGAATCCCTCCGGGGGTACCATTTGTCTTCTCATTATCGGGGTGCGGGCTCAAGGCTGGGCCGCCTGTTTCGGGAACAGGACATCAGGTGGGTTCGATTCCCACCACCCCGACCACCGAGGTGTAGCCCAGCCTGGTAGGGCGCCTGATTTGGGTTCAGGAGATCGCAGGTTCAAATCCTGTCACCTCGACCATTTTTGAAAGGATAGAGCGATGGCTGACATCATCACGCACAGAACACGGAGGCGACTTTATCCGCCTCATCGAGTGGGCCCGCGAGGGCTCGCATGATCAAGAAGTAGATCGCTTCCTGGAAGAGCAAAGGGAGAAGTGCGACGAGCTTTGTCGCGCGAACCAGAAGCTGAAGTAGCTGATTATCCGTGCGAGGTCAGCTATCGGTTGGCTGCACCAGACTGTAAATCTGGCAAGCTTCGCGCTTCGTTGTGGGTTCGACTCCCTCCGCACGGTCTATTTATCCAGGTAGTACGGGTACGGACACCTGGCGACCAGCCGCCGTAAGCGGCCTTTACCGAAGTGGCGGAACGGTAGACGCGCTGGCCTAAGGAGCCGGTGTCCTAGTGGCGTGAGGGTTCGACTCCCTTCTTCGGTACCGAGCCAGGATGGCGGAACGGTAGACGCGGTCGGCTCAGAACCGGCTGTCCTCGTGGCGTGAGGGTTCGACTCCCTCTCCTGGCACAAAAAACCCCTCTCTCGAGGGGTCTCATGCCGCGGTAGGCGAATTGGAATAGCCAACTGATTTAAGCCCAGTTGTTTGCGGGTTCGAATCCCGCCCGCGGTACTATCATCTAATAAGCGCTGCGATCCCCAAAAGCATCCAAGCTGCCAGCATCATCCAACCGGTATTTGGCATGACTTTTGGATTGCTCACTCTTGCCATCAACTACGCGCCGATGAAGTACTCGATGAACACGTCACCGTCAATGACGCCATCAAAGCTCGAGAACACCGCCTCAACCTGCTCGGACGCCGTCGTGCGAACGACATCGTCTGCGATGTAGGTGTCTCCTGGTGGGAACATGCTGTTATCCGTAGCTCCGTTTTGAAGCTCGATACCGGTACCACCGTTGAACCCGATGTTGCAGTTCGCCCCCGATACGCCGGTGTTTGTGCTCGATTCGACAACGATGGTCGTGCGAAGGATTCGGGTTCCGGCCGGCACGGTGCCGATCACCACTGTGCCATTGCCCTGAGCTGTGAGCCGACGATAGAGCGTGAGCGGGACACCCGGCGTCTGCGTCGACTCGATGGGGTCAGCGGTCTGGACCGCATCGGCGGCGAGCTGGGTGGGGTTGATGCCCTGGCCGGCGGTCAGGGAGATCTGCAGGGTCGCAGGGTCTCTCCACTGGATCAGGTTGTCGTTGGTCGGATCCTGAACGAGGACTCGAGCAGCAGTGTCGTTCTGCGTCGTCGAAACCTTTATTGCGCAGAAGTCTGCACCGTTCTGGTTCGCCGTCGTCTGGTCATTCGCCGTCAGTTCAATTCCAGGAGCGATCGTGCTCGTTGCCCGGTTGAAGATGACGTTGTGGAGGATGAGGCCTCCGGTGTATCCAGCGGCGACGTTGATCGCCAGCGGGGTCCGGGTGTTCCCGTCCACGCAGGCAACGTCTCGCAGGATGACGCGCCCACTCGTCCCAACGTTCGATGCAAGGTTGATCGAGCCAGAAACAGCGATGCTATCCAGTTCGACATTGGTGCGCGAAGTGGCGCTATCGGACATCGAGGTCAGGTTCTGACACCCAACCGCCCGGTAGCTGTACGTGCCAGATCCGGAGTGACCGAAGGAAACGGAACCTAGCCCGTCGACGCCGACAGCATCGAACGAGCGAGCCGTCTCGCTGCTGAAGCTCGTGGTGAACGTCGAGATGTTGCCACCGAATACCCGCATCGAAGGGGCTGACGTTCCGATGATCGAAAGCGCATCGACCAGCGAGTTGATGATGTCAATCTCAGCATCAAGTCGAGAGCTGAACGCCAGGGGTGCACCATCGAAGATGCACCCTTGAATGATGCTTCTGGCAGGCGCATCGATGGTCGCCCCAAACGTGACGCCGCCAGCGAAGTTGTCGAACACCAAGTCGACAAGAGAAACGCCAGTCGTGTCGACGCTTACCGCATCGGAGATCGTTACACTTCGAGGGCCATTACGAGCGACGATACCAGTGTTTGATTCGGTGAGCGTAGTCGTACCGGTCGCCGGGCCATCGCCGTCGCTGTACGTACCGTCAGCGAGAACGATCAGCGTGCCAGGGTTGGCGTTGGCGTAGGTAATCGCCGTAGCGTAATCAGTGGGCTCGGCTGGGTTGAGGCCGGTATTACTCGAGGAGCCACCGGGGTCGACGAAGACCGTCGAGGTGTAGTTTGGCAAGGATGCCGGATTGGCCGAGAAGTCGACGTTCCCGTTACCGTCGACGGTTATCGTGACAGATGCGTCAGCGCTGACGAGGTCTCGGAGCCGGGTTGCTGCGCCAGCTGCATTCGATTGAACAAGGCCGGCGTCGCCGGGAGTTGTGCTCGGGAGCACCTCCGCATCGACCGTGAGCGCCGCAGCGCCTGCGCCACCCGAAAGTTGAATGCCAAGACCTGCAGCGATGGCGGATAGTGTGACGCCTGGTCCGCTTTGGGGGCCGGCGGCGAGAAGGCCTGTGCCGGCGCCGACGTTTTGAATCGAGGTCTGGGCCTGGCCTGTGGTCTGTACAAGCGCCAGTGGATCCGTGTCGATGATATCGTTGGGAGGATCGGTGCTGACCGTCCACGTCGTATCGGCGAAGGATGCACCCTCCCCGACAAGGAACGTCCGGTTGGATGCGGATTGTCCCGTATCAAAGTCGCCGGGTCGCGTCCATGCGCCTGCCTGGACGACCCATACGCCGTTCTCGACGGGAGCTGCCTGGGCTGTCAGCGCGACACGATCACCGGCCGAAAGAGCGACGCCGTCGATCGTGGTCGTACCACTCAGCGAAGCGACATTAGCATCCGCAAGTGCGACGACCGGCTCAATCCACTTTGACTGAGCTTGGAACTGAGCAAGCGTGATGTACTCGTCAGGTTCCTGAGCTTGTGCACCTGACGTACGACTTGGCGTCGTGTTGTCGTTTTCGCGTACTTCAATACGCGTGCCACCGCCGGGAGCGGTAGGGTTAGTCGCGACGCGATTGCCATCGAGGCCAAACTCTGTACTTTGACCGATTCCGTCTTGTGTGTAGTTCTTCGACATGACTTTTCTGCTTTCTGATTGAGATTTTTTGTGGCGCGATTACGTGCCGGCGGGGATGAGTGACTCGAGATCGTTGGAGGTGGATCCAGTTGCAAATCGTAACGGACCGACGACAACCCTAAATCCCGGCGCCGTCGTCGTTGAGGATGGTGTAGACCTCGCAAAGATGACAAGACTCTGAGGTGCTACGGTCGTGGAAAAGCTCGCGCCTATATGAAGCGACTGCCAACGAATTCCATCTGTAGAATAGTCAGCCGCGTAGCTTGTAGCGCTTGCCGCGCTTGTTTTTCTGATTCTGAACCAGAATGACCCAGCAAACTGATATCCAGGTGGGGCCCCGCTTTTTGGGCTGTTGCTCGAAGCGTAGTTTGTAAGACCGATTGCTCGTGGGGCGCTCTCGATGGAGTTCGCGTCCTCCTGAAAAACGTCGCAAACATCGAGTCTGGACGTATCAGGGGCCCTCGCCAAGTCTGTTGCAACTCCGAAACCGCACTCGAGGAAAACGCCAGAGGCTGTTCGTACGCCGATCAGGCTCAGCCTGGTGTAGGCCGCCCACTCTGCTGCGGCTGGTATGTTCCTGTAAATGCCGGTGCAGGCTCGTCCTGTATTCGCGGCTTTTGAACCGATATCGAGGATCAGAGCCCCTCGATCCACGCTCCTGGTCTGCGGAAGAGCGCCGCTTCCTGGTGTCCAGGCGGACCATCCAGCTGGAAGGTCGGTCCACGTCTCGATGTCGTCAGGGTTCGGACTCGATGGAGCCACGAGCGGGTTGAACATGCCGAACGATGGCCCGCCGCCACCCAGCTGGGATACGACGGCCACATCGTCGCCGGCAATGCCTGCCGCAGCCTTGGCTCGCGTCAGAGCGCCTGCGGAGTCCCTGTGCTCGAGAATCTGACCATTCGCCACGATTCTCGGTCCACCGACGCCGAATTGCGTGTCGGCTGCTACACCATCTGTTTTGAAGCTCTTCCCCATACCTACAATCTCGGAATGTTGTTGACTCGATATCGGACTTCGATGAGGTTCCCGGAACCCGTGCCCGTCAATCGGCAAACGGCATTAGCCCCCACGGCGGCAGCGCTTGGCAGCACATCTACAGGTGTGTTTGAGTTGACCTGAACGATATCCGCAGAGACGCTTGATGCGTCTATGGCGAACACCCACTGAAGCGCTAGTGTAATCCCCTGAACGGTATCGAACAGGCTCATATCGACAGTAATTTGCCCATCTGCAGCAAGGGCGCCGATTGGCAAATCGATTGTCGTGTTATCCAAAAAGCTAGAGCTTTGGATCGGCGTCGTGCCACCACCACCATCGACGACCACATTGTCGCCGACAGTAGTTACAGTCGCCCCGTTGACGCCTACAAGACTTCGCAGGAATAGTATTCCTCCTGCCTCATCTCTGAATATGAGCCCGGTTCCTGGGGGTGCTCCAACGTTTTGCGCACCGATAATATCGCCACCTCCGTCTGAGACTCTGGCGATAATGGCCCAGTTTTGCCCATCAGATTTTAGGACGATGGATTCCTGGTCTTCAGTCAGGGATGCGGATGGAAGTCCATCAATGAGCTGCCCTGTCAAGGGTAGCACATTGACTTGATTCACTCCTCCCTGTGGGGCTTTGATAATGATGGAGTTGCCCGGCACGCCAATAGCGCTGTAGAGCGTCACGGCGACGGGCGCTGATGGTGTTTGAACGATCAACAAGTCATCGTCAGGGTTCGCCCTGTAGTCCTCGAGGATCGTCTTTGCTCCTCGGGGTATCGACCTATTGATATTGGGCTGCTGGAATTGCCCTGTCATCCGCTCCCTTTCTCGGGAAAACTATCCTGACAAGCACAAGGCATTGTCAGGATGCAATTAAGCCGGGTTGACGTTGTTGAATCCAGCGTAGCCTGCGAAGTTTTGGCCGCCTGACGGGTTCAACACGCCGAAGGCGACGAGAAGGAATGATCCGACAGATCCCCAGGTGCCAGAGATGTCAAACGTGAACCTGGTCAGATTTGGATCGTTGGGGTTGGCCCCTTGAACCACATTGCTAACGGTATACGTGTAAGGCTGAATACCGTTGCCGAGACCGTATGGAATGCGATCAACCAGGGTTGCGCCCACTTCAAGGGTTGCGGTTTCAACATCGACAACGCAACCATCGAGTGCAAAAGGGCTGCCAGCTATCTCGCCTACGCCAGCCACACCAGCGATGCCCACAGGGGTCCGAAAAAGAATGTTAGAATAGGATGCGCCGGGTCCTAGCGGGTTACTAAGAACCCCGGGACCGGGGACGCAGGCGGGTACGAGCCCGCTCCCACTGGAGGATGCGCCAACCTGACCGACGATTTGCCAGTTTTCTCCGTCAGATTTTACGGTCAGCGATTCATCATCCGCAGTCAAAACTACGCTTGCAGACCCATCAATCGTCTGGCCGGATCCACCAAGCGGCGAAACAGTCACAGGGTTCGATCCGGCATTCGGCGCCTTGATGATGATGCGATTGCCGGGTACCCCCTCAGCACTGTAAAGCTCAATATCTGCATCGGCAGAATTGTCGACGACGATGAGATCGTCGTCAGGGTTGGCCTGGGCATCCTCGGTAACCGTTCTGGAGTTACGGGGGATCTCGGTGTTGATGTTTGGCTGTGCGTATTGGTCGGTCATCTTCCTTATCCTTATCAGTTGGGGTTGGCCTGCGACCAAACGATGAAGTATCCGGCGAACTGCTCAGTTTCCGGCGTTGGGCTCCCACCGCCGTCATCCTTGCCTGCGTAAAGCACGAAGAACGCCTCCTCGGAGGCAGGGGCCGGGCCAAAAACTCCCTCGATAGTCAGCTGGATGCCGGTAAGCCCTGCTCCAATAGCAAACGGAGCAACACCAGTTATATTCGCAGTAGCAGCAGGTGTGACAGGCGTGGATAGGGGCAAAATTCTAGCAACCAAAGACTCCCCAATACCTAGGTAGGAGTCTGGCACCCAGAGAATCACATCAGTATTTATATATGCGCTGCCATCTGCAGGGTTCGTTTCTGTACCCTGGACATTCGCATAGCTTGTTCCGTCATTTGGAGTTCCAGTAGGCGCAACGCGGATCATCGGCGGCAGATTTACCGGGGCGCGGTTGAATGTCGTGATGGGTACGGTAGCTGCCGGGAACTGACCAAGAATCCGCCACTCCGGCGTCTCCGATTCGGCCTTAACAATGAGCCCGCTCTGGGCCACATTCAAGACGACAGAAGCAAGGCCATCGATTGTCTCGCCATTCGAACCTGCGACGGTGACACTTTGCACGTCAGCAACCGGGGCCTTGATGTAGATCATCCGTCCAGGATTCTCCTCCGCTCGAGGGAGATCGACCTGAACAGGTTGAAGCGCCGAATCGACGACGACCAAATCGTCATCTAGATTCAGCTGGGTATCTTCGGTTACAATTCTCGAGTTCCTCGGAATCGCTCTGTTGATGTTTGGCTGATTGTATTGATCGGTCATCTTCCCGATTCCCTGCAAATTCCCTTTGATTCTTGTCTAGGGTATGATACTACGGATTCGTGCTCGATTTCTGTCAGCAGCAGCAAGCCTAGCCGCCGGGCCCGCAAGGGCCCTGGCGGCATTGGCGTGCGCACTGGCGGGTGGTCGAGATGGTAAGACGCTGGATTCTGGTTCCAGAGGCCGTGGGTTCGAGCCCCACCCCGCCAGCCATCTTCTTCGGGCGTAGCTCAAGCGGTAGAGCACCCGGTTTTGGCCCGGGAGGCTACAGGTTCGACCCCTGTCGCCCGATCCATAAAAACTCTGGTAGAATGGGTGTTGCTATGACGGATCAGTACCAAAAAAGAGACATCAACAACGGCCAGAACTTTGGCTCGAATGAATTCGCTCCTGGCGATTCCCCCTTCGAGCTGAGCGTCCAGACGCAGCTCGCCAGCTTCGACACGGCCAATGCCCCCGGCACCGTGCAGCTTCCCGCTGCGAACAGCACCGGCCCCAACGCGGAGATCGTGATCGTTGCCCTCAACGCTTCGGTCAATCCTCTGACCCTCGCCCTCAGTGGCATGGACCAGGCGATCTTCTCGAGCTGCATTCAGTGGCCCGACATCACCGAGGACAACGTCGTGACCACGCTTCGTTCGAACGGCGTCGATTCCTGGATCGTCACCGCCCAGACGACCTGCGTGCCCGGCCCGACCGGCCCCGCTGGACCGACTGGACCGACTGGACCGACTGGCCCCACCGGTGGCCCCTAATCCCTAACGGAAAAGGCAAACCGTCAAGGAGGCTCGTGCACATGGTGTTCGAGCCTTTTTCATTGCTCAAATCTAAGTGCATCATGAAGCGTTTTTTCATTGCCTCATTTTTACTAGCTGGATGCCCTGTAGAAAACAGCGGAACCGAGCTGTCGATCTCCAACGATACTTCCGAAGCAACAACAGTCTACGTGAGTTTCGGATCGGACTCAGCTATCACAGCCAGTGATTGGGACTTTTGTGTTGGATCTGGACTAAACTGCAGCTTTGAGTTGAATCGAAAATCCGGACAAGATTTGCCGCTGAATGATTCATACATCAACGCTACATTTAGCTTCAATGAGCCCGTTGGTTGTGGAGTCACGAAGGTTGAGGTGAATCTCAACAATCCATCGTGGTACGATACGATGGACGTAAGCCTCGTGGACGGATTCAGCAACAAGCCGCAGATCGTCTACCATCCACCGGGAGGTAAGGTGATCGAGCTTGGCCTTCCGAATGGCGGGTCCGGGAACGAGGATGTTCTGGGACTTTTTCCGCTTGGGTGTGACATCTGCGTTGAGCGGCAAGATCCACCTTGCGGAATTTCTAAAGGTAAATCCGGCTGCAAAGCTGGGACGCAGTACGATCCTCATCCCCCTTGCCAATACCAGGGCGCAAAGAAGGGTGGCGGAGGATCTGTGAATATCAAGCTAAAGTAAAAGTGAAATGACCGAACAGTACCAACAAAAAAGCATCAATCTGGACATCGACAACCAAATGCTCGAGCTTCTCAGCTTCGACGAGCGCGCCGTTCCCGGCCTCGTTCCAACGGGCACTACAGCGACATACCAGAAATACAGACTACCTGTTGTCGGTATGCTTTCCAGGCTTTCTTGGTCTGGCGTTCTTGCGCCCAACGCGGCTGAGACCGTTCAGCTTCGACTCTATCGAGTTCGGCCGCAGTCGAATCCGGCTGGATTTGGATACATTCAGCTCAACGATGTTTTCACGGTCAGCCCAGCGACATTTACGGATGCTGGTGGAGATATTGATATCTCGAGCACAATCCGCGCTAATCGATGTGTTTTACCCGGCGAGTACCTTGCCGCATCTTGGGTTCATTCTGGTCCGCAACAGCTTCAGCCGCTAAATATGAACTGGAATTTCACTCCGGTCAGCGTAAGCGTCAACGAACCTGAGCCACCAGCTGACACCACTGTGTATTCCAATGTTTTCGGATAATATCCAAAGACATTAGCTTCAGAGACGGGCGAACAAAAAATGACTGACAGCTATAACCAAACAAGCATCAACCTCGGCGCCGCCGCTGCAGGTGGCGCGCTAAATGTCATCAGCGTTCCGTTTACCAGCATCCAGGGGTCCGGTCCGACTGGTCCGGTTTACTATGTTCAGCTTGGCGCGCCTGTAGATCTATACGGGGACAGGGCCTCTGACTGGTTTGTCACCCCAGGTGTACCTGGCTCTTCGAGCGCTACGCTACAGAGTAATATTCGCGATGCTCCATTTTGGACGGCCGCGTCATTTACTCAGCAAGGCCCTTCGGCTGGAATTCCGCGCGCATTCTTTTCAGCATTTCACGATGGTGTTGGTGTAACGGGTGGGTCCGCCAGCTTTTCGGGTAACAACTGGCGGGTCGAATTCTCCCTTTCTTGGGGCGGCCTCTTGGCTGGCGAAGAGCTTTCATTCCGTTTTTCATGGAATGGAAACACGCCGCTCACACTAAACCCTGGATCCAACATCATCCTTTTCTCGACGTAGGACCACCATGATTCCCGTACAGTACCCTCTTTCAGCATTCACTTCGGCAAACGGACAGATTTTCCTGGACTCGCTTGACAATGCCATTGTTGCAGTGCCATCGCTGGACAACGAATACCTGTTCTCGAGCCTTTCCGAAGCTGTCGATCAGGCTGATTCTTCTGTCAGCTTTTATTTTAGTGTCGCACTGAACGGCACGCAGCAGACCGATCTGGATGCCGTGGTGTCCTCCTACACTGGGCAGCCCGGCTACACGAATGCCCCGGGTCAATATATGGTCGCAGACCTCCCTCAGCGAGGATGCTGCTTCGCTGATGTGCTTTGGGCGATTGATGGCCGAAAAATTGGCGAGGGCCCTGCAAGTGGCACAGGCGTTCCTGTCTATTGGTCCGGAAGTGCCTGGCTTGTCTTCTCCACGGACACGCCAGTCCAGACGTAGTGAGCCCAGAGGGATTCGAACCCCCGACCGTTCGGTTAAAAGCCGCCTGCTCTACCAGACTGAGCTATGGGCCCAGATGAGGTGTGCGAGGATTCGACTCGCGCTCCGTCGCTTCCGCTGCCCTGCTGGCACGACAGCCATCTAGCTTGTTGTGAGCCGGGAGGGGCTCGAACTCACGACCGTTCGGTTAAAAGCCGCCTGCTCTACCAGACTGAGCTATGGGACCAGGTGAGAATTGACGTCGTCGGATAAAGAATCAGGCTTCATCTTGTACCACCCTTGATCTCTAGCTGTTTTCTTTCGGTGACAGTTGGCGCAGCGTACATCGCACTTCCTGATCTCACTCATAATCCGGCTCCATGACCAACCCCTAGCAATTGCGGTGCTCAAATTGATCACTTTATCTGAAGGATCCCTGTGGTCGAACTCCAGAACAACTGGGTCAGACTCTCCGCAGTCAACACATGGGTTCGAATCAAGATAATCAAAAAGCCTCTGACGCAGATCAGCTTTTCTGTGCTTTCTGGTATTAGATATCTGGGAGCGCATGCGTTCACCATTATCCTTGTAATATTCTCGACTTTTCTTTCGGCTACAGGACCTGCACTTGGTTTGCAGGCCATCCTTCCGAGATCTGCTTTTGTTGAACTCGGTCAACGGAAGCAGCTCTTTGCACACGGAACAGGTCTTCATGTGATTCTTATAGCACGTTGGCATTAAGAATCAATTTTGAGAGCCAGGTGAGATTCGAACTCACGACCTGCGGATTAAGAAGCCGCTGCTCTAACCGTCTGAGCTACTGGCCCAAAGCAATAGATGCCCAGGCCGAAGGATCGGCCTGGGCTAGAGCTTGAGTTTTCCGGTCCCTCGAGCAGGGGTCGAACCTGCGACGCGCAGAGCTTCAATCTGCCGCTCTACCAGCTGAGCTACCGAGGGAGAATACTCGGCTCGGCCCACCCCCACATGGGAGGTGGGCAAGCTAAAGCGCTCCCCCACGTAGCAGTCTACGCTGAAATCGATCTCGGGTGGTGCGACGGGATTCGAACCCGCGTCTTCCTGAGCCACAATCAGGTGCTCTACCGCCGAACTCCGCACCACATATGCATGGTGTGCCTCGTCGGCTTCGATATGTAGTTCGAGCATCATGGCTGGACTCAGGATCATTGTAGTGAATCAAACGGACTTGCGCAAGGCGTCTTGCGCATTCTTCAGGCAGCTTCTGCAAGCTAGCACTGGTCGGCCGTCAATCTCGAGTATCCCCCACCCGTCTTGGACGGCAGCAGACTGAATCTCCGCAGGAAGGACAAGTTTGGGGATCACGTAGGAGGCGCCGCATTCATTGCCGCACGGCAGTGTGGTATTAGCGATTTCGATGGCTTTCATCTGTAAAGACTGAGGGCAAGTTGCTGAAAGAGGCATTGTTTTCGAAACCCAAATTCGACGATAACCTCAAACATTCGGCCCTCATGGGGGGTCCGTCCGGAATCGAACCGGCGCCTTCATTTGTTCAGAATGGTTGCGATAACCTTAATCAGTCGGCCCAGATGATCGTGGGCAAGTTGGCGAGAGAGGAAATTTGTGCATTGTGCTACCACTACACCACAGACCCCATATGTGCGAAATAAGCTAAGTTTGGTCGGGAGATCAGGACTCGAACCTGAAACCTACGGCACCTAAAGCGATAACGGCGAATCAGTCGGCCCTTGCAGGCAAGTTGGCGAAAGCCGCGATTTACGTCGCTCTACCAATTGAGCTATCTCCCGAGGAGAGGGTCGCAGGACCGGTAGCTGTCCTGCGAGGCGTTGGCTCCTATCCCTCATAAAAAAAAATCGGGCAAGTTGGTGACCTGAGGAAAACGTGCGCAGAACGAATCTGCCGCCACGGCTTACTGGCGATAACCTCGAGTCTTCGGCCCGAAAAAACAGCTTGGGCAAGTTGTGTAAAAGGGGAGTTCGATTTACAGACGATAACCCTAATACTTCGGCCCAATGGTGCCAGGACCAGGTTTCGAACCTGAAAATACCCAGATGTTTCCTGACGAGAAGAGTTCTAAGCGACCCCCGAGAGCGTGTCAAGTCCCCGGGGGTCGAATTTTAGCTGCCGAAACCCTCTCGGGTGAAGTCAGCCATGACTGCGGGCGCAGCCGTGTCGAACCCGACGATATCAAGCATGCCTGCATCGTCGGGATCCGCGATCGTGAAGCCGTTGGACGCCATCCCAGCAACCACAAGCTTCGCATCGCGCCCCATCTTCTGACGGTACTCCTGCAGCGCCTGATGCGGGTGAATTCTGCCCGCCCAGGTTTCACTATCCGTGTAGACGTAGAAGGCGTCGACTGGGATCTTCCCCTTCGTAGCCCAGATCA
>Ga0209986_10004197_pt1 | contig 12305 bp, 8 predicted proteins | sample BlataG_FD_183168 | JGI IMG/M metagenome (GOLD analysis project Ga0209986, IMG submission 183168) | Deep subsurface microbial communities from Black Sea to uncover new lineages of life (NeLLi) - Black_00105 metaG (SPAdes) (version 2) | ecosystem: Environmental > Aquatic > Marine > Oceanic >...
CGGCGGGCACATCCAGGGGCTCATCAAAGGCCAAATCAGGCTTCGGCACACGCCCAAGCTCGAGTTCGTGCTCGACGTGAAGTTCAAGAAGACCATGGAAACGCTGACCATCATTCAGCAGGAAATGGACAAGATACACGAGAAAGAAGCCAACCGCACAAGCGAGGACGGCCGCTGCCCGACCGGTCAGACCGGGAGTGATCTCTAACGAGGAAATGCCGCGATGAAAGACGCCAAGTCATTCGAGAAGAAGATCAAAAAGCTCTTGGCCGGCATGAAGAAGGCCGAAGGTGCGCATCGGGAGGATGATCCATTCAGGCTGCTGGCCTGGGCCGCCCTGGCGGAGAACGCTTCAAAGGCGCAGGCCTCCCGGGCGATGGCCGCCTTCGACAAGGAATTCGTCGGCATCAACGAGCTGCGAGTGGCCCAGCCGGGCGAGCTCGTGGAGTTGCTCGGCAAGAACTACCCCCGGGCGCGAGAGACGGCCGAGCAAATCATCGGCGGACTTAACGAGGTCTTCTACGACGCCAACGGGCTTTCGATGGCTCACCTGGCGGGCATGGTCAAGCGGGACCTGCGGCAGAAGCTGTCGGCGCTGAAGCTCTCTCCCTACGTGGCGGCGTCGCTGGTGCTGTTCGCCTTTGAAGGACACGCCATTCCCGTTGACGATGACCTTGCCGACACGCTGGCGATGGACGGCTACGCAGCCGAGGGCAGCAGCATTAAGGATGTCCAGGGGTTCCTGGAGCGGGTCATCGCCCAAAAGGATGCGGCCGCCGCCCACCACCACCTGCGGAGCTACGTAGCCCGGCGTGCGGAAGCGCTGGCTAAGAAGCGCAGGGCAGATCGGCAGGCGCGTCTGGCTGCCGAGCGAAAAGCAGCCGAGGCGGAGGCCAAGGCTGCCGCCGAAAAGGAGGCGGCCGCCAAAGCCAGGGCCGAAGCTCAGGCCAAGGCCAAGGCCGCCAAGAAACCGAAGCGGAAGACCGCCTCAGCGAAGAAGAGGGCCGCCAAGAAAACAGCCAAGAAGACGGCCGGCAAGACCACCAAGAAGATCGCCAAGAAGAAGTCGGCCCCCGGCAAGGCTTCCGCCAAGGAGGCCAAGAAGAAGCCGGCGAAGAAATCGAGGAAGTAACATTGTGAGAGCTGACACGAGGGGTACACGATGATCGGCAATCCGACACGCCGGCTTTCCCACTATCGCCCGACGCGCGCGGCGGCCAAGGTGATGTCGATACCGGCAGTGGTCGCTTGTCTGGTACTGTGTTGGCTGGGACCGATCGGCTGCGAGGCCGAGCCGGCGGGACAGGCTGTGCCGGATGCCGAGGCCCCGCAGGTCGTCCCCCCGGCCCCCGTGGCGGACGCGTTGCCGCCGGCCGAGCCCGTCGACGATGTCGCCGAGCCGCCTGTCGAGGTCCCGTCCCAGCCCGCCATCGAGGCCCGCGCGGTGCCGGCGCAACCCACTCCGCCTCCGCCCAGGCCCGTGCGAACGGCTGCGGAGAAACTGGCCGGCTTGCCGCCGGACGTGACACCCCCCGAAAACAAGCAGTTCGATGAGCCCCCGCTGCCCGCCCAGGCCCAAAAGGCCGTCGACGAGGCGCAGCAGCTCATCGAAGATGGCTCGCTGGACCGGGCCCGTCTGCGCCTGGAGCGCGCTCGGGGTTTTGTGCCGGACAGTCTGACTATTCACCGTCTGCTCGGGAGAGTCTTTTTCCTGAAGAACAACACCGGTATGGCCGCCGACCACTTCGGCCGCGTGCTGCGGGCCGCCCCGGACGACATCGAAGTCCAGGTGCTCATGGGACGCATCTTCGACAAGGAGCACAACCGCACCCGCGCCTTGAAGGCGTACCGAACGGCCATGCTCTGCTCCGGCGTTTCTGCGGATAACCCCCTGGCGGGCTTTGCGCTGTACAGGCTGGCCGACCTGCTGGAAGCCGACGGACAGCCAGGCCCGGCCCTGGACGCCTTTGAGGTGCTGAGCGAATGGGTTGACCAGCACGCCGATGTCTACGCCCGCGATGCGAGAACGACCGAGCTGGCGCTCGAACCGGAAGCGCTCCTTGTCCGACGCGGGGCGCTGCTACTTCAGATGGCATATGCCGATGAGGCCGTCGAACTGCTCGTCAGGGCACATGACAGGGACCCCGGTGATACCGAAGCGACGAGGCTGTTGCTGGAGGCATATGGCACCGCCGGACAGTACGACAACGCACTTGTGGTGCTGACCGACTACACCGGTGACGAGATCAGGCCGGCAGTCGTAGAACCGGCCATTTCGGGAGTGCTGGGCGGCTTCATCGATGAGGGCGCCGCACAGGAGGGGTTGGGCTGGCTGGCTGAGCTGATCGCCCAACATCCCGAGTGGGCGCCCGCGGCCGATTCGGCCGTCGCCAACGTTCTGGCTGCGAGGGTGTCTAAGCAGTTCGCGCATCAGTTCATAGAGGGCATTGCCGCTGAGCCTTCACAGGCCCGCCACGTGCTGCACTATCTCACCGGGCGATTGGCGGCGGGGCTGGCGATGCCCCATCTGGCCGCCGACCAGTTCGGCTCCGCCGTCGAGCTCGATCCGAGCTTCATCCCCGCCCACGAGGCGCTCATACACGCCCACATCTCTCAAGGCCGACACGACCTGGCCTTGCGTGCAGCTGATCAACTGCGGGACAGCGACGCCGAGCCGTGGATGGTGGCATACCTGCGCGGCAAGGCCATGGTGGCCATCGGCGAGTTCGCCCAAGCCACGGACCTGCTGAGAGAGGCACGCTCGCAACGCGAAGATTACCAGCCGATCTACCTGTTGCTGGCAGAGGCGTATCGAAGCCAAGGCCTTCTCGGCCAGGCGGCTGATGTCCTGGAACAGGCCGTGAAACTCGATCCCGATACGCCGGGCCTGTTTCGCCAGTGGCTTGCCCTGCATTGTCAGAACGGCACAATCCACGAGTTTGCCACTAACGTCGTGCCCCATCTGGCCCGTCGACACGGTGGAAGTCTGCAATTTCAGTTGATGCGCGTGGAACAGGAGCTGTGGACCCACGACCTGGAGGTCGCCGACACGCTCATGGCGGACCTGTTGGACGGGCACCCCGACGAGCTCGACGTGCAATTGCTGGGCGTGTATGCGCGACTGTGGATGGCCCGGGCCGGGACGTCCCCCGCAAGGAGTGATTCTGATTCGTCTGCCGTCGAGCGCAGAGCATTAGAGCGAGTCCTGGTTGCGCAGGGACGGGTCAGTCGAAGCTACGGTCAGCGGACCATCCGGGTGGATGACGTGCCGATAGGCAAGCCATTTTACACGGACCTGGAGATGTGGGTGAGCGGCGTCCCACAGCGCGTGCTGCAAACAGAGCTGGATCGGCTCAACGAAATCCGCTCCCGCTGGGGTGACGACCGTCGCGCCAGGCTGATGACGGCCCAGGTGCTGTCGGCTCTTGGCGAGACCGATCAGGCGATCGACTTGTGGCAGGCGCTGTACGTCGCCGATCCCCACGACCTGAAGGTGATCGCCGGCTACATCAGCGACCTGACGGCCACCGGCAAGCACACCAGGGCAGCCGGAGTACTCAAGGACGCCCTGAGCATCTGCCGGCACGACTACAGCATACGTCGGAATCTCATCGCCGCGCTCATGCGGTCCGAGCGATACGAGAATGCCGCGACGTTCCTCAACGAATGGCTCGGCGAGGGCGGGGGCGACCCCGACGAGCAATGGCGATATCGCATCATGCTCGTCCAGGCCTACGCCGGCGCCAGGATGTTCGACGCGGGACACGAGCTGCTGAAAACAATGATCGCCGAAGCGGAGGACCAGGAGATCGCGGCCGCGCCTTTCGAAAAAGAGCAGTTCCGCCTGTTTCTGCTGGCCGGCTCGCCGGCCGACGGCGTCGGTCTCGTCAAGGACAAGCTCAAGCAGTGGCAGGCAACGCCCGGTCTGCTGCTGCCGGTTCGCCCGGTGGGCGAGTACGGCCCGGCGGACCAGGCGTTCGCCCTAGTCTCGTCTCTGGGAGACTACGACGTGGCAGCCAAGTGCGCCCGCAGGGACGTCGATGCCTGGGACGATCGCGAAGTCATGGCAGGCACGGTGATGGGCATGCTGCTTCAGTCGGGCCACTACGACGAAGCGGTCGAAGTCCTCAGCGCGATGGCTGCGGCCGCAGGCCCGGTCCGCGACCGCGACGCGCTGCGTTGGCAGATGCTCGTAGTGTACGCCGTAGCCGACCGGTACGAGGACGGCCACGCCCTGCTCGACAAATGGCTCGCCGACAAGCTGGAGGTGTCCCGCGATCTCTACGGCGCCTGGAAGACCATCTACTATCTGCTGGCCGAGCAACGCGACGATGCGATGGCCTTCGCCGGACGATGGATACGACGCGACAGCACAAGCTTCGCTCCCCGGCAGGCGGCTATCTTCCTGCTCCGCAGCGCCAAGCGGCACGAGCGGCTCCTGGAGCTCCTGGACGAATGGGACGCGGAGATAGCCTCCCTTCAGCCGCTGCCGAACGGCCCGTCGAACGACCGGAGAAAGGACCTGGTCGATCGGCTTTACGCGTCGCGGGTGGGCGCGTTGGCTGCGATCGGCCGGTACCAGGAGATCGTTGACAGCCTGTCGGCCAAGCTCCAGGATGAACCGGACAACGTCGGTTACATGACGACTTACGCCGCCGCGCTCGGCGAAGTCGGCAGGGACGATGAGTCCCTGGCCGTCCTGGAAAAGGCCCACCGGCTGGAGCCGGACAGCCCGATCATCAAGAACAACCTGGCATATCAGTTGGCCGAGCGGGGTGTCCGCCTGGCCTACGCAGAAAGGCTGGTTACCTCTGCGCTGGAGCAGTACGAAGGCGTCAGCACGCTCGATACGCAGGCGTGGGTGTTCTACAAGAGGGGCAGGATCAAAAACGCCGTGCGAGTGCTGGACCGGGCCTTGAACCTCATGGAAGAGGACCCCGACGAACAGAGCGCGGTCGTGTGGGACCACGCAGGCGACGCCTACTATCGGGTGGGGCGCCCGGATGAGGCCGTCGAGATGTGGCGGCGGGCGCTCGACCTGGCGCAGGCGGAAGAGGTCCCAACGGCCGACGTCCGCAAGGTGCTAGGCGGCGTCCCGGCCAAGTTGCAGGCAGTCGAGGACGGCGAGATTCCCCCGGTCGCGCCACTGGGAGAGGGCAGAGCGGACCCGTTGTTTCCCGCCCAAGACGTTCCCTCTCCGGCCGAGGATGCCTCGGCCGAGACTGACGAAACAGCCGACGACCGACCTCTCGTCCCCACCGAGGACCAGGAGACGGACACGCCCGAACCATCGCCGCTGCCGACCGAGTAGCACGGAGACTCACCATGTCAGGACATTCCCATTGGGCCAAGATCAAACGTGCCAAGGCCTCCACCGACGCCAGGCGCGGGCGCGAGTGGAGCAAGCTCGCACGCCGGGTAATCGTCGCCGCAAAGAGCGGCGGCAACCCGGACGACAACCTCACGCTGAGGTACGCCATTGACGACGCCAAGGCCGCCAACATGCCCAACGACACGATCGACAAGGCGATCAAGAAGGGCACGGGCGAGCTTGGGACCGAGAACTACGAGCAGATCGTCTACGAAGGCTACGGCCCGGGCGGGGTGGCGTTCCTTATCGACTGCCTCACGGACAACCGCAACCGCACCGCGCCGGACATGCGGAAGATTTTCGAGCGGGCAGGCGGGCAGCTTGGCAGCACGGGCTGCGTGGCGTACCTGTTCCAACAGAGGGGACAATTCGTGATAGCCGAAGATCAGGCCGACGAAGACACGCTGATGGAAATCGCCATCGACAACGGTGCCGATGACGTCGTCAGCGGGGAGGGGTTCTTCGAGATCACCTGCGACACGTCCGCATACGGCGACGTCAAGGCCGCCCTCGCCGCCAAGGGAATCGAGACGATCGAAGGCGGCATCGCGATGGTGCCTTCGAGCACGGTAACTGTGGCGGCCGACAAGGCCAGGCAGGTGCTCGCCCTGCTGGAGGCGCTGGAAGACCACGACGACGTCCAGAAAGTCTACTCCAACTTCGAGCTTCCCGACGAGGTCATGGCCGAGGTCGAGAGCGAAGCCGACTGAACGGCCTTGGCACGGCCGGTGCCGGGATGACCGCATCATGCGGGGAGAGTCACTCCCGGCTGCTTTCTGCGCGCAATCGGCTGATCCTGTCGCGCTGGGCTCGGGTGAGGCGATATACGCTGTCCTTGGCCAATCGACCGTCGATGAACTCGATCTGCTGCAATTGATCGAGCGCCTCGGTGTGCCGGCCGACGCCGCTCAGCATTTCGGCGTAGACCAGGCGCGAGTCCATGCTCATCGGGTCAAGCTGCACGGCGCGACTGGCATGATCAACAGCCGCGTTCGCAGCGTCGTTGTCATGGGCCCTGACGGCATAAGCCCTGGCGGCATCGCCCGCTAGGCCGTGGATGGCCGCCCGCGTCGGCAACTGCCGACTGGCCCGGTCTGCAAGCGTCATGGCCTGTCGCAGGAGATTCTCCTGATCCGCCGGCGCGGCGCGACCCGCCAGGGCCATGCGCAGCCCAGCCGCTGCCGCTGTAGAGACGGGGTCGTCCCACGTCGCGGCCGCCGCCGCGCTGGCCGAAAGAGCGCCATCAACGTCGCCCACCCGCAGCGACTTGTTAACCTGTCGCCATCGGGCCGTCTGGACCCAAATCGGCTGCCACAGCAGCACGGCCGCCGCTACTACTACTGCCGCGCCAGCCGCCGCGGCGGGCCAGCGGGCGCGCATGATCGGCCGGCCGCGAGATGCGCCGTTCGCCAGCAGCGCCCCGGCGGCGACCCAGAACACCGTCGCCGTTGCCGGCGCCCACAGGCTGAACGACACCATGTTGTGCACGGCGAAGGCGGCCACGCCGCACGCCGGCGCGATTCGGCCAAGTCGCGCCGCAGAGCTACGGGCGGCGCCGCGGCCGGCGAGGCACAGGCCGGCCAGAACCAGCGCGAACAGCGCCGCTGGCATGGCCGCCTGCCAGACGAACGGCGCCCAGCCGGCAAAGCCGCCGCCGAAGATGCCCCGCGCCAGCAGCACAATGGCCACGGCTGCGCAGGCGATAACCCCGTTGCTGCTGCCCGACCTGGCCGTGGGCGGCGCGGGCCCGTGCTGCCTGGGCCGACACACGCCGATAAGCACGTACGCCAGCGCCGCCAGGTACGCCGCCCCGCCGATCAGGCCGTACCGCGCTGCGGCGCTGACGGCGACGTTGTGCGGGTCCTTGACCGATTCCTCCGCCTCCGCTCGCCGGCGAAGGAGGTAGGCATCCCCGAAGCCGCCTCCGCCGACGCCCCAGAGCGGCTCGTCGCGGATTATGTCCGCCGAGGCCGTCCAGTAGTACCATCGCACGGTCATCGTCTTGGTCGGCAGGCGGTCGTGCGATATGCCGTAGCCTACCGTCGCCGCTGCGGCCGCAATGCCGGCGACCGCCGCCGCCAACACGGCCGCGCGCCAGTGCCGCCTCAGCCGCCGCCGGAACACAGCCACCACGACGCCCGCCGCGCCCGCCAACACAGCCGCGCCGATTGCCCCGGCGCTCCTGGTCATCACGAGCACCACAGCCGCCAGCGCCGCGGGGATGATGCACACGATAGCCGCGGCCATCGGCGAGGAAACGTCCGCGTCGGCCTTGCCTCGGCGCCGCTTGGCGACGGCTGCCGCGAGATCGGCGACGCGCTCGGCCAGCAAGCCCACAGCCGCTGCCCCCGTCACGAGCAGCAAGGACGCCAACACGTTCGACATCTTGAAAAAGCCCGTCGGCGTCATCGCCCCCAACCGCAGGCGCAGCAGGCGGCCGGTGGCTCCGTGTTCCCGCCGACCGAATACCTCTTCCAACAAGCCGGGCGTTGCCTTCAACGTCGCGGCATGGGCCGGGAACTCGTCGTACACCTGCAACAGTCCCTTGGCCGCCACCGTCGCCGCGCCAGCCGCCAATACGCACAGTAACAGCCGCAGTCGCCGACGATCGGCGAACACCTGCGCAGCAAGCACACCCGCCGACATGATCGCCAACTGCTCCCACCAGATGAGCATCGCGCCGTGCGAATCGGTCGCCCGAAGCGCCGAGACAAGCGAACAACACGCCAGCGCCGCGACAAGTGCGACCAGCCATTTGTGGCGGACCGTCGTGCAGCCGCCCACGGCCCCGCCGACAAGCCACAGCCCGCACGCCGCCAGCAGGACCATCGCGTGCGTCGCGCGAGACAGGTCCTGATGGTTGACCAGATGCACCTGAGCGGGGCGCCGGACATCGTGGTCGTAGCCTGGCCGGGACTGGCTGATCGCCCACGGCAGCGAGAGCGGTGGCACGCGGAAGTGGTGCTCCGTGACGAACATCCGGCTGACAACGCACAGCGTCAGCATCGCCGTCGCCAGTGTTTGCAGCGACCGGCCGACTCGCCGGGCGCCGGTGAGGGGGGGCAGGTCGTGTTGTGGGCAAGCGGCGGGGGGCATGACGTCAGCCTACCGAGTGTTCCCGCGGCGCGTCGTTGTCGGCCCGGCCGTTGGGCCGCGGAGACCATTCCAGCAGGGCGATGATCATCAGTATGAGGGCCGTCTGCACGCCGACGAGCAATGCTCCCAGGTCGTTGGTGTGCGGCAGCAGCGTCGCGCCGATGGCCGTGCCCGCCGTGCACAGGTATATCGTCAGCACGGCGGTCGTCGGGCTCATGCCGCGGGCCACGAGGCGGTGGCTGAAGTGTCGGCGATCGCCCACCAGCGGGTTATGGCCCTGACGGAGGCGCAGGACCACCACTGACAGCATGTCGTATACCGGCACGGCCATCAGTACCACCGGCACGAACAAGCCGGCGACCAGGCTGACCCGCCCGGGCTGGAAATACGTGGTCAGGCACGTCGCCACCGCCAGCGCGTAGCCGATTACCAGTGATCCGGCGTCGCCCATGAACGTGCTGGCCGGCGGGAAGTTGTAAGGCAAGAAGCCCACCAGCGCCCCGAGCACCAGACACAGCCAGACTGCAACAAACACCTGTCCCATCTGCGCCGACACAGCCAGCAGGGCCGCACAGCATATCGCGGCCACGCCGGCCGACAGGCCGTCCATGTTGTCCAGGAAGTTGAAGGCGTTGACCACCGTGACGATCCACAGCACGCTCACGGGAATGCTTACCGCAGGCCCGGCCAGTACGAGCACGCGGACCTTGCACGCCGCCACCACGAATATCGCCACGGCGAACTGGACGACGAACTTCAGTGTCACCCGCAGCGGGCGGCGGTCGTCGAGCAGCCCCAACACGTGCAGCACGAGCGCCCCAGCCAGCACGCCCAGGGCCTCGGGCGTCTTGGCTGCTACGCCGGGCACGTGGCGGGCGAGCTGCTCGGGCAGCCAGGCCGGCGCGCCGCGAGAGGCCCAGACGCTCGCAAGGGCGATCGCCGCCAGCGTCGGCAGCGCCAAGGCCAGCATGATTGCACAGCCGCCCAGCAGCGGCACGGGCCGGCCGTGCTGACGGCGACCCGACGGCGTGTCCACCATTCCTACGCAAGCGGCCAGCCGGCCGGTGACGGGCACAAGGGCTGCGGATATCACCAACGCCGCCAGAGCGGCTAATGCACCTGCCAGCACTATCATTGGCGCGCCTCTCCGGGGGGGTCGCGCAGGCAGCTCCGGGCGGCTGTCAGGAACGCATCATAACGGCCCGAAGCGTAGTCCGGGAAGGTCCACTCGGTGTTCAGCCATTTCCCGTGACGGTAGAACAGCGTGACTTCGGCATAGACCCCCCGGCCGAGGTAGATGCGATGCGCGAAGTCCTTCATACTCGCCAGGACCAGCTTGGCCGGCGCGACGTAGCCGGGGTCGATGTTGATCGGCCTGGGGGGGCGGTCAGGCGGGGAGGCGGCGGCGAAGTCGGCCTCGATGGCGTTGGTGCGGCACTTGACGGCGACCAGCCGCTCGGGGCTGGCGAGTGTTTCGAAGGCGACGAGCTTGCGGTACAGAGGCGCGCCCATCTGCTGGGCGTAGTAGTCGGTCAGGTCGAAAGGCATCACGTCGGAGGCAATGTCAATGGGCCCCAGCTCGGTCGTGAGCGGCCCGGCGGCCACATCAAACAGCGACACGTCGGAGACGATCATTCCGCAGATGAACTTAACGGGCGACGGCTCGCTCGGCTGGGCCATGCCGGCATTCTCGCCGCTGGGCCCGGCAGTGTCAATCGGCCTCGGTTGAGCGGCCCATCGAACTGCGAGCGGGCGCCATCGATCGTACAGTCCCGGGCAGGGCCGACTAGTTCAATCACAGCCTGCCGGTCAAGTGACAGTGTCGGCGGAGACGGCGTTTCGATACGCCTTCAGGCCGTTGTGTCCCCGAAGGGCACCCGCCAAGCGCCGGCTGACCTCGTCCTTCTTCTGGGCGAGCGCCAATTGAAGTTGGCTGTGCAACCTGCCGATCAGCTTGAGTTGTCGGACCTGCCGGGACGTTGGACGGGTCATCCCCATCAGTTGCGTCAGGAGCGCCTCGATGCGTCCGACGGCCGGCGACGCGTCGGCCATTCGGTCCGTTCGGGAATCTTCGAGCAATCGGCCTATCGTGTCCTGGAGATCGTCCAGGATCTGTTGGGCGTCTGCGGCGTCGAGTGAGTCCACAGGCCCCGGCCGCTGGTTGTCCCGCGTTGTCATGGCGGTGCTCCTCTCAGGCGCCCTGGGCCATGACGTCTTGGACTTCCGCCAGAAGCTGACCCGCCTCCGTCTTGTCCGGCTCGAGGGCCAGCACGTTGAGGAGGATGTCCCTGGCCTTGCTGAGCTGTCCCTCGCGGGCGTACAGCGTCGCCAGGCAGAACAACACGGACGTGTCGCCGGGATGCTGGTCCAGGTAGAGCTCCAGATAGTGAATGACCTTGGCGAACGTGCCCATCTGACAGGAGGTCTGGAACAGTCCCAGCAGGGCCACGAGGTTGTCGCCTTCCAGCTCGAGGCACCGCAGGTACATGTCGAAGGCCTCTTCGTAGGCCTGCTGCTGCTGGAATACCATCGCCAGCCCGCCGTAGGCGTCGGCGCACTTGTCGTCGCACTGGAGGGCCTGCTCGAAGGCCGCCCGAGCGGCATCGACGTCCCCGGCCTGAAGTGCGACCGTGCCCAGCCCGACGTGCGGCTCGGGGCCGCCCGGCACGAGCTCGGCCGCCTCGAGGTAGCACGCCCTGGCGCTGTCGCCGTCGCCGATGGCCGCGTAGCAATCACCCAACTCCTTGAGTTCCTGGTAGTGCCGCTTGCCGCCGTCTTTAAGCACGGAGTGATCGAACTTGGGCGAGGACTGCTCGGTCATGCTTACCATCGAAGTGTCTCTCTTGGCCTCATTTGGCTCCCGGCAGGATCTCGGCCCCCGCTCGTTGCCGCCGAGGCGAGCGATTTGCTTGCGCTGAGCATCCTCAACGGCCCAACCGTGGCCCCGGACGGTCGGCCGAAGCCCTCGGTCGTATGCGTCATAAGGCGTCGCCGGTGAGCTCAATGCCAGTTCCTTTGTCGGTGTCCGCGCAGTTCGCTCATCGTGGGCGGTCTACCTGCCGGGGCGACCAGCCCGCGGACCGGACCCGCCCGAACTAGCTCAGGTGCAAACCCCGTGCCGGAATCGTGCGAGAATGAATCCGTCCGGGAAAGGGGCAAAATCGGCCGAAATCGGCCGTATTCCGCCAGGTCTGGCTTCCGGCAGATGGAGAAGAAACGACACGCCCCCGCCAATCCCTCCCGCGGCGGGGGCATGTCCAATTATCTTGCGCGTCCGGCGCTTAAGCTCTGGACAGCAAGCGGCTGAGAGACCAGGTCCGATCCGACGGGCCCACGCCACGTCAACCCGCGCCTCCGAGGCAACCTTAGATGTAGTCCATGAGCGTCTGGTTCAGCAGTCTGGCGGCAGTCTGCATCGTCAACTGGTAGAGCGTGCTGGCCCTGGCCAACTCGATGGCCAGCGCCACGAGATCGGCGTTTTCTATCGCGCCGGCTTCATCGTCGGCGTTGGCCTTCAGTTCCTCCAGGCTGCCGCGAAGGCGATCCAACGCCTCCAGCCTGCTGCCGCTGGCGGCGGTCTGCCGGGTGATGACGCGGATGACTTCGTTGATGGCCTCATCGGCGCGCTGCAGGCCCGCCAGTTGCTCCTGTTCGGTCAGGCCCTGTTCATTGTTCAGCAGGTCGCGCAGGTCGATCAGCATGTTGAACACGTCATACGTGCCCTTGATCCGAATGGGTTCGACACCGGTCCTGTTGACCGTGGCCCCGTCGACGTAGAGAAACCTGCCTGTCTCGGCGTCGGCGACGGAGATGTTGCCGGTCGCGAAATCCGTATCGA
>Ga0209986_10004198_pt1 | contig 12305 bp, 7 predicted proteins | sample BlataG_FD_183168 | JGI IMG/M metagenome (GOLD analysis project Ga0209986, IMG submission 183168) | Deep subsurface microbial communities from Black Sea to uncover new lineages of life (NeLLi) - Black_00105 metaG (SPAdes) (version 2) | ecosystem: Environmental > Aquatic > Marine > Oceanic >...
CCAAGCCCGCTGATTCGAGTGCAGATCCGCAGGCCGAAGCCTTCGCAAGCCGCTGCTTGCCAAGCACGATGGCGAGGCCTTTCCCGGTGAGATCAAGTATGACAATGTCGCGCAGGCCTCATCCAAAATATTTGGCTCCCCCTGGACATTCCATCGTCGCGGTGACTGCGGCATGGAACTGAGCGAACTGCTGCCACAGCTCGGTGGCATTGCCGACGAGATCACGCTGATCCGGTCGATGCACTCCGGCGTCAACAACCATGCCCAGGCTCTCTATGCCCTCAACAATGGCCGCAACCTCGCCGGCCGTCCAACAGTTGGAGCTTGGTTGACGTACGGGCTCGGCAGCGAAAGCCGAAACTTGCCAGCCTACATGGTGCTTGGGCACCCCAAAGGCCTGCCGACGTTTCAAGAAGAGCACTTTACGTGCGGCTGGCTGCCATCGATCTATCAGGGCACGCTGGTTCGGGCGGAAGAGCCGCGAATCCTCAACCTCGATCCGGCACCAAACCTTGCCGGCAGGCCACAGCAGCGGCAGATCGAACTGCTTGAAGCAATCAACGAACGTCACCTTGCCGAGCACCCGGGAGCCCACGACCTTGCAGCCCGGATTGCCAGCTATGAGCTGGCCGCGAGGATGCAGACAGCCGCCAAGGAGGCCCTCGACATTTCGGATGAGCCGAACCACATCCGCAGGCTCTACGGCATTGACGAAAAGGAGACCGCTGACTACGGCACCCGCTGCCTGATTGCTCGGCGGCTGATCGAGCGCGGCGTACGGTTCGTGCAGGTGCTCAACAACGGCCAGTCGTGGGACCACCACGGTTCGCTGATATCAGCCCTGCCGGCCCGCTGCCGCGAGGTCGACCAGCCTTCAGCGGCTCTGGTGGCTGATCTCAAGCAGCGAGGCCTGCTCGACTCCACAGTGGTGCAGTGGACTGGCGAGATGGGCCGCCTCCCGGTCCGCCAGAACGACACCGGGCGGGAGAAGTGGGGCCGCGACCACAACACCTATGGCTTCTCGCAATGGGTGGCCGGCGGCGGCTTCCACCGTGGGCATGTCCACGGTGAAACTGACGAGTGGGGCCATCGGGCTGTCACCGACGTGGTACACCACTACGACTGGCATGCCACGCTGCTGCACTGTTTCGGGCTCGACCATGCCGAGCTTGCGTTCTCGCGGGCCGGTGTCAACGCGACCCTCACGGACGGCCAGGCCGCCCGGGTTGTCGAAGAATTGTTGGCCTGATGCTGCTGCCGCAGGCCTCTCCCGAACGCGGTCAGTCCAGCGACCGAAACATTACTTTCCGCCAACGAACCGTGTAGGGGCCGGTGCCCTTCTTGATGCCGTGGACCTGAAACCCAATGTGCCCCTCGGGATCATGGGGCTGGCGAAAGTCAGCCGCCGGCACATCGTTGACCCAGCTACGGTAGTGGTCGCCCTTCACCACGATTCGGTAGGCGTTCCATTCGCCCTTCTTGAAGGCTTCCTTGGCCGCGTCGGTGCGAATCGCACCGGTCTCGGTCAGCGTACTCCACCAGTTTGACCGGCGGGCCTCATCCCAGAAATCACCAGCGGTACCGTTGATCGCAATTTCGCACTGGGGACCGTAGAGCCGGCCAGCTGGTAGCGGCTTGTTTCCCTTCGCACCTTCCGGAGCAGGATCACCCTCTTTCGAAAGATGACTGCGGACTTGGACACCCGAGTTGAGAGCATCATCGACGAGCACCTCAAAGGTCAGTTCAAAGTCACCCACTGGTTTGGCGGTCGCCAGAAAGGTATTGGGGCTGCCGTCAGCAGTCGTGCCAACAAGTACTCCATCCTGAACTTCGTAGCTCGCGGTGCCACTGACAATCTTGAAGCCATCGAGACTGCCATTGGCAAACCAGTGGGTCCAGCCTGCTTCGGCGGCAACGGTCACAGTCGCCCCAGCACTCCAGCCGATTGCCCCAACGGCGATGATAAGTCCTGTAATCCAACCACCAGAAATCGACAACCTGTTGTTTTTCATATTTGCACTCCTGTGAATTTAAGCCGGGAAGAGAAATGGTGGCCTGCGGGCCAGCTGTTTGCAAGCCGCCTCAGGAACGATGGCATCCGACCGCCTAAACGGTAGGCTACCACCGGTCGACATGTAAGATCTGGCTCGTCATGCGATCTGATCACTAGCTTTGGACTACATGCAGAATTTCTTCGGAATTGCATCGGCGTTGTCAGACCTTTGAGAATATCGCTTCTTTCCCTGAAGAATCCCTGTCAAGAAACAACCATGCAACGCACAATAGCGCCCGCTGCAATCACCATCTGCACCCTGCTTCTCGCGCTTTGTTCGCCCGCAACCAGCTGGGCCGAATGGCCGCAGTTCCGCGGTTCGGCCGGTGACGGCCATGCGCCAGCAGGCCCGCTGCCGAGCCGGTGGTCAGAAACCGAAAACGTGTGTTGGAAGACGCCGATTCCCGGCCTGGGCTGGTCATCCCCCGTAATCGTTGGCAATCAGATCTTCCTGACAACCGCAGTTCCGCAGGAAGGTGACAACGAGCCACATGACCTCCAGCTTGTCTGCGTGGACATCACCAATGGCCACATTCAATTTGCCACAACGCTCTTTGAACAACACGGTCCTGTCCAAATGCACAAGAAGAACAGTCATGCCAGCCCGACGCCACTGGTGCGCAACGGACGGGTCTATGTTCACTTTGGCCCTCATGGGACTGCCTGCACAACGCTCGATGGCAAACCAGTCTGGAAGCAGACGCTCAGTTACAAGCCTGTGCATGGCAACGGAGGTTCACCCGTGCTGGTCGGCAACAAACTCGTCATCTCCTGCGACGGTGGTGACGATCAGTATGTGGTTGGCCTTGACTGCACCAGCGGTGAAGTCCGCTGGAAGACCGCACGGGACACGAGCCCTCAGAAGGGCTTTTCTTTCGCCACACCACTGGTTCTTCCAGCAGCGATCTCTGGGACTGACCGCGATCAGGTAATCTGCCCCGGCAGTGATGCTGTCTTCGCGTATGATCCGGCCACTGGTGAGACCATCTGGCGGTTCGACTATCCTGGCGGCTACTCGGTGATTCCGAAGCCGGTCTTTGGCAACGGACTGGTCTATGTTTGCTCAGGCTACGACAAGCCCGCGGTCTACGCGATTAAGCCTGATGGGAGCGGCAACGTCACCGATACCCATCTGGCCTGGAAGCTTGACCGGGGTGCCCCGCACACCCCCTCGTTGCTGGTCGACGGAACTGAGCTCTACCTCGTAACCGACCGTGGAGTGGCTGCCTGTCTCAATGCCCTCACCGGCGAAGAACACTGGCGGGAGCGGCTCGGCGGAAACTTCTCGGCCTCACCGCTGCTCGCAAACGGTCTGGTCTATTTTCAGAATGAGACTGGCGAGGCGACGGTTGTTAAGGCTGGCACAGAGTTCATGGAGGTCTGCCGAAATGTGCTTGGGGACGGCGAGCGGACCTTCGCTTCTTACGGCGTTGGTGATGCAAAACTACTGATTCGTTCAGAAACCGCTCTCCATGCGATTGGTGGCAACAACCGCTGAACATCGACGAGAACCTGCTCTGGAACACGAAACGGAACGGATACTTTAAAGCTTGACGATGATTCGGCCCCTATGCCCGCCGCGCGTTCAATGGGAATTTTCATAACCACAATGGGGCGGTTGCGGTCGCTTTGCAGGAGGGTGAAGCAGGTGTTTACTGCCGGCGTTTTCCACCAGCCTTTTTTGCGTCAAGCAGTCCTGCTCATCGCCGCGGTTGCCATCACCGCTGTTCCGGCTTTTGCTGAAACAGCCGACAGCGAAGCATTTTTTGAAAACCGCATCCGTCCTGTCCTCGCCTCTCACTGCTACAAATGCCACTCCTCAAAAGCCGGTGTTGCAAAAGGTGGACTCGTTCTCGACACCGCTGCCGGACTGTTGCAGGGCGGTGAATCAGGCCCGGTAATAGCACCGGGTTCCCCCGCAGATAGCCTGCTGATTGATGCTCTTCTGTATGACGGTCCGGAGATGCCCCCCGAGGGCCGGCTGGCAGAGTCGGTCATCGCTGACTTCACCCGTTGGATCGCTGCTGGTGCGGCTGACCCTCGACCACTCACGGCAATACCCAAGCGACCCTCAACCACTCCCACCACCAGTGACCACTGGGCCTTTCAGCCGATTACCGACCACACCGTCCCGACAGTGAAACAGAAGGACTGGCCAGCTGATCCGCTCGACGCCTTTATCCTCGCCCGTCTCGAGACAGCCGGCCTGGCCCCCACAGCCCCAGCCGACCGGCCGACACTGATCCGTCGGCTCACCTTTGATTTAACTGGCTTGCCTCCGACACCAAAGGAGGTTGCAGACTTTGTTGACGATCCTTCGCCACAAGCAATCCCCAAACTGGTTGACCGATTACTGGCTTCAAAGCAGTTCGGCGTCTACTGGGGCCGACACTGGCTCGATGTAGCGCGCTACGCTGACTCCAATGGGGGTGACTTCAATGCCACCTTCCACGATGCCTGGCGGTACCGCGATTATGTGATCGATTCCTTCAATGAAGACAAGCCGTTCAATCATTTCATTCGTGAACAGGTTGCTGGTGATCTACTCCCTGCCTCCAATCAGCAGCAGCGGGCAGAACAACTTATCGCTACCGGATTTTTGATGATCGGCACCAAGATGCTGAGTGAACGCGACAAGGAAAAACTCTTGCTCGATGTCGCAGATGAACAAGTTGGAGCCATAGGTTCGGCAATCATGGGGATGACGCTCGGCTGTGCCCGTTGCCACGATCATAAGTTTGACCCTATCAGCACTGCCGACTATCACGCAGTCGCTGGGATCTTCACGAGCACCGAAACCCTCAGGGGAGAGAGCCAACGGTACGTCTCAACGTGGCCGCGGCGGGAACTGCCCACCCCACACGAACACCGCGAGGCCGTCACCAATCACACTGCTCGCAAAAATAAAATTGAAACAGCGATCAAAACAGCACGAGAGCAGCTCGCCGGCCACGAGCGGCAGTTGCAAAATCTAGAAGATGGCCGACTGACCCTTACCGTTGATAATTCAGAAGCTCGATTAACAGGATTTTGGAAGTCATCGAATTACTTTCCAAACTTCATTGGCAGCGACTACCTTCATGACGAGAAGTCAGAGAAGGGCAAGAAGTTTGCTGAGTTCAGCTTCCTCGTGCCGGCCTCCGGTCAGTATGAGGTTCTGCTGTCATACACACCGGGCTCAAACCGGGCGGCCAACGTGCCGGTGAGCATCCGGCATGCCGAAGGCGAGGTCGAGGTAACCGTTGACCAGCGTCCTAAACCGCCCATCGACAACAGGTTCGTATCACTCGGCTTATTCCCCTTCTCTCACGCAGCAAAGGCGGGCCTCACGATCGCCACCCGTGACACCGAGGGGTATGTGATTGTTGATGCTGTGCGGCTGCGGGCAGACTCATCAGTGGCAATGCCACCGGATGTTGCCGCTGCGGGCACGAAGGAACTTGTAGATCGCGTCGCAGCCGATCGCTCGACGGTTGAACGGCTTGAAGCTGAACTGAAGGCATTACAGCAGGATGCCCCACCTCCCCTACCGACCGCCTTCGCGGTGGGCGATGCCGCAAAAATCGCCGACACAGCCATTCGGATTCGGGGCGAGCCCCAAAATCACGGAGCCGTCATCCCTCGAGGTGTGATCAGGACAATCTCGGCAACGCCCCAGCCGACTTTTCCCAAGGACACGAGCGGCCGGGTGCAACTTGCAGACTGGCTGGTCGATCCAAATCATCCACTGACCTCCCGGGTCTATGTCAACCGTATCTGGCACCACCTGATCGGCTGCGGCATCGTCGCAAGTGTCGATAACTTCGGGCTCCGGGGCGATCGCCCAAGTCACCCAGACCTGCTCGATTTCTTAACCCTTCGATTTCGGGAAGGTGGCTGGTCCACCAAGACGCTGATCCGCCGGATCGTCCTCTCGGCAACCTACCGCCAAAGCAGCCAGTTCGACCATGACTCTTGGCAAGAAGACCCGGATAATCGGCTGCTCTGGCGGGCCAACCGCCGCCGGCTGCCCGCCGAAGCAATTCGCGATGCCATGCTCAGCGTCGCCGGCCATCTCGATTTATCACCGGCAGAATCACCGGTCTCGGGACTCGGCACGCTTGTGACTCAAAACACCTCCGAAGAAAAGCCTTATGAGCGGCAGGGGAGTTCAAACAGGAGCGTCTATCTGCCGATCATCCGCTCTGAATTGCCCGACATTCTCAGCATTTTTGACTTTGCTGATCCTGACACGGTAACCGGCCGACGAGCAGAGACAAATGTGCCAACACAGCCGCTATTTCTGTTAAACAGTTCATTCGTGGCTGAGCAGGCGCAACGGACTGCCAATCGAATCCTCGACCAGCAACCGGACTCGGCGGCTGATGTAATAGAACGCTGCTTCATTCTGCTGCTGGCCCGCAAACCAACCGCTTCGGAACGAACCGTCGCTGAAGACTTCCTGGCCGAACGAGGGGCCACCCCAACAACGGTGGCCGATCTGGTGCAGGCCTTGTTTGCATCGACACCCTTCCGCCTGCTTGACTGAAATCAACGAGGACGCTCCATGACAAGCTACTTTGCAACTCGCCGTGAGCTGCTTACCGGTCTTGGGCTGGGTGGAATCTCACTCGGCTCCAGCGCGGGGCTGGCAGCAACCGAGAACCATGAGTTACGGGGCCGTCCTGATGCGGCGGCCAAGCGGGTAATCTTTCTGTTCATGCACGGTGGCCCTAGCCAAGTCGACCTGTTCGACTACAAGCCAAGGCTGCAGCAGGACGATGGGAAGCCGTTGCCATTCGCCGCGGCAGAACACATTGACGCCAAGTCAAAGCTCCTCAAATCTCCCTGGAAATTCCGGCGGCACGGTGAATCGGGCGGCTGGGTCTCAGAACTGCTCCCGCACACGGCGCGGCTGATCGATGATCTCTGCGTCATTCAATCCCTGCACAGCAGGGGCCAGTCGCATGGCCAGGCCGTGTCGATGATGCACACCGGAAGCGATAATCTGATTCGGCCATCGGTGGGAGCTTGGGTCTCCTACGGCCTGGGGACAGCCAACAACAGCCTGCCAACCTTTGTCTCCATCAGCCCCGCAAGTGGACACGGAGGCCCTCGCAACTATGGTGCGGCATTTCTGCCGGCCAAGCATCAGGGCACCCGAATCGGCACCTCCGGAACGCTTGGCGAGGCTGAGATTCCGCACCTTCACCGCCACGGGTCGTCCTCCAGTCGTCAGCGCCAACAAGTTGATCTGATTCAGGCATTCAATCGTCGGCATCTCGCCCGGGCCGACTTTGACACCACTATTCAGGCTGAGATTGACTCCGTTGCTCTCGCCTACCGCATGCAGCAAGAGGCGCCGCACGTGCTTGATCTCAACGCCGAGTCAGCACATACCCATCAACTCTACGGCATCGGCTCGAAGCCGACCGACAACTTTGGCCGCCAGTGCCTGCTTGCCCGCCGGCTCGTCGAACACGGTGTTCGGTACGTCGAGGTATCGACCGGCAATCGCTGGGACCAGCATGGAAATCTCAAATCGGGCCACGAGAAGAACACCGCAATGACCGACCAGCCGATTGCTGGTCTCCTCACCGACCTAAAGGCTCGAGGAATGCTTGAGGACACGCTTGTTGTCTGGGGGGGTGAGTTTGGCCGCACACCGATTGCTCAAGGGACCAACGGCCGGGATCACAATCCACAGGGATTCACAATGTGGCTCGCCGGAGGTGGCATTCGCCCGGGCCTCAGGTATGGTGCCACTGATGAATACGGCTACTACGCCGTCGAGCAGCGGGTTCACGTTCATGACCTCCACGCGACCATGCTGCATCTGCTCGGGCTCGATCATGAGCAGCTCACCTATCGGTACGCTGGACGTGACTTCAGACTGACCGATGTCTTCGGCAATGTGATCTCCGACATCGTGGCCTGACCGACTGGCAGGCTGTCTTTCACTCATCTGCCCACGCTGGCCATTCCTGCAACTAGCAGCCGAGAACCACGGTCGGGTTTCAAGGCGTCAGATTCCCTCCAACTGACCCGTCGCATCACCCAGCATGTTGTCGCGAACGCCCATTCGATCAAGCAGGGCAGCGTGGAGGTTCATCAGCGGCGTCTTGGCAGGATACTGGATGTGCCGTCCCGGATTGAGCTGACCACCTCCACCACCAGCGAGCAGAATCGGCAGATTATTGTGGTCATGCCGATTCCCATCTCCGATACAACCTCCGTAGACCAGCATGGTGTTGTCGAGCAGCGATGTGTCGCCCTCACGAATCTCCCGCAAACGGCCGAGGAGATAGGCCAGTTGCTCCATATGGAAGCGATTAATCTTCCTGATCTTGGCATGCTTCTCAGGGTCGTTCTGATGATGGGACAACGAGTGATGTCCTTCCGGGACCCCAATAAAGTCATAGCTCCGATTGCTCCCCTCGTTGGCAAAGACCATCGTGGAAATCCGGGTCGCATCGACTCGGAAGGCCATCACCAGCAGATCCGACAGCAACTGCAGATGCTCCTGATACGATTCAGGAACGCCATCGGGCTTCAGCATTTTTTCTGCCGGCCCGCCGTCATTTTTCCCCGCTCGCTCGACCCGCCGCTCAAGTTCACGGACTCCCGTGAGATACTCATCGATTTTTCGCTGATCGGACTTGCCAACCATGCGTTGCAGCCGCTTTGCATCATCGACCGCGAAGTCGAGAATACTGCGGCTGAAGCGAAGCCGCTTCGCGCGGGCCCGTCGCGATTCACCGGCAGCAGCGTCCTCGAAGAGTCGCTCGAAGATCAGCCGCGGATCCCGCTCCTTTGGAACTGGCTGAGTCTCACTCTTCCAGGAAATAGTCGAGGAGTAGGCGCAGCTATAGCCAGAGTCACAGCTCCCATTCGTCTTGCCACCGTCAGCACCTATCTCAAGGGACGGGAACCGTGTCCGCCGACCGACCACCGCAGCAGCGACCTGGTCTACGGAAACTCCCGCCTGAATATCGGCTCCGTCAGTCTTGCGGGCCTGTACGCCAGTCAAAAATGTGGTCATTGCCCGGGCATGATCTCCGGGACCATCACCGTTGGCGTTCGCTTTTTGCTGCCCGAGCCCACTGAGAATGCTGAACTGTCCCCGGAGGTCCTGAAGCGGCTCAAGAATCGCAGGCAACTCGAATTGGCTTCCTTCTGACGCTGGTGTCCAATCGGGCATATGGACACCGTTGGGCGTGTAGACAAACGCCAGCCGGAGCGGTCGCCGTCCCCGGTATCCAGCGGCAGCTGCCCGCCCGACGGGCGTCATTGCTTCAAGCATTGGCAACCCAATGGAAACACCCGCTGCCCGCAGTACCGTCCGCCGCGAAAGTTGCTTCGTCATTCCTGTCCTCCTGATTCCCGCTGCTGGAACGCCGGACTCTTCACAATTTCCTCGATCACTACCGCAAAGCGGTCGTCCCCAGCACGACAGTTGGCCACAATTCGCTCAATTGCACAGGCATCGTAATACTCCAGCCCGCGTCCAAGTGCATACGTAAGCATTTTTTCGGCAAAACACCGACGAAAATCATCAGCCCGATCGAGCAGCAGGGCTCGAAGTTCTGCCGGACCGGAAAATTTTTTCCCATCGGGCAACTCCCCGCTGGCATCGATTGGAAAGCTTCCTTCGTGGTCCCGCCAACTGCCGATCGCATCATAATTCTCGAGTCCAAATCCGAGCGGGTCCAGCATTTTGTGGCAGGTGGCACAGGCAGGGTCTGCCCGATGCTGTTCCATCCGCTCGCGCAGGGTTCCGGTAAGCTGGCTTGTACCGGCTTCGGCAAGCTGCGGAACCCCGGCCGGCGGCTCTGGCGGTGGGCTGCCAAAAAGCGTCTCCAGAATCCACTTGCCCCGCTTCACAGGATTAGTCCGGGTGGGGTTGGAGGTGACGGCCAGAATGCTCGCCTGACCAAGCAGGCCGCCCCGCCGGCCACCCGCTAGCCCAACCTTCTGGAAATCGGCGGTCTCGATGTCAGGAATTCCGTAGTGTTTGGCTAGTCGCTCGTTCACGAAGGTGTAATCGGCATCAAGAAATTCAAGAATGCTTCGGTCCTCCGCGATGATGGTCGCGAAGAACAACTCCGTTTCCCGCCGCATTGCCCGTCGTAGATCGGAATCGAACGCTGGAAAATGCTTTCTGCTCGGAAAAAACTCCTCTAAGGCTCGTAGCTGGAGCCACTGCCCAGCAAAGTTTTCAACCAGCGCCGTGACCCGTTCATCTCGCAACATTCTCCGAGCCTGACTAACCAGCTGATCGGCAGTATGCAATTCCCCTCGGGCAGCAGCCCGGAAGAGCTCATCGTCGGGCATACTACTCCAGAGAAAGTAGGACAGACGACTGGCCAGTTCAAAGTCGTTGAGTTCGCGAACCTGTCCCTGTTCAGGATCGGCCTCGAGCCTGAACAGGAACGACGGCGATACAAGCACTGCCGCGATCGCCAGTTGTGTCGCCCGTTCAATTGGCTCTCCATTGCGACGAGCAAGCCTGAAGATATCCCCAAGCCCTTCAATATCCGTCACGGTCGCCCGCCGCCGAAAGGCTCGCGAGGCGAGCGGATTGAGCAGGTGCATGGCCGCGTCCGTCTGGCTTTCAATCGTGGCCTCACGGTCAATGGGTGGATCAAAAAATCGCTGGTGAAATTCGGGTGGGTTCTCGGGAGGGCCACCAATCGGCCCGATCAGCTCGACCGCGTCGATATGTAAATTCCGATCGAGTTTTTTCCCTCCATTCTGTTCTGCCGCAAGGAAAAAATCGTTCAGAAAAGCAACGCCGAACTGATGCTTTCCCGCCTCGAGCTTGAGCTGAAACTCATAATCAATCGCGTCTCCGGGACCATTGGGAACCGGTACTTTTTTGATCGGCCGACCATCCATGCCGACCAGCATGAGGCACGGCTGCGGACCTGCCTGATCACCCCAGGCCTCGACCCGCAGTAGATAGTCGCCTGCTGATGAGATTTCGGTGTCGCGGACGAACTGCCCCGTCCTCCCCAGCGTCTCACCCTTGAGTTGCTGAGTCTCAGCAGCATCGACATCGTTACTGGCGATCACGGTTCGGACAATTTCCTCCGCCGCATCAACGTACCGCTCGAACAGCACGGGGGACACGCTGAGAACATCACCGATTGAATCGAATCCGTACCCGACATCGTCATGAGGGAAGGTCCGGGCAACCTGCAAGTCGACACCGAACAGATCGCGAATGGTGTTGTCGTATTCCTGGCGATTCAATCGCCGGATGGTGACGCGACCGGGCCGCTCACCACCAGAGCAGTCAGCCTTCAACGCGACCTGTGTGATCCACGCTTCCAGCATCTGACGATCTGTATCGCTTGGCTGGGCCGCATCATCTGGTGGCATTGCCCTGCCCCGCAGCTGATTGAGCACCCGTACCCAGGTTGCTCGATCCGTTGTCCGTGCCGTCTCGACCGTCAGCGTTTCAACGGCCAGACCCCCTTCAGCGTCAGTGCCCGCGTGGCAATCAGCACAGTAGCGGCCAAGGAATTGCTGAACCTCGGCAAACGGAGCCGCCGAAACCGGAAGACTCAGCCCAGCCCAGCCAAAGCAAAATAGCCAGACGATCAGCCTTGTCGCTCCCGCCATGACGGCGGGGAACTCTCGCTGTCTTGAAACAATATTCATGGTCCGTGCCCGCGAAGTCTTCTTCTCTTTATGATTGACCACATCCAGAGAAAGGGCAACTCGCAGACACGGACCACCGCGATCGCCGCCCCTCCGTGACGAACACTGGCCTGTCAGCCTGCGACAAAATCATCGAGGTAGGCCCGCGAACGGTTGATCTCTGCGGTGATGGTCGGCACCGTGTCGAGAATCGGCACACCGCGGGGCACCGGGTGCATGAAGATCTCTACCGGCCCGGCAAACCGCATCTCGGCAAGCTGCCGCATCAGGGGACCGAAGTCGAGCGGACCGCGACCCGGCAGCTGCAGCAGTTCGTCCTGCTTTGGCAGCTTCTCCTTTGAGCCCTTCCCATGTTGCTGGGCATAGACGAACTTCAGCCGCGGGCCGAGTTCGCGGGCCAATGAAGCGACCAGCTCTCCATCTTGGGGCAGGTGATGCGGTGCCAGAGCGACGCCAACCCGGTCACTCGTTACCAGCTCTCCGAACCAGCGGATCGAGTCGGGGGAATTGATCAGCGAGTTGGAGTGATTCTCAATCGCCAGGACACCGCCTGTCTCTTCTGCCGCGGCGATTGACGGTCGGAGCTTCTCCAGAAACCGCTTAATCT
>Ga0209986_10004199_pt1 | contig 12303 bp, 11 predicted proteins | sample BlataG_FD_183168 | JGI IMG/M metagenome (GOLD analysis project Ga0209986, IMG submission 183168) | Deep subsurface microbial communities from Black Sea to uncover new lineages of life (NeLLi) - Black_00105 metaG (SPAdes) (version 2) | ecosystem: Environmental > Aquatic > Marine > Oceanic >...
AGTGTTTAGCAAAGTCTCCCACTTGGTAATCAAGAAATGCCGTACCCAAAATAGCAAGTCCAAGGGTTCCACCTAACTGGCGGACAGTACTCACAGTTCCTGAAACAAGCCCTCTTCTCTCTGGAGGTTGCTCACCCATGGAAGTTGCATAGCTTGGCGTGAAAATAAAAGGGATGCCAAATCCAAAAGGGATAAAGATCGAAAGAAGTACCCAGATATTTTTCACTTCGAGATTTTGTAAAAACCAAATTAAAGAACCAATAATAAGACAAAAGCCGATTGCAATGGGAATCCGTGGTCCCTTTTTATCGAGAAGATGTCCCCCGAGCGGCGCGGCAATCATGATCGGCAGGTTAGATAACAAGCTCAAAGCCCCTGCTTGAGTGGGGGTAAATCCCAAAACATTTTGAAAATAAATAGCCCAAAAAACAGTGACCATGAGGATGAATTGAGTGCAAAAAATGCCGGTGATAGCACCAGCAAAGGTCCTATTGCGAAAGAGGGAAAAATCGATGTAGGGATCTTTGACATCGCGATCCAGTTTCCAAAGAAGAAAAAGAAGGAAGCATCCAAAAACGATCAGACCAATGGTCCAATAAGAGACCCAGCCCAAACTTTTGGCTTGCATCACGGCTACGACAATTGCACTGATTCCCAAACTAAATGTAATAAACCCCATCCAATCAAAATGATTGGGTTTTCCCTTACTCTTGGGTACGATAATGAGCGTAAGGATAAGTCCCACTATTGCGATGGGAAGATTGATCCAGAAGACAAGGCGCCAAGTAAAATACTGAGAAAAAAGACCTCCAATAAAGGGGCCAAGGGCAAGAAAAATAGAGCCGATACTGACATAAAGTCCCATGGCCTTCCCTCTTTGGCGAGGAGGGAAGGCGTTGTAGTTGATCGCACTAGAGCTAGGAATGAGAAGAGCCCCGCCAACCCCCTGCAAACTTCTCCCAACAATGAACCACCACTCAGAATAGCTCAAACCACAAAGAGCAGAGCTCACTGCAAAGAGAACAAGGCCAAAGCAAAAAATCTTCCGGTGTCCTACGTGATCGGCAATCCGCCCGCCCGCTAGCAAGAAGATTGAGAGAACGAGGATGTAGGCATTGACAATCCACTGCATTCCTAGCTCAGAAAGGGCGAGAGACCGTTGAATCGTGGGCAAGGCGACAGGCAGTACAGTCACATCGATGAAAATCATCGAGATGGCGCTTGTCATGGCAAGCAGTACCCACCATTTCCGGTTTTTGTCAGTTATTTTAAACACTTTGCTATTTGCACCATGTTGAGAGCGGCCCCTTTGAGTAGTTGATCGCCTACGACCCACATCTCGAGAGTATTTTTCTGCGTCTTATCCAAACGGATATTTCCGCAGAGTACCGGTTTTTGCCCACTTGCGTCAAGAGGAGTGGGATTTTCTTTTACCTGGACGCCAGGGGCGCTATGGAGAAGTTCTAAAACTTCCCTAAAATCAATGGGCTGATTAAATTCCACATTGATCGCCTGGGAGTGGACCCGAAAAACCGGAACGCGGATACATCTGGCGCTAACACCAATGTTCTCACTCTCGAGAATCTTACGCGTCTCTTCACCCATTTTCCTTTCTTCGTCCTCTGCCGATTCGTGAGGAAAGACATTAAAGGCGCAAGAGACGGGAAAGCAGCTTGGAGGTGATGAATTTCCTGAAAGAGAAGCTCTAGTTTGCTCTTTTAGCTCTTCGATGCCTCTTTTTCCAGCGCCGCTGACAGCTTGATAGGTCGATACGACAATTCTTTTGATCCCATATTTCTTGTGCAGGGGAGCTAGGGGAAGGAGCATGAGTGTCGTTGTGCAATTGGGTGAGGAGATAATTCCAGGATGATCATCGAGAGCATGGGCATTGATTTCTGGAATGACCAAAGGAACTGAAAAGTCATTGCGATAGGCACTACTCGCATCGATACAAATCACTCCCTCTTTTCTAGCTTGCGCGATCAAATCTTTAGCTTTTTTCGCCTCTAAGCAGAAGAAAGCTAAACCAATCCCTTCAAAGGAAATGGAGGACTTGGAATCAAACAAAACCAAATCTTCCCCAGGTAGAAGATTTTGGATTTCAAGTCCAACGGCGCCAGTGGCGCCCACAATTGCCATTTTCATATCTCTAGACTATTGGACTTAAATGAAAAAAGCGATTAAAGAAATATATATATGCTTAAGAAGTACCTGATCCCTATTTTAGCAAGCGCGGGTGCCTTGATGGCATTGATCATGGTGATCATTGGTTTGCAAAAGCCTCCTGTTCCGCCAATTGATCATCCCCCAGCTACCTCTCCATTTCTTCACTATGTGGCAGGATCGGGAATCATTGAGGCGAGCTCACTCAACATCAACGTATCTACAGCCATCGAAGGGCCTGTAGAAGCCGTCTTCGTTCAACCCGGGGATATCGTAGAAAAGGGGACTCCACTTTTTAGAGTCGATACGAGAAATCTTGTCGCAAATGAAAAGCAAGCATCTGCTGCGCAAACAGTGGCCGTTGCTAATTTCAACAGATTGGTGAACCAGCCCCGCCAAGAAGAGATTCCTCCTTTAGAGGCCCAAGTTAAGCAGGCGAAATTGCGCCTTTCAGATGAGTTTACACAGTACTCGCTTTTTCAGAATGTCTGCGATAAACGGGCGATTAGTTTCAATGACTTCAATCAGCAAAAGTATGCCGCAGGCATTGCAAAGGCCGAACTTAGACAAGCACAGGCCGAGCTGGATCTTTTACAGGCAGGAGCTTGGATCGAAGATATCAAAATTGCAAACAATCAAGTGGAAGAGGCTGTCGCCGTTCTCAATGTGGCAAGTACACAGGTAGAAAGGGCCACAACAAGGGCCCCTTTTAATGGGATGGTGATGCAGGTCAACATCAATGTAGGGGACTTTGCTAGAGGATCACGAGAAGATACAATTTTCCAGGATTCGATTATGGTATTTGGCGCTATCGATCCGATGCATGTGCGCATCGATGTGGATGAAGACGATGCCTGGCGCGTATTCCAAGGGGCTCCGGCAGTAGCATATGTGCGAGGTAATAGCGAAATATGTTTTCCCTTAGAGTTTGTTCGGATCGAGCCCTATGTGATCCCTAAGAGAACACTCACTGGAGAAAATTTAGAGCGGGTCGATACACGTGTTCTCCAGCTTATCTACCGCTTTCAGAAAAAAGATCTGCCTATTTACTTAGGACAATTGCTCGATATCTTCATTGAAGCCAAACCTTCTCAGGGCGTATGAAAAAGCTCATTCCCCTTCTTTTTTTGGCAGGCTGCACCCTTGGCCCCGATCACCAAACGCCAGAAGTTTGCTTGCCCAGCTATTATGAAGAAACCCCTTGTGATACTGAGCCTGTAGATCTGGCCATCTGGTGGCATCAATTCGACGACCAGCTCCTCAATGAACTTGTAGAAGAAGCTCTTGCTTGTAACTATGATCTGCAGATTGCCTTGCACAAAATCGAAGAGATCAGGGCCTTGTATAAGATCGATCGATCCGAGCTTTATCCCCAAATCCAAGGAAATATGGTGGCCATTAGAGATCGTAGGTCAGAAAATTTAGGGAGTGGCATTGTAGAGGCGACGCAATCCCCAACAGAAATTTTTCCGACCGACTTTACGGGTCCTCTCACTCAATACTTTTTTCAAGTGGGTTTTGATGCTTCCTGGGAAATCGATATCTTTGGGAAGAATAGGCGTAAAACCCAGGCTGCATATCACGATTTTGAGGTGAGCCAAGAAAATGCCCTCGATGTGCAGATCACTTTAGTTAGTGATGTAGCTAGATCCTATGTCGATATCCGTTCCTTTCAGCAGCAAATTCAAGCAAAAAAAGAGCAAATTGAGAGGCAAGCAGATCTACTAGAGCTAGCTTGTAGCAGATACGCTGCAGGGTTAACCTCATACTTGGATGTGACGCAGGCCAAGGCTCTGCTCGATGCGCAAAAAGCTACCCTGCCCCCTTTGCAGGAAGAACTCAAAGTGACCATCCATGGCTTAGCCATACTCCTAGGCAAAGCCCCAGAAAATTTCTGTATCGATGAAGGGTGTATCCCCATGGCAGCGGGCCTCATCCCCTCTGATCTTCCTTCCGATCTCCTTCTTCGCAGGCCAGATATCCGCGGGGCAGAACGCGAAATTGCGGCAGCTACCGCTCGAATAGGGCAAGCCAAAGCGGAGCTTTTTCCTACCTTTTCCCTACTCGGCTCATTTGGAACACAAGCTAATGTCTTGGACAAAGTCTTCGTTTGGCCGAGTCGTTTTTGGAGTATTGGCCCCTCAATGATTTGGAATCTCTTTACCGGGGGACGCCTACTTGCTCAAATCGAAGTGACGAGCGAAAGACAAAAACAAGCCATTCTTACCTACGAAAAATCCATTAATGACGCCCTCAAAGATGTAGAAGATAGGCTCGTCGGTTACTTCAAGGAAGAAGAGCGGCTGATCGCATTAGAGGAGCAACTTTGCACCATATCTTTATCGCGTGATCTCACATACGATCAATATCTTGCTGGACTCATTTCTCTAGATAGCGTGCTCGATACAGAAAGAAACCTGTACCTAACACAAAAAGATATGATAGAGAGTCAGGGGACAGTGATGCTGCAACTCATCAGGTTGTATAAAGCATTAGGAGGAGGCTGGGAGTGTTTCGCTTCGCAATAAAAATCTTGATGGGAGACAAAGCCAAATACATTGGTATGATCCTAGGGCTTACCTTTGCCTCCTTTATCATCGTACAGCAAGCTGCTATCTTTATAGGCCTAATGACCCGTACTATCGGATTCATTGAAGACACCTCCCAACCCAATATCTGGGTGATGGATCCTAAAGTAAAGTTCGTCGATGATATCAAGCCCATGAACGTCAATGAACTCTTCCGTGTACGGAGCATCGAAGGGGTCGAATGGGCCGTGCCCATGTTCAAAGGGATCATCCGCTCTAGTGTGGGAGATGGCAATTTCCAGAATACCATCGTCATCGGCATCGATACAGCAAGTTTCATCGGCCGTCCTCCAATACTCTTGGAAGGAAATATCGAAAACTTGCGCAATACAGATGCCATCATCGTGAGCAGGGAAGGAGCAGAAAATCAACTAGCTAGAATCGATCCTAAAACCAACAAAAAAATTCCTCTACAAATCGGGGAATCTATCGAAATCAATGATAACCGAGCTGTTGTCGTAGGGATTTGTGATATTTCCCGCACCTTCCAAACTCAGCCCGTTGTCTATACGACCTTCAGGCGTGCCATCCGGTTTTCCCCCATCGTGAGGAAAAACCTCTCCTTTGTGCTTATAAAATCAGCACCATGGATCAAGCCCCAAGAGCTCTGCGATCGAATTGAAAGGATCACAGGACTCGCTGCTTACACGGATGAGCAGTTTCGAAGCTTCACCATCAACTACTTCCTCAAACAGACGGGCATACCCGTCAATTTTGGCGTCGCCATTTTACTTGGATTCATCATCGGAATTGCGATTGCAGGCCAAACTTTTTACAACTTCACCCTCGATAACCTCCGTTACCTCGGTACATTCAAAGCCATGGGCGCAGACAACAACCTACTCACCAAAATGATCCTCCTCCAATCAGCCGTCGTGGGCACTCTTGGCTGGGGTATTGGCATTGGGGCCGCCGCTCTCTTTGGGATCGTCTCAAAAGGAACACAGCTCTCCTTCCTTCTCCCTTGGCAGCTCTACCTCGGCAGCTATATCGCGCTCCTAGTGATCTGTCTCATCTCCGCCTACATCAGCATCAACAAAATACGCCGCCTAGAGCCCGCCATCGTCTTCAAGAGTTGATTGGACTTCTTTATGATAAGTAAGTGCTTTTTGTAGAATGGATCAAATCCAGCACCTTCTTTTCTAGGTGTTTAGGATTTTGGACTCGAATGATCTTCAAATTAGCAAACTTGGAGAGCAAATATGGGTAGGTACGACGCCTTTTCCAATAGGCTTTAAAGGCATAGACAAAGATCGAATCCTTACTAAAGAATTGCCTACGCAAACTCTCTTTGCAACCGGCCCAGAGTATTTCTTTGGTGAAAGCCCTTCGCGTAATTCGTTTCACGAGGCGATATAGTATTACGTAAAGAGGATAGTCGAGCCAAATGACGACATCTGCTCTTGGCCAGATGAGATCGTGGCTCGCTCTACTATAATTACCATCGGTCACCCACTTTTCGCCAGCCACAGCTTTTTTAACGTGATCGTAGAACACATCATCCTCCACCTGCTTCCAATTGGGCTCCCAATTAATAGCATCGAGCTCAACATGGGGGATGTCTAATTCTCGAGAAAGTCTTTTGGCCAAAGTGGTTTTTCCACTTCCGCACGTTCCTATAATTGCTATTTTCATATAAAAAGGGGGATAGGCGGTAATTATATGGCAGCAGCAGTTATTTGCAAAGGAGTGACAAAAGCATTTGGTGATGGGGCTTCGCGTGTCGAGGCCCTCCGTGGCGTTGATTTAGAGCACAAGCAAGGAGAGCTTTTGATGATAGTCGGACCATCAGGCTCTGGTAAAACGACCCTTATTTCCATCATCGCAGGTATTTTGGATCCTACAGAAGGGGAGTGCAGTGTTTTAGACCGCAATTTAAAAGAGCTGCAAAATTCGGCTCTTACGCAATTTCGAGGGAAGAAAATTGGATTCGTCTTTCAGGCATTCAATCTCATCCCTATGTTAACTGCGACAGAAAATGTGGCCGTTCCGCTTCTCTTAAATGGTGTTGAGTATGACGAGGCTCTGGTAAAAGCTGCTGAGCTGCTCAAACGTTACGGCTTAGAAGATAAGGTAGACAAGTACCCGAAAGACCTTTCAGGAGGAGAGCAACAACGTGTTGCGATTGCCAGAAGCTGTATTCACGAGCCTGAGCTCATCGTCTGCGATGAACCGACAAGTAGCCTTGACTCAGAGACAGGGGCAAAGGTAATGGAGCTTTTTCGCCAAGAAGTGCTCGAGAAAAATTGCTCTCTTATTATCGTGACCCACGATAGCAGGATTTTCTCCTTTGCAGACCGAATCCTAAAACTTGACGATGGCAGAGTCGTTGAGAATTCCACCAATAATCACTAAAAGTTATGGCCGTTTATAAAAATCTATATCTGGCCACAACTTCTTTTCAAAAAAGTTGTGGCCGCATATACTGATTTATATCTGGCCATAAAATTGGAGAATAGGCAGTGGTTATCATAGGAAGAGAGCAAGAAAAAAAGACTTTCAAGAAGGCTTTGCAGTCCAAAGAGGCAGAATTTATTGCCCTATATGGAAGAAGACGAGTGGGCAAAACATTTTTAGTTCGAGAATATTTTTCTAAAAAAGGGACCTTTTTTGAGTTCTCAGGATTAAAAAACGCTCCGCTTTCCATTCAACTTGAAAATTTTGTCAAAGCTCTTGCCCGAGTTTTTTATAAGAATGCGCCACTGCAAGTCCCCAAAAATTGGCAAGAGGCCTTTGAGCTGTTAACAGAACAAATTGAAAAGCATCCAAAGTCAAAAAAAATCATTTTGTTCATGGATGAGTTTCCTTGGCTTGCAACTCCAAAATCTGGAGTGGTTCAAGCTCTGGATTATTTTTGGAATCAATTTTGGTCTCGATTTCCCAATTTAATTTTAGTTGTGTGTGGTTCTGCAGCCTCTTGGATGCTAGAGCATCTTATCCAAGCGAAGGGGGGATTGCACAACCGCCTTACCAAACGGATTTTGTTAGAACCATTCAATTTGAAGGAGGTAGATAAATTTCTAAAAAGTAGAAAAATCAAGCTAAGTCAAAAGCAGGTTGTCGATCTTTATATGTGTATGGGGGGAATCCCGTATTACCTTAAGGAACTCGAATCTGGAAAATCTGCTACACAACTTATCGATAGAATTTGCTTCCAAAAAGATGGGCTACTACACACTGAATTTGAAAATCTCTTTTATTCGCTATTTGATCATGCTGATCTGCATTTTGATATCGTGAGAGAAATTGCTAAAAAAGGAAACAAAATTTCCAGACAAGACCTCATTAAAAATCTCCATCTTTTTTCGGGAGGGAATTTAAAAAAACGTCTAAATGAACTCGAAGCGTCTGGCTTTGTGCAGGCCTATGTGCCCTACGGCAAAAAGGAGAGAGATCGATATTTTCGTATTACTGATGAGTATTCTTATTTTTATTTAAAGTGGATTGAGCCAGTGCGCAAAACAGGAACGAAAATAGGGAGTGATTATTGGAAAAATCTAGTCAAGACTCCAAAGATTTCTACCTGGGCAGGGCTTTCCTTTGAAAGTGTTTGCTTAAAACATATTCATCAAATCCAAGCAGCACTGGGACTTGAAAAAATCGCATGCAAAACAGGGGCTTGGAGATTTGTCCCTAAAAAAGGAAGTGTTGAAGAGGGCGCTCAAATAGATCTATTATTTGATCGAGAGGATGGAGTCATAACAATATGCGAAATCAAATACTCAGAGAAGCTCTTTGCTTTGGATAAGCAATATGCAAAGAAGCTTTTAAAAAAAATGGACATATTTGAAGAGAAATTTCGTAGCGAGAAAGAGTTGTTCTTGGCTTTAATCACTACAGTGGGGCTGAAAAAAACGGCATGGGCCAAGGAAATAGTCCAGGATGTGGTCACCTTAAAAAACTTATTTGTTTAGACCTCTTGCAGCAAAAAGAGCCCGAGATCATCATCTTGCACTGGGCGAAAGATATACTAAAAACACATGGAAGAACCGATTTCTGACAACGTCGGCTTTGCCTTAGAATTCCTGTCTTCACTCGCGTCTTGCCTTTGGGCAATGGCCGCTTGTTTCAGACCAAAATTCTAAAGCAATTTTCTTGTCATATTCACGATTCTTCCATGTGTTTCGGTATAGATCTCAGGCTTGATGGATACGAAGAAATCTTCAGGCTTTTGCTCCAACAAAAAATGGAAGCACGCAATCGTGAAATCCCTCTATACATGTCGCTCTTCCAGAGAGAGCCGTGATAACTTCATAGCTAGTAATTGTGGCCGCTCCCAAAGAAACGAGATAGAGAGGAATCCTCTTAAATAGAGGAAGTTGAGATTTGATCATTCCCCCCCCATAGAGGACTGAAGCGGGACTTGGGATACCATGCAGCTGTAAAGCAGCGTTTTGCTAGATAAGCTGTTGCTGTAAAAACAATCACACGACTTGCGAACGTATCGGGATTCTCTGAGACAATTTAGTGAATTGCCCAAATTTCTCTCCCAGGAAGCCTTTATCTGTCATAAGAAGTTCGCGAACTTTTTTCACTACTGGCGATAATAAATCTCCTGCTGTGTGGAGAGTTCCATTTGCATGAAAGGTTTCAAACACCTTTTCTTGAGTATTGTTAAGTGCGAGCGTGCCATATTTTAATGTAGAATGCATAAACCTTTCGAGAAAAGGTAGCATGACTTCAAGAGTTTAGTTAGACATAAATTCTCCTTATATGTTTTTAGACCAATTAGCGAATTTTAGAGAAACAGTCTAGAGAATATATGAATTCATGACCATTGTCTTTTTTCGAAAGGTTAGGGGGCAATCAGAGGTGTGAATGAAAATCTCTTGCAGTCGAAGAGACCAAGGTCGCTCATTTTTAGCTCGGGGATCACAAGAAGAGCCATGAAGGCAAGGGTCATGAAGGGGGCTTTGAGCGGGCTGCCAAGGTTTTTGGCTGCTTGGTCGAGATTGCCATAGAGCACAGCCACCTCTTCTCCTTCTAGATCTGACATGAGTCCGGCAATGGGCAAGGGGAGAACCGATATTTGCTTGCTGTGGCAAGCGGCTATCCCGCCCTTTGCATCGATGATACTATTGACCGCGTTGCAAAGATCTTCATCAGATACCCCAACGGCAACGATATTGTGCGAATCGTGGGCGACACTTGAGGCAATCGCTCCTTTTTTCAGTCCAAAGTTTTTTACAAAGCCCACAGAGGGTTTTACGTCGCTGTAGCGATTGACCACAGTGATTTTTAAAATGTCGCGCGAAGTGTCAGAAACGATTTCGTCATTTTCTACTTTAGGGGGAAGAGTGAGGTGTTTGGTAATGAGCTGGCCATCGATCGCTTCAATGATGTGCAAGTCACCTTCTTTTGCAGGAACCTTAAAATCCTCTATCTTCTTTTTATGCGTTTCAAATTTATTGATCGGGCGTACTTTGATGCGAGGAAGAAGGGACGTCTCTTGGAAAACGCATTCTCCATCGATGTACGTTTCGTGGACTCTAAAAGATTCCAGGTTGTCGACTATAATAAAATCGGCTGGATCGCCCACACGCAAAAGGCCTACATTTAGACCGTAGTGCTCGACAGGATTTTTAGAGGCGATGGTAAGTACATCCATCAAGTCCATCCCTTTTTCGATGGCCCTGCGCACAAGTAAATTAATGTGGCCGAGGATGAGGTTGTCCGGGTGCAGGTCATCGCTACAGAGCATACACATAGCAGGATCTTCTTGCATGAGTGGGAAGAGAGCATTAAAATTTTTGGCAGCAGAGCCCTCTCTTAGAAGAATTTTCATGCCAAGGGTGTGTTTTTCTCTCGCTTCAGAAAGCGTTGTGCACTCGTGGTCTGTTTCAATGCCAGCGGCGACATACTTCTTTAGATCTTCGCCAAACACACCAGGTGCATGGCCATCAACCCGCTTACCGAGCTCTTTAGCAATAGCGATCTTTTCGAGCATGTCAGGGTCGCCTGCGATGACGCCGGGGAAATTCATCACTTCACTTAAGTATTTGATCTCGGGCTTTTCAAGTAACTCGCGGATCTCTTTAGGGCCAAGAGTTGCGCCGGATGTCTCAAAAGTGGTCGCGGGAACACAAGAGGGGGCGCCGAAGTTGAACTTAAATGGAGATTTGCTTGCATCTTCGAGCATATACTCAACGCCTGAGATCCCTAAGACATTGGCGATCTCGTGAGGATCAGAGACAGTAGCTACTGTGCCATGGCGCACAGCGATCCTCGCAAACTCTGAAGGGGGGAGCATCGAGCTCTCGATATGAATATGGGCATCAACAAAGCCTGGAAGGATAAAGCCTTTGCCTCGATGAGAATTGGGCTCGATCGCAGCGATCTTCCCATCCTCGATGGTGATCACCGCTGAATAAATTTCTCTTTTGTGAATGTCGACTAAATTGCCGTGGACTTCCATGGTTTCCTCTTTAAAAGTCTAAGACCATTAAACACCACAAGCAGCGATGCGCCCGTGTCAGCTGCGATTGCCATCCAAAGAGTGGCTAGCCCAAACAGAGCAAGTAAAATAAAAAGCCCTTTGATACTTAAGGCGAAAATGATGTTCTGTTTGATGATTTTAAGTGTGCGCCGAGCATGTCGAATCATCCAAGGCAGCTGCGCAAGATCATCGGTCATGAGAACCACATCTGCCGTTTCAAAAGCGGCATCCGTTCCCATTGCTCCCATCGCAATTCCAAATGAGCTGGCAGCCATTGCTGGGGCGTCGTTGACCCCATCGCCAACCATGGCAATAACGGCATGTTCTTTTTTAAGCTCTTCGATCGCGCTTACCTTATCTTCTGGCATCAGCTCAGCGTAAAAACTTTTAATGCCTACCTGTTTTGCAAGAGTTTCAGCCGTCTTTTGATTATCTCCCGTGAGCATCACTAGTTTTTTTACCCCAAGGCTTTCGATGGCCGACAAAGTTTCAGAAATATTGGGGCGCGCCTCATCTGCAATGCTGAAGAGCCCACAGATGTGAGTGAAATCGCCGATGGCAACGACCGAATGCCCTGCATCTTCTAGTTCCAGTGCCGCTTCGTGTGCCTCGGGGGATTCTTTCCTTTTCTGCTCATGCATGAATCTATGCGATCCAATCCAAAATCGCTGACCATCAATTGTCCCTTCAGCGCCAAGACCCTTAAAGATCTGATAATCTTGCGCCGGCTCTACCGAAATCCCCCGCTCCTTAGCCTTTTCTAAAATCGCACGCGCTAGAGGGTGCTCGCTCGGCTGTTCCAGTTTCGCAGCAATCTCAAGCAAGTCATCTTCCGTGTGATTATTGAGCGGCACAATTCTTTGTACTTTGGGTTTGCCAATGGTCACCGTTCCCGTCTTATCAAAAGCAATGGCAGTTAACTTACCAATCGCCTCTAAATAGACACCCCCCTTAATGAGCACGCCCGATCTAGCCGCCGCTGTTAAGGCTGAGACAATACTGACAGGCGTTGAGATCACGAGAGCACAAGGACACGCGATCACAAGCATCACGAGGCCCCGATAGATCCACTCCATCCAAGGCTCGCCAAAAAACAGGGGAGGGGCGATCCCAACG
>Ga0209986_10004200_pt1 | contig 12299 bp, 7 predicted proteins | sample BlataG_FD_183168 | JGI IMG/M metagenome (GOLD analysis project Ga0209986, IMG submission 183168) | Deep subsurface microbial communities from Black Sea to uncover new lineages of life (NeLLi) - Black_00105 metaG (SPAdes) (version 2) | ecosystem: Environmental > Aquatic > Marine > Oceanic >...
GGAGGCATTGGCCACAGAGCAGGCCAAGGCGGACATGTCCATGCTGGAGCACTGGACAGTCAAAGACGGTGTTCTGGAATTCGACGGCAAGGGATTCAGCCTGGCCGCGTTACGGGATTATGAAGATTTTGAATTGCTGGTCGACTGGAAGATTGTTAATCCACGCGGTGACAGCGGTATCTATCTGCGCGGTACGCCGCAGGTGCAGATCTGGGACGCCGGTCAACGAAAGATTGGCTCCGGCGGCCTTTATAACAATAAGAAAAATCCAAGCAAGCCTGCGATGATAGCGGACAATCCCATCGGCCAATGGAACACGTTTCGTATCAAGATGGTCGGCGAGCGGGTTACGATACATCTTAATGGAAAGCTCATTGTTAATAATGTAGTACTGGAAAATTACTGGGACCGCTCGCGGCCCATTTTTCCTTCCGGCCAGATAGAATTGCAATGTCACGGCGACCCGATTCATTTCCGTAATATCTATATTCGCGAAATCCCGCGCGACGAAGGCCCGCGAGGCCTGACTGAAGAGGAAAAGGCGGAAGGTTATATTTGCCTGTTTAACGGCAAAGACCTTACAGGCTGGATTGGTAATACCGACGGTTATGTCGCCAAAGACGGCAGGATTCTTTGCAAGAAGGGAGGCAATGTTTATGTCAAGGATGAGTATAGTGACTTTATTTTCCGGTTTGAATTTAAGCTGACGCCGGGTGCCAATAACGGCCTTGGCATTCGCACGCCTTTGAACGTCAATGCCGCCTATGAAGGCATGGAACTGCAGATACTGGATGATACTGCCGACCAATATAAAAATTTGCACCCTTATCAATATCACGGCTCCATTTATGGTGTGGTTCCGGTAATACGAGGTTGTCAAAAGCCGGTGGGGCAATGGAATTTTCAAGAAGTCATGGCCAAAGGAGGACAGATTCGGGTCACGCTCAATGGAGGCCTTATTGTCGATGCAGACATAAGCAAAATCACCAAGACTATGGATGGCAGACCACATCCGGGGCTCCATAGGGAAAAGGGCTATATCGGTTTTCTGGGCCATGGCTCCCAACTTGAGTTTCGCAATATTCGCATTAAGCAATTAAAGTAAAAAGATAAACAGGAGAAGGACTTATGAAAGACAGAAAGATTGAACGTCGCGACTTTTTGAAGCTGACCGCCGCAGCCGCTATTGCGCCAAGTATGCTGACCGCAACCATCCCCTCAGCAAGGGCGGAAAAGGAAAAGAAGTTATATAAGGCCCTGATTATAAATATGCTGCCCGGAGCTCTGTCGGATGCGGAGAAATTTCGCCTGGCCAGGAAGTGCGGTTTTGACGGAATTGAAGCCAAGCCCATGAAGGACCTTAAGGCCGCTGCTGAACAGTCCAAAATAGCCAGAGAGGAAGGGACTCCGATTCATAGTTTGCTGTATGGCTGGTGGCCGCCTTTTACCAACCGGGACCCGAAAGAAGTAGGCAAAAGTATTGAAGGAATGCAAAATGCCCTGCGCTGCGCCAAGGTAATGGGCGCCGATGCTGTGTTGTTGGTTCCTACGAGCGTCACGGAGGAGTTCAGTTATCAGGATGCGTACAAATGGTCTCAGGAATATGTTAGTAGATTGATACCCACGGCCGAGGAGACTGGTGTAGTCGTCGCCGTTGAAAATGTATGGAACAAGTTCCTGTTGAGTCCCATCGAGTTTGCACGTTATTTGGACGAGTTGAATAGTCGCTGGGTCAAGGCATATTTCGATGTAGGCAACGTCATTATTTACGGGCATGCCCACCATTGGATTCGGACTTTGGGTAAAAGGCTCGTAAAAATTCATCTGAAGGATTTCAAACGCGGTGGGTATCAGTGGAAGAACCTGCTGGACGGCGATGTTAATTGGCCCCAGGTGCGCAAGGCGCTGGACGAGGTTGGCTATAACGGCTATATGACCGCAGAGCTGGGAGGTGGAAACGAAGCCTACCTGGCCGATATTGCCGAACGCATCGACCGATTTATTGCCATGAAATGACCCTGCATTTCTCACAAATGTCGGGATGTGATTCTGTCGATAAATTATTAACGTCTGTGCAGATTTACGCTGTAATTTCGGATGCACGGTAAGGTCAATGACAATGTTTGCCTAAGTACAAAACCTTATTCCTATGTAGTTGAGAGGAGGAAAACATGCGATACGTAAGCTTTTTGTTCTTTCTTTCGGTATGTGTTGCGCTCACAGCGTCTGCCGGTTTCAGCCAGACGAGAAGTCACCCGTTTACAGTCCACGATTTACTTGCCATGGAGCGAATATCCAATCCGCAGGTTTCTCCTGACGGCAAGCGCATCGTTTTTGTGCTGGCGAAGACCGACCTCGAGGAGGACCGCTCGCGGACCGACCTGTGGATGGTTCGGACCGATGGGAAAGACCTTCGCCAGTTAACGTCACATAAGGAAAGGGATTCGAGTCCCCGCTGGGACCCGGACGGCAGGACCATCTGGTTTCTGTCGTCGCGGTCGGACTCTTCGCAGGTCTGGCGTATACGAATTGACGGGGGGGAGGCGCTGCAGGTCACCGATGAGCCGCTGGATGTCGGCAACCTTGTCGTGGCGCCCGATGGAAAACACATAGCTTTTACAATGGAAGTGTTCCCGGATTGTAACGGTCCGGCTGAGACAAAGAAAAAACTTGATGAGAAAGAGGAGAACAAAGCGACCGGCCGGATGTACGACAAGCTTTTTATCCGCCACTGGAACAGGTGGAAGGACGGCCGGCGTTCGCATTTATTTGTAATGCCTGCCGAGGGAGGCGAGGCGGTTGACGTGATGGCGGGGATGGATGTTGATTGTCCCTCCAAGCCTTTTGGCGGGCCCGGAGAGATTACCTTTACACCGGACGGCAAAGCCCTTGTCTTTGCTGCACGCGATGCCGGAAAGACAGAGCCGTGGTCGACCGACTTTGACCTCTACCACGTATCCGTTGGTGCCTTTGACCCGCCGAAGTGCATAACCAGGGAAAACAAGGCCTGGGATACGGCGCCGGTGTTTTCGCCGGACGGAAAGACCCTCGCATATCTTGCGACGACCAGGCCCGGTTACGAATCCGACCGGGTTCGAATCATCCTGCGTTCGTGGCCGGAAGGTAAGGAAAGAGTCCTGACGGAGAACTGGGACTGTTCCATGCCTTTATGGTACGGCAGCGGGGCGCTGCGATTTTCGCAGGACGGCAAAACGATTTACACAACGGCGCTGAACGTGGGCCAGAATTCGTTATTTGCCGTCGATGTGCAGACGGGCAATGTTAAAACCATAGTCAAAGAGGGTTTCTCGAGCTCGCCCGCTGTGGCAGGCAAGCGAATCGTTTTTTGTAAGCATGATTTCAAATCTCCGACCGATCTTTATTCCGTCAATCCCGATGGAAGTGAGCTTCGCGCAATCACCGAGGTCAATAAAGACAGAGTTGCCCAGGCGCGAATGGGTGACTACGAACAGTTCAGCTTCGAGGGCTTCAACAAAGAGACGGTGTACTGCAATGTGGTCAAGCCGGTTGATTTCGACCCGGACAAAAAATACCCGGTTGTTTATCTTATCCACGGCGGCCCGCAGGCCTCTTCGGTCAACCGCTTCAGCAGTGTCCAGACGTTTGCCGGCGCCGGCTATGCCGTTGTTATGGTGGACTTTCACGGCTCTGCCGGTTACGGCCAGGCCTTTACTGATTCCATTCGCGACGACTGGGGCGGAAAACCGTTGGATGACCTGCGCAAAGGACTGGCTGCCGCGTTGGAGCGTTATTCCTGGATGGACGCGAAGCGGGTCGGCGCGATGGGCGGTTCGTATGGCGGCTATATGGTTAACTGGATTGCCGGCAACTGGCCAGACCGTTTCCGCTGCCTGGTCAATATCTGCGGACTCTTTGATGTGCGGGCGATGTACTATTCCACGGAGGAATTATGGTTTCCCGAATGGGACCTGAAAGGCACGCCCTGGGAGAATCCACAGAGCTTTGAAAAGCACAATCCCGCCAATTATGTCGGCAAGTGGAAAACGCCCATGCTGGTCGTGCATGGCGGGCGGGATTTTAGAGTCCCCGATACACAGGGAATCTCCACGTTCACCGCTTTGCAGCGGCGCGGCGTTGAAAGCAAACTGCTTTACTATTCGGACGAAGGCCACGGTATCGGCAAGCCGCATAACAGGATTCAGTACAACGAGACAGTGATTGCCTGGTTTGACCGGTGGCTTAAGGACTGATGCTTGTCAGGCGGTGAAAACAATGAAACGGTTTATCTTTATATTGCTCCTGGCCTTCCTGGGCTCTCTGTGTGAGGGCAAAGATTATCCTTATCGCTGGGTCTATGTTTCAAGGTCGCTCCGCAGTGATAATGATATTGCGGATATAAAGAACATAGTCGAAACCGCATCTGAGCACGGTCTAAACGGCATGGTTCTTGCCGCAGGGCTCGATAGACTCGACCGTCAAACCCCGCATTACTTCGAAAGACTGGAGCAGGTGAAGCGAATCTGCAAACAGTACAACGTTGAAATTATCCCGATAGTTTTCTCCGTCGGATACGGAGGTTCTGTCCTCTCTGGTGACAGGAACCTGGCGGCAGGAATACCTGTCAAAGATGCTCTTTTTATTGTTGAGAACGGCAGGGCCCGTCTTATTCCGGACCCTCCCGTTAAGCTCGTAAACAGCGGATTTGAGGAATATGCCGGAAACCGTCTCAGAGGATATAGATTCCATGACAGGCCCGGCGAGGTCTCATTTGTAGACAAGGACGTTTTCAAGAGCGGGGGAGCTTGCCTTCGGTTTGAGAACTTCGGAAGATACGAGCATGGACACGCAAGGGTCATGCAGGAGGTGAAAGTCCGGCCGCATCGCTGCTATAAATTAACCTGCTGGGTCAAGACAGAGGCCCTGCAGCCCGAGGGTTCCTTTCGTATATCCGTCTTAAGCACCGAAGGGCGTAATCTCGCTCCCTGGGACCCAAGAGTTCCATCTACTACCGACTGGCTCAAGATTGTCATGGGTTTCAACAGCCTCGACGTAGACATAGTCAGGGTGTACGTTGGCGTCTGGGGTGGAAAATCAGGGCGGTTCTGGGTTGACGAGTTAAAGGTCGAGGAGGTTGGGCTTCTAAATGTCCTGCGCCGCCCCGGGACACCTGTGACCGTGAGGAGCGAAAAGACACTTCTGACTTACGAGCAAGGCAGGGATTACGCTGCGATAAAGGACCCAAAGCTCAACTTCAGATTCGACCATGACCCTGCCGTGATAGAGATATTACCCGGCAGCAGAATTAAGAATGGCCGGCGTCTTAGAATCAGCCACTACCACGGGATGGCGATAAACAGGGGACAGGTGACAGTTTGTATGTCGGAGCCGAAGGTCTATGAAATCTGGAGCAAGCAAGCGAGCTTAATACACGAACACCTTGCCCCGGACCGGTATCTGCTGAGCATGGATGAGATAAGAGCAGGAGGAGCATGTCGGGCGTGCAAGGAGCGCGGAATGACAATGGCTCAAATACTCGGCGATTGCATAACGAGGCAGGTCAGACTGATTCGCAATGTGAACCCGGATGCCGAGATTCTAATATGGTCCGACATGCTTGACCCGAACCACAATGCCCATGACAACTACTATCTCGTTGACGGCGACTTCACTAACTCCTGGAATTACATACCCAGAGACCTCGTCATCGTCTGCTGGTATTACAACAAGCGTGTCGAGAGTCTTAGGTTCTTCTCATCTTTGGGCTTCAGGACTCTGGCAGGGGCTTACTACGATGGTGACACCCTTGACAATCCCAGGGGATGGCTTGAGGTTCTAAATCAAACCCCCAAGGCGTGTGGGATAATGTATACAACCTGGAGGAACAAATATGAGCTCCTTGCGCCATTTGGTGACCTTGTTAGCGGCAAAGATGTTATCAAAAGCCGATTTCGAAATGATTTACCGTCGATGCAGACTGGAATTGAAGTAGCTGATTAGCTTATAATGCGGTTCAGAAACGCGGCTGTGCGGCTGCGTAAAGGCTAAATGAAGATGCCGGATTGATAGGGGCCTCTATTGACTTGTGAAGCCAACAGAATCAGCTATCGAAATATTGCTGCCTGCCTGTGTTTGGCGGTAGTGCTCATCGCTATTCTGTCGAGTATAGTTTCGGCTGAAAACTGGCCCGGTTGGAGAGGACCTCGCGGCGACGGCACCAGCCTGGAAAAGAACGTACCCGTCAAATGGAGCGGGACAGAGAACATTGTATGGAAAGTTCCTATACCGGGCAAAGGACATGCATCGCCGATTGTCTGGGGCTCTCGTATCTTTGTCGTCACGGCGCTGGAAAAGCAGCGCCTCCTGCTGTGTCTGGACCGTATAAGCGGAAAAGTACTTTGGCAGCGCGTGGTTATCGAGGCACCGCTTGAGAGGAGGCATTCGCTGAACAGCTATGCCTCATCGACACCCGTGACGGATGGCGAAAAGGTGTATGTCAGCTTTCTTGACCGTGATAAGATGTTCGTTGCCGCTTACGACTTCAACGGCAACAACGTGTGGGAAGTCCGTCCGGGGGTGTTTTCAAGTGTTCACGGCTACTGTTCGAGTCCCGTCCTCTGGAAAGATAAGGTCATTGTCAATGGGGACCACGATGGCCCGGCGTACATAGTCGCGGTGGAACGGGCCACCGGCAAGACCATCTGGAAAACTCTCCGCCCGAACATGACGCGCAGCTACTGCGCGCCGGTTATCTATCATATTGAAGGGCGAAACCAGATGGTACTTTCGGGGAGCAAGTGTGTGGCCGGTTACGACCCGGATACAGGAAAGCAGCATTGGATAATAGACGGTCCTACCGAGCAGTTCGTTGCATCATTGGTCTATAATGGTGAGCTTCTGTTTATGACGAGTGGTTTTCCGGACCTTTTTATGCAGGGCATCCGCCCGGACGGACGAGGAAACGTGACCGACACACACGTCGTTTGGCAGAAAGACAGGGACTGCTCGTATGTGCCCAGTCCAATCGCGGCAGGGCCTTACTTTCTGGTTGTATCTGACAGCGGCGTGGCAACATGCCTGAAGGCAAAGACCGGCGAGAGTCTCTGGCGGCAGCGCCTCGGAGTAAGACACAGCGCTTCATTGGTGATAGCCAACGGATTGGTGTACTTCCTGTCGGACAAGGGCGTTATGACGGTCGTCAAGCCGGGGCCGCAATACGAGGTCGTCGCTCGCAATGACTTAGGCGAAGAGACGCGTGCCTCGCCGGCAATCAGTAATGGGCGGATGTTTCTGCGGGGCGTCAAGCACCTGTATTGCATCGGCACGGATTCAAGGTAAGCAGGCCCGCGAATGTGTACATGTGAAATATCAAATTAAGGAACCTGCCATGAATAGTCGCATTCAATTGTTCATCTCAATCATTCTAATACTTTTCGGTCAGCTTGGATTAGAGGCGGATGGCTCAAGTAGCGGCGAAGTTGTCACGATTCATGTGGATACCGGGATAAAGGGTAAACCTCTTCGACATGTCTGGCAATATTACGGCTATGATGAGTGTAATTATACCACGACACCGAATGCGAAAGAGTTGATGTCTACGCTTGCAAATATCAATCCCGAAAAAGTGTATCTTCGCCAGCATTTTCTACTTGCCAGCGGCGATGGCAAGCCCTCGCTGAAGTGGAGCTCCTCGAACGTTTATACTGAGGATTCCGCCGGTAATCCCGTTTACGATTGGCGGATAATGGATGAGATGATGGATGCGATTGTTGCGTCGGGCTGCCGGCCGCTAATCGAAATCGGCTTTATGCCGAAAGACCTCTCTATCAGGCCGGAGCCTTACAAAAGCAGTGACCCGTTCGGGATGAAAGGATACGGAGTTTATTATCCTCCGAAAGATTACGAGAAGTGGGCCGAACTTATACGGCGGTGGGCGCGCCATAGTGCGCAAAGGTATCGGGGTGTCGAGAAGGGGTGGTTGTGGGAATTGTGGAACGAGCCCAATATCAGGTATTGGCAGGGGACCTTTGAGGAGTATTGCAAGCTCTTTGACTATACGGAACGTGCGCTGCACGAAGTCCTGCCGAAAGCAGTTTTTGGGGGGCCGCATACGGCCGGTGCGCCGCCTTTTCTTCGCCGTTTCCTCGAACATTGTCTAAAGGGTAAGAATTCCGTTACCGGGCGGAAGGGTACACGGCTGGACTATGTCGGATTTCATTCCAAGGGCAGGACCAGATATGTCGACGGCCATACTCAGATGGATTTGGGCCGGAACCTGCGGACCAACCAGCGCGGCTTTGCCATCATTGCTGAGTTTCCCCAATACCGCGGCACACCCGTCATCATCGGCGAATGTGACCCGGAGGGGGCGGCTGCACTATCTTCCCGAGTCAATCCTGCCAACGGCTACCGCAACGGCAGCGCCTACGCAGCTTACGAAGTCGCCCTGATGAAGCATACCCTTGACCTTGCGGCCCGCGAGGGCGTGAATCTGCAGGGAGTATTGACCTGGGCCTTCATGTTCGACGGAAAGGATTACTTCGAGGGCTTTCGCACACTGTCGACTAACGGAATCCATAAACCGGTACTGAACGCCTTCAAGATGCTGGGAATGCTCCAGGGCAGGCGGATTGCCGTGACAAGCAGCGGCGCTCTGGGACTGGAGCGGATTCTTGAGAAAGGTTTTCGGGACAAGCCGGATATAGACGTCCTGGCTGTTGCCACCGTGGAAACTGTACAGGCTCTTGTTTGGAACTATCATGACGATATGGTCAAGGTCGAACCTGCACCTGTAAAGCTGGCCGTCAAAGCTCCACAGAACGGCGCAAAACGGGCGCGTATAGTCCACTACCGAATCGACGATACTCACAGCAATGCTTACACACGCTGGCTTGAGCTAAACAGTCCACAGAAACCGGCGCCGGATGTGCTGGCCCGGTTAAAAGTTGCCGCTGAGCTCGAGCTTCTGGAGCCGGTCCGGTTTTGCGACGTTCGCAATGGAAAAGTGGAGCTGAATTTCAATCTTCCCAGGTACGGAGTTTCGTTAGTCGAGGTTCGCTGGTGCCGGTAATGACCGTTCTGCTCTCTCTCTGAGCTGGGTGTCGTGATGGTGAGGCCAAGGCAAACAGCAACAATTTCTTAGAGCGTATAACAAAATGAAAAAGCGCTTGGAAATGTCATTGCGAGGAGTCCGCCGAAGGCGGAAGACGCGGCAATCTCAAGCTTTAGAATCGAGATTGCTTCGCTTCGCTCGCAATGACAAAGCTGGGGTACTATCATTTTGTTAGAAGTTCTTAGTGAATTTGTCACTGTTGTGGGTTAAAATATAAATTATCAGTTTACGTTCATCTTGTTTCTATATGCGAATCGTTATTGCTGCAAGGGAGAAGGTAAAATGGTGAACAATAGAAAATCGGTATCCAGACGCGACTTTATGAAAAAATCCTTGGTTGGGGCTGCTGTAATGGCTTCTGCGTCGGCGAGTGAATTACCGGCTGCGCAAAGAAAAGCTCCATTGTTACGATTGGGAGGCCCCACTTTCGAAAAATATGACAATCCTGATTCCTGGATTCAAGCTGTGAAAAAACTCGGCTATAGAGCGGCCTACTGCCCGGTAGGCGCCGGGGCAAAGGATGATGTTGTCAAGGCCTACGCCGCCGCAGCCAAAAAAGCCGACATAATTATCGCTGAGGTGGGGGCGTGGAGCAATCCAATCAGTCCCGACGAAAAAACACGCCGGGATGCGCTGGCAAAATGCCGCCGGCAGCTGGCCCTGGCAGATAGAATTGGAGCCAACTGCTGCGTCAACATCAGCGGTTCACGCGGTGAACGCTGGGACGGCCCTTCAGCCGGGAACTTCACCGAGGAAACCTTTGACATGATTGTTGAAACAACGCGTGCCATTATCGACGATGTAAAACCGACCCGCACCTATTTTACACTGGAAACGATGCCGTGGGCATATCCGGATTCCCCTGATTCGTACTTACGTTTATTTAAGGCCATTGACCGCAAGCAGTTTGCTGTTCATCTGGACCCGGTCAATCTGGTTTGCAGCCCTCAGCGATATTTTAGCAGCGGAAAGCTTATCCGTGAATGTTTTAGAAAACTCGGGCCCTATATCAAAAGCTGTCATGCCAAAGATATTCTTTTGCAGAAAAAACTCACGACCCACCTCGACGAGGTCCGTCCGGGATTAGGCGGCCTGGATTATGCTGCGTTTTTGAAAGAATTGAGCAAAATACCGGACACCCCGCTTATGCTGGAGCATCTGCCGAATGCAAAAGAATACCAATTAGCAGCGGAGCATATTCGCAGCGTTGCAAAAAGAATCGGCTTTTAGTTCTGTGGATGGTGATGGAAGAAAAGACTGGTTCCGGCGGAGTGATGGCTCAGTCATTGAAGTCAATTCCGATGGTTACTTCTCAAGACTTATCTTGAACACGAACGCGTGCTTGCGTGGCTTCCCGGCGTATGTGTAAAATAATCAGACCTTTCTCATTGCGTTTTCTTCTGACTGCTGAAGAAGCTGCTGTACCCTCCGAATTCAGCATCCTTACCGGTGTCATCGGCCGGCAGTGCTCGATAATTTTCTACGGCCTTCTTGTAGGCATTGGCGTGTTCTTCAATTATCTTGGGCCAATAGCGCTTAAACAATGGGACTCCAAAAACACGACGGTCAATATCTTCGGCAACCGGCAGTGGTTCGATGTACCGCTCAATCTTTACGTATTCATCAAGGTAAGCAATCCGCGTCGGCCTGTCGTGTCCATTGTCGTAAAAAGTGGATGCAAATGCAGGGGCTTATTGCAGCCGGGAGTGCAGGTCGGTAACAACAGGCCATTCGAATATGTCTGGCTGCTGCGACTTTACTGCCTTTTCACCACCAAATAGTGCTAACTTGTTTCTTGACTCTCCTTTTGGGACCGTATTGACTAATTCTCCTTTCGCCCGCAACTGCGGTAACGTGAGTGCCGGCGGGAAACAGTCATCCAATTTGTAATTTTACTCTTGCGCCAACTGCAGCGCCCTGGTGGTAATATAATATTTCGCTATCATATTCGGGACCTCCCAAACCGGCAGCTTTCCCTCTGTGAGGTGCTCCAGGTACTTTTTGGTAACCTTTCGGAAGTGGGCTTCGTGCCCGATTAGATGCTCATCAGGTATAAGCACCTGCCAGCCCGCCATACCTCTGGCGGGTTGTTTAAGCGCTAACCCAGGGTACTGACTTTGCAACTGGGCGACTGCTTCTTTTAGGGCTGCCCCTAATTCTTCAGCACTGGCTCCGGGCGCCGGCTCCACGTAAAGCCGAGGCTGATAGTCCTGTTCTTTGCCCTGGCGGATGATAACGTTGGCTTTACTGCCTCTAAACAAGGAATGATGCGTATCACCACCGCCCTCGGGCGCCTCGAAATTCCAGGTTACCGCCAATTTCACGTGTATGCCCTTCATTGCATAAATCATTTCTCCGTTGGCGTAATAGGGCAGAATTCCTTCGTCATTTAACCTGCCTTTCAGAAAATCCGGGAAATCCGGTGCTCTTGTCACCTTCTCGTACTGCTGTCGCGAGACCATTGTTGGCCAACGCCTGGCCTTTTTCATCACGATGTCCTTTTGGTAATCGATAGGCTTGTCCGGAAAGCACGTCCACATCACCAGGTCTATCAGGTGTGTCGTAACATCCACCAGCCCTTCGCCCTGCTGGGCGGTGTCAAAATACCACGTCGGTCGTTTGATAGGTGTGCCGGAGACGTATTTGAAGAGATGGTGGACACTTTCCTTAACGACCGCAGGGTCGTCTGCTGAGCCTTTTTCCAGCTCCCCAAACACGTCTTTATTGAGCACAAGCATTTTCTGTAAGATGCACAGTATATTGAAACGTTCGGTCATAATATCGTGAAGTAATACACCCTTTTTCTCTGCCGTGGCAAAGGCCTGCTCCAAAAGCTTGAAGCCCTCCACATCAATACACATCGGCTTATCACAAAAAACATGAAGGCCGGCATCGACGGCGGACTTGATGTACTCGGTCTTTTTCTGATTGTTGCCGGATATAACGACGACGTTACCTGGCTTTTGATTGAGCATCTTCTCGAGGCAGTCATCTCCGGTATACACTTTCTCTTCCCAATTAGTGGGATTGCCGGGGCGGTTGTTAAAACTGTCAATGCGCTTTAGATATTCCTGCACCTCGGGGCCGGCCGGGGCGTAGACGTGGACAACGGGAGCAACCTTCTCGTACATACTTTTCTGGACCAGTGCGGCATGATAATGTCCCGGATTGAGAATCATAAGTTTTACTTTGCCATCAGCAGCGGCAC
>Ga0209986_10004201_pt1 | contig 12294 bp, 9 predicted proteins | sample BlataG_FD_183168 | JGI IMG/M metagenome (GOLD analysis project Ga0209986, IMG submission 183168) | Deep subsurface microbial communities from Black Sea to uncover new lineages of life (NeLLi) - Black_00105 metaG (SPAdes) (version 2) | ecosystem: Environmental > Aquatic > Marine > Oceanic >...
TCTATGAGTAGCGTATTTAAAAGAAATTCCACCCCTATAACGCAGATTCAGACGGAAATTTCAGATTTTTCTGAAGAATTAAAGTCGTTCTGCGAATTATTAGATGAAAAATTGGAAGAAAGAAATCAACTTAGAAATTTACAAGATTTATCTGCTTTAATTGAAAGCTTAAATAGTGATTTAAATGACATGAAAGTTAGCCTTACGGAAAAACAGCAGAAGGGTAAAGAATTAAAAAACTATTATGATAAATATAGGGAGAGCAATGATGTAAAAATTAGTGTAGATAAGAAACTTTCAGGGATTGCGGAAATAAAGGGCAATGCTCACGCTAAAGTTGAGGACTTAAAAGAGCAAATCGAAAGAGCGGAAAAATTTAAGAAAGAAATAATAGAAATTCAAAAACAATTAGAAATCATTAAAAAAGATCAACAAATTTACTCTGAATTCAGAAAGAATATCTTCCATCAAAACGGAGTTCCTATGTTTGCAATGAAAAAAATTTTACCTGCAATAAAAATTAGGGCAAGTGAAATCTTGTCTGACCTTACGGATGATCAATTAAGCCAAATTATATTTAGAGAATTTGAAACGGTAAGTCGCGTTGGATTTGATATTTATGTGAATGACGGGACGCAAGAAAGAGAAGCCACCAGTTTCTCTGGAGGTGAGAAGACCCAAATTAATGCCGCTATTCGGTTTGCGATAATGGAAAGAATTGCCGAGATTCCCGATACCGCAGGAGCAGTTTTTAGGAAATCAAACACATTATTTATTGACGAGGGAGACTTGGGAACGTTAGATGATGATGTTGCTCGAAAACGATTTATTGATAAAATTCTCGAATTGGAAAAGATGTTTAAAAAAATAATACTTATTACGCATTTGGAGGATGTTGCCGAGCAATTTCCGAATCGCATAAAGATTGGAAGGGATGAGCAAGGCAAATCTAAAATATATATTTGATTAACATAAATTAAGGTGAGAAATTATGACAGAATATGTAGTGTATGAAGGTAACAAATTTAAAGTAGAAAAAAGCAAATTAGACTTAAATAGTTTAAAAATTAGATCTCTATCAGATGTTGAAGGTCTTCAAAATATTACCGAAGTAAAAACATTAAATTTATCTAATAACGAAATTGAAAACTTAGATGGAATAGAAATATTAACTCAATTAGAAGTATTAATTCTAGAGAATAATAATTTCTCTATTATTAAAGACCTCGAAAATTTTCCAAATCTGAAAGATTTACGCTTGTATTTTAATGATATCGAAGAGATTAAAAATCTTGAATCTCTCTCAAACTTGAGAATTTTAAAACTTAGTTGCAATAAAATTAAGGAAATTAAGGGATTAGAAAGTCTAAAGAATTTAAGGGAGCTATGGTTAACTCAAAATAAAATCTCTGAAATCAAAGGTCTCGAAGACTTACTAGATTTGAAATATCTTAATTTGTACCATAACTCAATTACTGAAATAAAAAACCTTGAATCACTTAATAATCTACGAAGACTTTTTCTCGGCGCAAACAAAATTAACGAGATAAAAGGGCTCAATTCATTAAAAAATTTAGTTGAACTTGATCTTAGTTTTAATAAGATTAGTGAATTAAAAGGGCTCGAAAAACTCACCAATTTGAAAACCCTAAATTTCAATGATAATAAAATTTCTAAAATACAAGGGCTTGATACGCTCAATAATTTAGAAAAGCTTTTCCTTTTTAAAAACCAGATTAGCAAATTGGAGGGGGTTGAAGCGCTCAAAAATTTGCAAAGGTTAGGATTAGATCAAAACCCCATAGATTCCTTAGTTGTTAAAAAGTGGAAAGCATCTAACTTGAGAGAACCAAAAAAAAGATCAGTAAGTAAATCAGTGCTATTTAAAAAATCATATGAGAATATTGATGAATTATCTATTCCAGATATAAGTATCGAACAAATTGGGCAAATCTTGAGTGAAATTCAAATGATTCTACCTTATGAAACTTATGAACTTAGAGCATTTCCAGTTAATTTTAGAATTGCACAAGAAGGGACTCGAAAAGATATTGAATTTCGCTATAAACATTTGGCACCCGAGATGGGAACTTCTAAAAATGGTGCACCAATTATTATTGGGTGGAAAGATACTGGTAAAATTACCAGTGTTGATATTATCTCACTTTTTACAAAAATAAAAAATAATAGTGGTGAACACAGAATATATCAAATAGGTCGCAGATATTCTGGAAAAGATATAAATTTTTAGGAAACTTTATCAAATAAAAGAAATAACACTGCCTAAAAGGAAGTGATCGTTAAAAATGATTGAAAATAGTAAAATTTCCAAAAACAGGTTAGAAAACATAAATTCTTTTTTTCAAATAACAGGATGGGACGCTCTTAAATATGATGAAATCTCGGAATTATTAGAATGGAAAGAAAAATATATAGATAGATTTGAACATAGCATTGGTAGAAAAATTACACTTAAATCAAATAATATTGCTCAATATGCTATGGATTATCGTCTATTCTCTATCTGGTACGAATATCAGACAGGAAAAAAACGTAGAAGAAATAGACTTATGAAATTTTACGAGCAGTCTGATAATAAAAAATCCAAAAAGACTCTTAATTATGAAAAATATTATACAAAACAATATTTGAGATGGGAGCATCAAATGCTCGAGATTTTTATTAAAGATAATATCTTTGATTATGAAAAAAGATTTTTTAAGTTTTTTGCAGATAATCTATTCAAAATCTCAATATTAAATGTTAAAAAAATGTCCAATCTTGAAGATTGGAAAATTGTTCTTTGGAAGTTTTATATTGACATTTTTAAATTTGATGATTTTAAAAATTGGTATGAATTAAATGTAAAGAAAAAGATTTCTTTTAATAAAATTCCTACAGAACATTTAATTGAAATTCAGCCAATAAAATTAGATATTTCACTCAAGATTTATGAGGTTTTAGCTACAATTGGAAAATATGGAGAGCACCTATTTTTCTCAAAAATTCTTCCTAAAGAACTCTTAAAAAGATATCCAGAAGCTCACATAGAAAGGAATAAAAATAAAATATTAATAAAAAAAAATGAAGAAATACAAATAAAAGCAATATGGAATAATATGGAAAAAGAATCAGGAAAAAATTATGATTTTGAAATTAAAGATGGGGAATTTAGACAATATATCGAAGTTAAATCTTCCACAACCAATGAAATCAACTTCACGATAACTTATGAGGAATTAAATTTCGCAAAATCAAAAGGAAGCAATTATATTCTCTACTATATAAAGAATATTGGAAGCGGAAATGAGGAATGGAAAGAATTCCCCAATTTTTATAGTCTTTATAAGAATAAATTATTCCATAAAAAGGCAATTTCCTTAAGGAGATAAATTCTATAAAATTAAATGAAATTTATAAATTATGTACCTATAAATTTTAGCGAAACTAAAAAGATGCTACTGTAGTTAATATTTTTTATAATAAAGTCTGGAAATTGTCTATAAGATGTTGCAGAACGATCTCCCAATAGGATTCGTTTCAGAACCGAAGATCTAAAATATTTTCTTAATTCAGATTAGTGATAAAAAAGATAGAAGATTCTATTAATCATTAACTCTCATATAAAATGTTAATTTCAGCATCAGTCAATTTATATAATTCAAAAATCGCAGAATTCAAATGCTTTTCTAATTCTGATAAATTATTGTTTAAATCAGTAAGATTTGTTTTAAATTGAGCTTTCAGATCTGAAATAATCGTTTTCATTATCTTAACATTTTCATCAATTGATATTTTGCGATTTAATCTAACACCCAGATCTCTCTTTAATGTTTCCATAACATTTTTTGTAGATCGATAGGTTTTCTTTTTTTGAGTATCAATATTTATCGAATAAAAGAAAAACTCCTTTATGAAAGAATCCAAAAATTTTATTTTTATAATAGGCTTATATTCAGTAGAGATCTCACTTCGACATAATAGTAACAAGAAGTCGTCTTGAATCAGATTTACTTGATACTCTTTTATGAAGTCTGATAAATCTTCATTAAATGTCTCGGAATTGTTATAATCAATTAAATATGAATTCATCTTATTTTTATATTGATTGTCGAAAATTTTATCTAATGAAGCAAAATCATCAAGGTTGTTTTGCAATAAATATTTATTAAATTGTTTAGCCATATCTTGCCGAACCTTCTTCTTTGCTGTAATTTCCTTACTTAATTTAATAATTAATTCATAAAGTTCTCTATCTCTCTTATTTGTGAAATCAACTCTATATATCGGTAAATGATTGAGAAACGTCTTGGAGATATTCACGGTTAAGTTTGAATTATTTGTATAATTAATTCGATAAAAACAGTTCAATAAATAAGAGTTAAACAGACCCAAAAAGAAATAATAATTATACGTAAAATAATTCTTTTTAATAAAATTATTAAAAGAAGAGAAAGTATAATGTTGGCTCTCGTCAATTGCTGCAACTAATACACTTTTACCACCAGTTATTCTCTGACTAATTATTTTTTGAGGTTCATTAAAGATCCATTCTTCTCTTGATCTGTGAAGATTTGAAGGGATATAATTAATATATCGATTTTTATATCGGATCTCGAACCTATTAATATCTCTTCCTTTAAGAAATGGTCTCCAATTTTTTTTAGGATCAGCTAAATTAATGTTCTCTTCATAATCATAATCGTCAGCTTTGCATACAATTCCTTCAACATATTCTCTTGTAAATATTTTTAATTTATCAGACAATTTCTTTACTTTATCAAAAGTTCTCTTTATATTCGTTGTTAAATATATGCAAAAGACGTAACTTACATTTTTTAAAAAATTCTCTTGAACGATATTATTGGAAAAATTTTTTATATCTTTAATTTTAACAATATTATGATTCCGCTTATCCATATCGGTTTCTTTTTGAAGAAATAAAAGGATTGTAGATAATGTAACATCTTCAAAAATTCCTTCTCCAAGGTCTGTTATTTTTAATATTCTTGTAGTATCTAAAATTATTTTTCTATCAATATCATTTGTAGTTGCTCTTAAAATACCGTTAGGAATTATAAATCCTAATACCCCGTTCTGTTTTAATAATTTTATTGATTTAATTAGGAATAAACAAAATAAATTCAGTTTTCCAGATTGCTTTTTTCTGTCTCCTACTCCTTTTACTGAGTAATCCTCATAAAAATTCTTTTTATAGAAATCTTTCTCATTTTTATCAATATCTCTATATTTAGTGAAGATATACGGAGGATTTCCAATTATGAAATCGAATCCTTTATTGCTATCTTCAAAAAAAGCATTGCAAAATTCTAAATACCAATGAGATACTTCTAATTCTGAAAATATCTCTGGATTAATCTTTTTATCCTCCAATTTCTCAAAAAGTTTTTTATCAAAATAGATTTTTAATTCTTTTTTCAGTTGAAGAAGGAGATCTATTATTTCAGGAGTATGGATATTGTTTACATATAAATTCCTAAGAAAGATTGTAAAATCAATTACATCTCTGGTTTTAATATTAGTCTTAGATTGATATTCAGTAATTTTTATATTTATTTCATCTTTAACTTTTTCTGGCAGGCTTTGTAAATATCTCATTATAAAATCTTTACTGAATAGAGTTTTATCAAGGATTTGTGTGTCTTTATCGAGAAAACTAACAAAGTCTTCGTAGGATAAGCCTATCAATGAGTTCCCTTTTATTAAATTTGTTTCTAGATTTGGTAGTATGTGTTCATTTTTCATATCTTTTTCTAATTCTGACTTTTTAAATTGAGCTGGTGCCAATTTCAATGCTTTCAGCCATAAATTAACCTTAGCTACATTTAATGCATTTTTGTCAATATCTTTTCCAAAAATATGCCGTAAAATAATTTTTGAAATTCTCTCTCTTTCATTTAAAATTAATTGTTCTTCAATTCTGCTACATGCTATAAAATGAGTATCTTTTACTAATTTATCAATTCTTGTTCTATACTTAATTACTAGTTTTTCCTTAAAACTACTAGCATAACTGAGAATAATTTGATAACAACTCCAGATAATATCTAATGCATTGATAAGAAATGAACCTGAACCGCAAGCTGGATCTAAAATTTTAATAGAAATTATTCTTTTCAATAATAAATCTAGTGCTTTTAAATTTTCATTGTTTAATGTTTTTAATCTTAACAGATCTAAAATTTGGTCTTTTAAATGAAAGAATTCTTTTTTTATAGTTTCATTTATTATTTTATTTCTGATATGATTCGGTGTATAATAAATACCTTCTTCTTTCTGCTTTTTTACAAGATAATTTTCGTAACTCTTTCCAAAAATATCCTCGTCTATAAAGATATATTGATACGAGATCAAACCTGTAAAATCTTGATAACTCATCTTTTTACTACTAACTCCCAAAATTGTCTTTATTGATTCATACAGATTATCAAAATTCTTTTTGGTATCTTTTATTTTTTCAAGAACAGAAAAATTAAATAATTCTGTATTATAAAATGTATAATGAAATTCGTTTACCATGGTTTCTAAGAAATTTTTTACAACTTTTCTTTTATCTCGCTTACCATACATTTTATCCCAAAAATTCCAGCTTTCCTCAAGAAAGTTAAAATCTATTAAAGCAAAATCGCTAAGAGTCTGGATAAAAATTAATTTGTTTAATAATTGAATAAAAATTTCCTTAGTCTGTTTGATAAAATCTGGTTTAACTTCTACTTGGGATTTCAACATATCTAACCAAACATTCAAATCTTTAAAAAAATCCTTACCAAGTTCTTCTTTTTTTTTTGTTGTTTCTCTTAAAATAAATTCAAAAAACCCCATATTTTGAATATTTCTAACAAAGTCTTTAAACAACCATTTTTTTATAGGTTCGATTTCTCCAGTTTTTATGAAATTTTTATACGAATACAAAAACCAATATTCTAAATTAGTTAATATAACAAATGGCACACTTTCTAGATAGTTTCTAATCTCATCTCTATATAGTTCAGGATTTAATTTACTTTTGACGATCCTATTGAATCTCTTATCCAAATAATATAATTGCTTTAATTCCAATTCAACCTTTATTTGAAAATCCTTTTTAACAATAAATATATCTGGCCATGTGCGTAGTCTATTTGTTTCGGAAGTAATTTCGTAACCATCACCAAGTAAAAAGGCAATGAAAGTACCATGTTTTTCAAAGAAGGCCGACCTTAAAGCTCCTAGCTCTGGTTTGGAACCCTTTCTTAAATCTTCCAAATATTCAATCACAAATGAAGTCTTTAACTTTTTCTGAATTTGACTCATCTGAGAAAGTGGTATTTCTTGATATTGTAACAATTCTTCTATATCTTTAATTATTTCATTAAGAATAATTATAATTCACTTCAAAATACTTTAGAAAATTTATCTTATAGAATATATAAGATTTTAAGATAAATAAATATATTAAAAAAAATGCCTTGAAAAGTTAAAATTTCTTAAGATTTTTAAATCATAATCGACAAAAGTCCGACAGAAATTAAAGATCAACTAGATATGAGAGAGGGGAGATTCAAAGTAAAAACTGAAATTCAGTAATTCTACAGCCTTTTGGAATTTTAATTCTAGAAATTGTATCTTTCCTTCATGAAAGGTATTATTATATCTTCAACTATTGTATCCTTCGCTTTAAAATTTAAAGCGCTGAATATTCTGAAATATTTTACTTTCAATATAAACAAAAGGAAGAGTTAATATGATTACAATAGAGAGTTTTCCAGATTTAAAAAATATTAAGATTCTAATTGATGTTTGCAATATATGTTATTGCAATAAAACAGATAATGGCAAACCAATTCTTGCAAATCTAATATCAATTTTACATTATTTGGTTAAAGAACTAGAAATCCTAAGGCAAAACATAATTTGCATCTCTGATCCTGCACTTGTTTGGCATATTGATGATCCTAAAAGATTCGAAAGGATGATTGAGTCTGGGGAGGTCATAAAATCGCCGAAGAAGGCGGATGAGTTCATTTTAGGATATGCTCTTAGTTGCGAATTTTGTCTAATTATATCTAACGATAAGTATAGAGAATATATTAAGCAATTGCCGAGCGAAGAATGGCTTCAGGACAGGAGTGTGAATTTTATGATAATTAACGGAGTCACCATTTTAAGCCCTAATATTGAATTAGAAAGGATAGAAATTTTAAATGATGAAGTAGAACAGCCAAAAGGGATAAGTATAAATGTAGAAGACATAAACGAAACTGCTTGTAGTATTAAAATGAAAAAAATTATCTGTTACTAATACGATTTTACTAATTCTATCTTCATTTTTTTATACAGAAATATAAGTTTAAAAATTAATTATAGATATAGCAGAAATAAAATTAATTAATATCGGACATTTTTTTAATATTTTTTATTTAAACAAATGACCGTTTGAATAAAGATTTTGGCTTGAATCAAACAAAGATAAAAATAGTAAAAAAAAAGAATTTAGACTAATACTAAATTAGGAATTTCTCTTGTATCTTGGATTTGAACGATTTGTTTTTCTTGGATGTAATGCTTTAGGGTTTGTTCTTGAATCCCTAACATTTCGGCAATTTGCTTTGAAGAATATCCATTTTTATATAATTCGGTAGCATACTTATATCTTACTGCATGAGTATTAAAACCACAGAATTTCTTAAAATTACGAGTAATCGTTTTATCATCAATTTTTTCTCCTGTGTGTTTGTTAGTGAAGAGATAAGGGAAATATTCTTTAGGAAATTTCTTAAAGATTCGTTTTAATGCTTCCAATAATTTAGGAGATTTAATTGCTTTTGCATTATCTTGTTTATATTTCCCGTAATTATATCTTACATAACTATTCTTGATTGTATCTAAAAGAAAACTCTCTTTCTTTAAATCAGAATAAAGAGTTCGTCGATCACATATTTCAAATGGTAAAGCAATCTCTATAAATAAAAATAATTCGTTAGTTCAGAAAAACCATCGTATCAGAGTATGTTAAAAACGGTTGTGAAATTGCATTAGCCGAGATCCTCACGAACCACACCCCCACATCACTAACCGCAGAATATTATCTAAAACTCGAACCCGAAGAGAAACGGGATTTATATGATAAATTCTTCCCCTATTATAATTTTGCATTATAAATAAAATAATGGATCTTCAAATCTAACCCTCTATCACCCTACCCTATCGTAAAAATATGGCAACTTAAATAGAAGGTTCTCTAAGGAGACTCACCACTAGCTGATATAACATATCTATTTTCTTGATGATAGAATACCCTATCATGTGTCATTTCTAAGATCTCGTCTTTCTTTATCAATAGGTTAATAATTCCCCATTACCTCACGCAAGTTAAAGTTCCCGGATTATAATATATAATTTCTTAAGCGAGATTGAATTTAGCTGATATATTTATGAGGGTTAGATCAATGTCTTATAATTTTAAATTAATCTCTCTTCTTGAAATAGATAATAATTACGAGAACACCACATAAAATAGAAATGACAATAATATAATAGGAATTATTAATCCTATAAGAGCATTTTGTTGTTCGGTTAAATCAATAGGATATTAATAAAGATTAATATTTTTAAATACTTATTTTTTATTTTTTACTTTTTCTTTACACTCTATTTTTTAATAAGGAATAAATAAGATCCATTAAATAGTTAAAATTTAATTAATTAAATGAGCATTATGAATAATAAAAAAAGCAATATGACTACTATTCCATTAAGAAAGGAAACACGTGATGAATTAAGAGAACTAAAAATATATTCACGAGAAACTTATGATGAAGTAGTAGTTAGATTGATCAATAAAACAAAAGAAGGAGACATAAAAAATGAGTAAAGAAACAATAAAAAATTGGATAAAAAAAGAAAAAAGAGGAAAAGAAAATGTCTAAAAAACTAACTACTGAAAGTAAAGAAGTACCTAAACAAAAAGTAATAAAGGTCACTCCCATATCATTTGAATTACCTTATGAAGCACCATTTTATATTTTAGAACTTTCTGATGATGATAATTATTATGTTTTTAATACATTAGATGGTGCTGTAGAATATTTGGATAAAAAAGATAATTTAGATACAAAAGATACAAAGCTATTAAGTTTTAATCGGGCTGAAGAACAATTTAGTGTGTCTCAAATCACATGGGCAGAAATTTATAAGATCAGTAGAGATTTAAGAAAAAAAGGAGGCTAAATTTCAATGGAGATTGAAGAAAAATGGGTTGATTTGGATGATATTCTTTTTGATCCCAATCAACCAAGAAAGACATTTGATACTGAAGAAATCAAAAATCTAGCTAAAACATATAAAGCACACGGAATAATCAATGCTCCTGAAATAGATGAAAATAAAATGGTAATAACAGGCGAATTAAGGGTAAGAGCGGCTAAATTGGCAAAACTCAAAAAGATTAAATGTAATGTTATTAAAGGACTTTCAGAAACTGAAAGAAAGGAGCGACAAATAATTGAGAACTTACATTTGCATAGATTAGAAACAGCAGAATATGAATCTGCTATCTCTGATCTATATAATAAGGGTAAGGGCTCCAAATATAAAACTCAAGGTGAATTTGCTAATATAATAGGAATCTCAGAGCCACAATTAACTACCATTATGAAGGCATACGAAACTCGATTAAAATATGATCTTTCAGACTTAGAAATTTCTACTCAGAATATTTATGCCATTAGCAGATTAGACGATAATTATCAAAAGCAACTTGTATCTCAACTGATGGCTGGTGTAGCACCAACGGATTTAGTATCTTATGTTTCTAAGTTAAAAAAAATGCCTGAGGATGTTAAAAAACAAGTTTTAAAAATCAATAATCCCATTTCAGCAGAAGAGGGTGAAATTGTTGCACAATTTAAAACTCCAGAAGAACGAAAGGAAATTATGGAAGAAATAAAATATACTCAAAAATATTTGGAAGATCAATTAACTTATAAACTTCAAATCTCAAAAGGAGAAATAGAGCCAATACCTAGACTTATTGATATAGAAAATAAAATGGTAAAATATTTCAGAAATTTCATGCTAAATGCTAAAAATAGGTTTGTTATAGAATATCTGAAAGCTAAATTATCTGAAGAAAGTTTTAACGCATGTATTGAATATATGATTCAATTGAGAGATCACCTAAATAACCAATTAGAACAAGTACATAAAAAAATTCCAATAAAGGTGATTGATATAGATGCAACAGAAGGATAAAAAGAGATTGAATCTCTATAAAGGAATACATAAAAAAACACGAAGCTTAATGAGGGAAATCCACGAAATCACAAAAGATTTTAGAGCAAAAAGTATAGACTATAATATCCCAATGATAGCTAGTGCATTAAAAAAGAATCCAGACTCAAGGAGTGATTATGGTGAAATAGTTAATGCAATAAATTCAGCAAGGGAAATAGCTAGAGAAGTTTTAAAACTAATGAGCAGAGTATTTATAGATGATGATGGAAAACGGATAAAAGAATTTGTTGATTTTAAAGGAAATATTCTTACCATACAACAAGCAGAAAAACAATTTGTAGATCTCTTGGAAACTCATAAAATCCCTTATGAGTATTATGATTTTGTTCAAGGGACCTTGATTCCAATGACTTCATTTGTTGTAAAAGAAAGTATAGATCAAGATCGAATAAAAAGAGCAGCTTTTCATGCTGAAACTGTTTTAGAAGATATGGCAATTCTAAATGAAAAAATACAAATAACAGGTAAGACTGCCACAGAATCTTTATTACCCGTAAAAGAGGTTCATAAAGACTACTTAATTGATGGTTTAACTCCAAAAAAAAGTCAGAAAAATATTTGGGAAAAAAAAGCTACAATAAAACGAAAAACAAAAGAATTAGATGAAGAAATACAAAGACTAGAAAAAGAGAAGATGAAATTAACAAAACAACTTCTAAAAGATAAAGTAGAAAATAATAAAAAATAATTTTTTTTAATTTTTATTTAAACAAGTATCTATTTTAAATAAAAACTATATTAAAAAATGTCCGATATTAATTAATAATTTATTTAATAGTTTAAACACAGGGTGAAAATTTTTTGCAATCAGAAGGCTTTAATTGGACTGGAAGGGATTTCTGGGTAAAGAAGTAGCTCTCTACACAATTGAGTTCCCGTATTGTTTGGCTACACCTGAAAGCGGAAAGTTCAAGATCAAAAGTTCGCGAAGGAGCTTTTTAATTTTTTTCGCGTATTTCACATGTTCGTTAATTGAAGTTCCATCCCCTAAGCGAGAAT
>Ga0209986_10004202_pt1 | contig 12291 bp, 4 predicted proteins | sample BlataG_FD_183168 | JGI IMG/M metagenome (GOLD analysis project Ga0209986, IMG submission 183168) | Deep subsurface microbial communities from Black Sea to uncover new lineages of life (NeLLi) - Black_00105 metaG (SPAdes) (version 2) | ecosystem: Environmental > Aquatic > Marine > Oceanic >...
AGAGGATGGGTGTAAAGGTAAGGGATGGGGAGGGTGAATTTAAGGGAGCGGAGTTCAGGGATGAACAGACAGGGCTGTTGTTTGCCTATGATTATGAGAACAAATATACCATTCGAATCTGGGGGACGGCAATAAAGGGGGCATTGGAGAGGGAGTGCAGGAGGTTAGGAGTGGAGATATACAACAGGGTAATGGTGACGAGCCTGCTGAGTGAGGGAGGTAAGCAAGGGGGGAGGGTTGTAGGGGCGACGGGGTTCAACGTGCGTACTGGAGAATTCTATATTTTCCAGGGGAAAGCCACCGTGCTGTGTTTATGCCGTCCTGAGAGGCAGTGGGTGTTTTCGACGGAGTTGAGCGGATTCAGTCATGTATTCCAAAGTCCTGCGAATGTAGGTGATGGTCATGCCATGGCATGGAGGGCTGGAGCCGAGTTCACACTGATGGAGAGGTCTGCCCCAACTCCTGGTGCATTCCAGTATCCACTGTATGGGGTTGGCAATCCCAATAATACCTGGCATCCATGTACGATAATTGATGCCAGGGGGAGGGAAATTCCGTGGGTTGATAGGGATGGCAGGGTTCTATCGACGATATCGCAGCGGCACAGGCCGGCTCCCGGGCAGAAGTTTTTTCTTGCTGGAGGAGGGTCTGGAGAAGATGCCAGCTTTATGAAGCTGGTTCCGCCTGGACATCCTGCCTATCAATACATGGCACCGAGAATCAAGTCTCCTGACATGGAGAGGCGTATAGCGAATGGGGAATTTGTCCTCCCATTATATGCTGACCTGCCATCTATGCCCGAGCATGAGCGCAGAGTCATATTTGGCCTCATGGTGGGACAGGAAGGTAAGAGTAATGTAACGATATATGGCAACTACACTGAGGCTGGATTTGACCCAGACAAGGATATGCTCCAGTGTTATAAGAACTTCTATGGGGTAGGTCCGCCCCAGTGGAGACATGTTTTCTTCCTCAGTGGTGGTGTGGTAATAGACTGGGATTTAAGGAGCAATCTTGAGGGTTTATATGTAGCGGGTCAGCAGATGTTTGCGTCGGAGGACCATTCCAATGCGGCGACGAGCGGGAAGTATGCCGGCAGGAAGGCGGGGGAATATGTGGTTAGTGCGAGGGAGGCGAACATAGAGAGGGAGCAAGTGGATGAGGAGAAGGTGAGGGTGTATGCGCCGGTAGAGAGGAAGGCAGGGATAGAGTGGAAGGAGCTAAATGCGGGGATATGCAGGGTAATGCAGGAATACTGTGGAGAGCCCAAGAATGAGGAACTGTTAAAGCTGGGATTGAGGTGGATGAAGGAGCTAAGGGAGGGGGAAGCATCGACAGTGCAAGCGCGGAATCCACATGAGCTAATGAGGAGTCAGGAGGCGTTGACAATACTGACGGTAGGTGAAATGATAATGCATGCATGTTTGGCGAGGCAGGCGAGCAGCAGTTATTTGAACTTCACGAGGTTAGACTATCCTGAAGTTGACCCGCCTGAGTGGCAGAAATGGATAACGATGAAGCTAGAGGGGGGAGAGGTAAAGGTAGGGGAGAAGCCCATGGAGTACTGGCTACAGGGACCCAATGCTGGGAGTTATGAACAGAATTACGAGAGGCATAGTGGGTTGTAGGGAATAGATTTAAAAGTGAAGTTTATACAACAGGGACGGCATGAAATCGATGATCAGGTTAGATATAATTTTATTGAAATCGGGCGCAAATTAGGTTTAGCCTGCCAGATGAAATCTAAGGGGGTAAAGTGAATGTCCAGTTATGATGAAGCATCAAGAACAAATACGCCTGAGTGGCCGTATCCAGTGAATTATGGGAAGGAGAACGAAGTTAGTGCCGACATACTTATAATCGGTGGGGGTATAGCTGGGTGCCATGCGGCAATAAGTGCGGTAAAGAGGGGAGCAAAGGTTGTGGTGGTGGATAAGGCTTCTATTATAAGGAGTGGCTCAGGAGGAGCAGGTGTTGACCATTGGGGTGGTGCTTTTTCCAATCCCAGGTCTAAAACGAAACCGGAAGAGGCGATGAAGTCTGGTGGTGGACCGTTTGGAGGTGTGTATTCTTTAGGGCATATCCGTTACATTACTGGTAAGGAGAGCTATGATGCACTCCTTGATATGGAGAAGATGGGGGTGAAGGTTAGAGATGTGGATGATGAGTTTGTTGGTGCCGAATTTAGAGATGAAGAGACCAAATTGATGTTTGCTTATGATTATGATAACCCTAACTGTATCCGCGTTCAGGGAGCAAATATCAAACCTGCCCTGTATCAAGAACTCAAACGCCTTGGTGTAGATATGTGCGAGCATGTTATGGTTACCAGCCTGCTAACAGAAGGGGGGAAAATGGGCTCCAGGGTTATAGGTGCGACGGGTGTGAATGTACGAACTGGCGAATTCTACATCTTCAAGGCAAAAGCCACTATTCTATCCACAGCTCAACCCCTCCGAATCTGGATATTCAACACGGAATTGGTAGGTTCTTATGTCGAACATGATGACCCTAACCTTGCCGGCGATGGCGATGCTATGGGTTGGCTGGCTGGAGCGAAGCTGACAATGATGGAGAGAAGCCAGGAGTCATCAGGTCCCTTCCGCTATCCTGCTTATGGCACCGGTAATTCTAGTAATACCTGGTTTGCCTGTACCATAGTTGATGCCAAAGGGAAGGAAATTCCGTGGGTTGATAAGGATGGTAGAGTGCTGAAAACAGTAGCGGAGCGGTATCATGCAGGAGGGGAAAGGGGACCTTTTGGTGGTGGAGTAAGGCTTATTCCAGACTTATCCGAGCGCATAATGAAGGGAGAATATGTTCTTCCGTTTTATGCTGATTTACCCGGCATGCCGGAACATGAGCGGAGGGCGATATTCGGGCTCATGGTAGGACATGAAGGTAAGACTCACATAATATATGATATGTACACCAAGGCTGGCTTTGACCCTGACAAGGACATGCTCCAGGCAAATGTGTTGCCTCCGGAGTTGGCCGGGAAGCCTGGTCCCTGGTGGGATATGAAAAGTAAGCTGGCTTCTGCGCCGCAGTGGAGGGCAACCGCATTCCTGGGTGGTGGTGGTCTGGTGGTTGACTGGGATATGAAGACCAACCTGGGAGGCTTATATGCAGCGGGCGCCCAAACTGCAGGTGGTGGAGGTCATGTTGGAGCGGCTACTACCGGCAGGTACGCTGGTAGAAAAGTAGCCGCTTATGTGAGAACAGCGGTAGAGCCTGTCATAGACAGGAAGCAGGTGGATAAGGAAAAGGCACGCGTCTATGCACCGGTGGATCGGGAAGGTGATACAGGGTGGAAGGAGTTACAGGCCGGTATATGCCGAATTATGCAGGACTACTGTGGGGAGTATAAGGGAGAGGAAACGCTGAAAAGGGGCTTGTGGTGGCTAAACAGTATCAGGGAGAGTGAAGCAGCCAGGACCTGTATCAGGAACCCCCACGAGTTAGCGCGTTTTCTGGAGTGTATGGTGCGTCTCACGGTGGGAGAGATGATAATGCATGCCTCCCTGGCACGGAAGGCGAGCAGCTCTGCTCTGGACTTCAAGAGGATAGACTACCCTGAAATGGACCCACCAGAGTGGAACAAATTTGTCACCATCAGGCTGGAGGATGGAGAGGTGAAGGTGGGGGAGCTACCTGTCAACTACTGGCTGCTGCCGCCCAATGCACCCACGTATGAAGAGAATTATAACAGGCATTGTGGACTTTAGGGAAGCCACCGACTCCCAATACCAGGCCGCCAGTGGGGGGTTGGGATAATTAAGTTTGAGCTATGTCTGGAAAGTCAGGAAAGGAGTAGAGGGTATGGCAGAAGAAATCTTTACTAACTGTACGGTCGGTGGTCCGATTTTTGTTCATGTAAAGGATGGCAGGATAATCCGCATAAGACCCATAGTCTTTAATGAAAAGGATGGAGCATCGTGGAAAATTGAAGCCCGTGGCAAGAAATTTTCTCCTCCCAGGAAGGCAACCCTTGCCCCTTTTACTACGGCAGAACGAGAACGGATTTACTCCGAAAACAGGGTTAAATATCCTCTCAAGAGAGTGGGCTTCGACATTAATGGTGATAGGCACCCTGAAATGAGGGGTAAATCTGGGTATGAAAGGATAAGCTGGAGTGAGGCGCTGGATATAGTTGCTGGCGAGATGGAAAGAATCAGAAAGACTTATGGCCATGCTGCTATTACAGCCATAAGGCCGTCTCACACCAATTGGGGACTTCTAGGCTATAAGATGGGCGCATTTGGCAGATTCTTTGAGCTACTGGGGAATACGGCTATGTTTGATAATCCGGACAGCTGGGAAGGGTGGCACTGGGGGGCTATACATACCTGGGGATTTTACTGGAAGCTGGGGGGTAATGAGCAATATGACTTACTAGAGGACGCTTTGAAAAATACCGAGCTGGTAATTCATTGGTCCAATGATCCTGATTCTACACGTGGAGGATATAGTGGGCAGGAGTCTGTTATCTGGCGTTACTGGCTAAAGGAGATGGGAATTAAGCAGATTTTTATTGATCCCTTCTGTAACTATACCGCTGCAATACTGGGGGATAAATGGATAGCGCCAAGGCCAGGCACCGACGCGGCTATGGCTATGGCAATAGCCTATGTCTGGATACATGAGGATACCTATGATAAAGAGTATGTTTCCTCTCATACCGTTGGATTTGAGCGGTTCAAGAAACATATTATGGGTGGGGATGATGGAGTGCCCAAGACCCCTGGTTGGGCTGAAGAGATAACAGGTGTCTCGGGGCGAACAATAAGGGCATTGGCAAGGGAGTGGTGTAAAAAGAGAACTATGCTGGCTACCGGGGGAATTGGATGTGCTGGGGGTGCCTGCAGGCAAGCCTACGGGCATGAATGGGCGAGGCTGATGGTATTGCTTCAAGCTATGCAAGGGCTGGGAAAACCAGGAGTCAATATCTGGGGAACTATAACGGGGGCACCGCTAAATTCTGAATTCAAATTCCCTGGATATGCTGATGGCGGATTAGATGCATTCTCACATGTGGCTGAAAAACCTGCTGTCAATCAGATTAAAAGCCGCCTTTACCGCTTACTTGTCCCTGAGTGTATACTAAACCCGCCTGTTAGCTGGATAGGGGAAGGTGTTTGTGGAGAATCTATCGAGCAACAGTTTATCCCGTATACCTATCCCAAGCCAGGTAATCCTGAGGTCAAGATGATTTATCGGTATGGAGGCTCCTTCATTGGCACGATGACAGATACCAACAGGTGGGTAAAGATGTACCAGAGTCCCAAGTTGGAGTTTGTGGTCAATCAGGAGGTCTGGTGGCATAGTGAAACTGGCTTCGCCGATGTCATACTGCCAGCATGCACCAACCTTGAGCGGAGCGATATAGCTGAGTGGTCAGGTGTTGGTGGTTATGGTTTTCATGCCCAAAATGCATGTAACCACCGGATTATCGTTTATATGAAAAAGTGTATCGAACCTTTATGGGAATCGAGACCCGACTACGATATCTTTGTTGAACTTGCTGAAAGGCTGGGCTTCAGGGAAGAATACACCGAGGGCAACTCGTGGGAAGACTGGATTAAAAAAGTATTCCATGCCTTCTCCCTTCCGGAATACATATCCTATGAGGATTTCAAGGTAAAGGGCTATTTCGTCGTCCCCTTCCCTGAGGATTACAAGCTTACTCCAGCGCTGCGCTGGTTCTACGAAGGCAGGGAATGTGATACACCAGATAAATATAACCCTAAGAGGGGCACAGAGAAGGCTAAAGATCTGGGAACTTACAGCGGCAAGATAGAATTCGTTTCACAGAGCCTGACGGAGCATTTTCCTGATGATAAGGAAAGACCCCCTATGCCAGGATACATACCAAGCTGGGAGGGGCACACCTCAGAATTGGCCCAAAAATATCCTCTGCAATTTATCTCCCCACATCCCAGGTTTTCTTTTCACACTCAGCACGACATAAGTATTCACTCTCTGGCTGATATCCCGGGCCACCGCATACTTAAAGATGGCTATCCCTGGCAGGTTATCCGCATCCATCCGACAGATGCCAGCGTACGAGGTATCAAAGATGGAGACATCGTCAAGATGTATAACGACCGGGGAGCAGTGCTGGGCATTGCGCAGGTCACTGAGAGGTTGAGACCGGGTGTGGTTCATTCATATGAGGCTTCAGCAAAATATGACCCTTTAGAGAAAGGTAAACCCGGCAGTATAGACAAGGGTGGATGCGTCAATCTAATGACTCCTTCCAGAATGCTGTCAAAGAATGCTCCGGGTATGGCTAATAACTCCTGTTTGATAGAGGTATCTAAATGGGAGTTATAAAAGAGATTACTAAATAATCGTGAGAAGAATATTTCTCAGAACTGCACTTACAGGGGTGAAATAACATTTACCTGAAACCACTAGCTAACGATAAAAATAAGGATTTAGTTTTATGGCAGTGAGCAAAAGAGGGAAGTGAAAATGTCGCATACTATGAAAGGCGAGCAGGTTCTTACCAGTTGCACCGTTGGTGGGCCGATCTTCGTTCATGTAAGAGATGGCAAAATAACTCGTATTCGACCGCTGATTTTAGATGATACAGATGCGCCATCGTGGACAATTGAAGCCCGTGGTAGGAACTTTACCCCTCCCAGGAAAGCAGCACTTGCCCCTTTTACCGTGGCTGAGAAAGAAAGGGTTTACTCTGAGAACAGGATTAAATACCCGCTTAAAAGGGTGGATTTCAACCCTGACGGCGATAGACACACCGAAACCAGGGGTAAGTCCAGCTACCAGAGGATAAGCTGGGGTGAGGCGCTGGACATAGTCTCCAGCGAGATGAAGAGAATCAGAGCTACCTATGGTCCAGCCGCTATCACAGCAATAAGATCGTCCCACCATAACTGGGGTTTTTTATCTTACAAGATGGGTGCGTTTGGCAGGTTCTTTGAGTTGCTTGGACATACAGCCGTGTTTGATAATCCCGATAGCTGGGAAGGTTGGCACTGGGGGGCTATACATACCTGGGGTTTCTATTGGAGGCTGGGGGCTCCCGAAACCCACGACCTGCTGCAGGACGCTTTAAAGAATACCGAGTTGATAGTTCACTGGTCCAATGATCCCGATTCCACACACGGAATATACAATGCACAGGAGTCCGTAACGTGGCGTTACTGGCTCAGAGAGTTGGGGATAAAACAGATATTCATCGACCCTTTCTGCAACTACACCGCCGCTATACTGGGAGATAAATGGATAGCTCCCAGACCGGGCACCGACGCTGCTATGGCCATGGCAATAGCCTATGTCTGGATGGGTGAGGGCACCTATGATAAGGACTACCTTGCCACCCATACCATCGGCTTTGAACAGTTCAGGAAACATATCATGGGCGAGGACGACGGAGTACCCAAGACTCCCGGATGGGCAGAGAAGATAACAGGTGTTCAAGGACGGACCATAAGAGCCCTGGCCAGAGAGTGGGCATCAAAGCGGACAATGTTAGCCAGTGGTGCAATAGGAGTTTGGGGAGGTGCCTGCAGGCAAGCCTACGGCACTGAATGGGCCAGGCTTATGGTACTGCTTCAGGCCATGCAGGGTCTGGGTAAGCCAGGGGTTAATATCTGGGGAACTAACACGGGAGCACCACTTACCTCCACATTCAAATTTCCCGGATATGCTGAGGGGGGGCTGGATGCGTTTTCACTGGTGGCAAAGAAGCCCGCTGTCAATCCGGTTACCCAGCGCATTTACCGCTTACTTGTCCCTGAGTGTATCTTGAACCCGCCTGTTAGCTGGGTAGGGGAAGGCTTCTGCGGTAACTCCATAGAGCAGCAATTTATTCCATATACTTATCCCGAAACTGGCAGTCCTGAGATTAAGATGATGTACCGGTATGGAGGCTCTTTCATTGGCACGATGACCGAGACAAACAGGTGGGTAAGGATGTACCAGAGTCCCAAGCTTGAGTTTGTGGTTAACCAGGATTGCTGGTGGCAGAGTGAAACAGGATTCGCCGATATCATCCTGCCGGCATGCACCAACCTTGAGCGGAGTGACATAGCTGAGTGGGCCAGGGCTGGGGGGTATGGTCCTTTTACCCATGGCGGAGTCAACCGACGGATTATCGTTTATCAGAAAAAGTGCATCGAGCCTTTGTGGGAATCAAGGCCGGATTACGATATATTTGTAGACCTGGCTGAAAGGCTGGGCTTGAAAGAAGAATACACTGAAGGCAACTCGTGGGAAGGGTGGGTTAGAAAAGTTTTTGATGCATCATCCTTGCCAGAACACATATCCTATGAGGATTTCAAAAAGAAGGGTTACTTCGTAGCACCTCTCCCGAAGGATTATAAACATACTCCAGCACTACGCTGGTTCTACGAGGGTAGAGAGTGTGATACACCAGACCAGTTTAATCCTAAGAAGGGCACTGAAAAGGCTAAAGAGCTGGGAACATACAGCGGCAAGATAGAGTTTGTTTCACAGAGTTTAACAGAGCTTTCTCCTGATGATAAGGAAAGACCGCCGATGCCGCGGTATATTCCAAGCTGGGAGGGTTATGACTCGGAACTGGCAAAAAAATATCCCATACAGTTAATCTCACCACATCCCAGGTTTTCCTTCCATACTCATCACGATATTCATGTCACCTGGTTGGAAGATATTCCAGGTCATCGCATAGTAAAAGATGGCTATCCCTGGCATGTTATCCGTATTCATCCATCGGATGCCAGCGCCAGGGGTATAAAGAATGGAGATGTCGTTAAGATGTACAATGACCGGGGAGCGGTGCTGGGTATTATACAGGTCACTGAGAGAATGAGACCAGGTGTGGTTCATTCGTATGAATCTTCCTCAAAATATGACCCGCTGGAGAAAGGTAAGCCTGGCAGTATAGATAGAGGTGGTTGTATCAATCTGCTGACCCCTTCGCGGATGATATCAAAGAATGCTCCAGGAATGGCAAATAACTCCTGTTTGATTGAAATATCAACATGGGAGTTATAGCAATAACACACATAGGATAATCGGGAAATTTAACATGGAACAGGCAGAGAAAAAGGGGGTAAGCAATAGAGTGGGGATTGATGTCGTTCAGATAGATGGGTGACACATACATGTATCATGAAAAGGCGCTATAATGGCTTCATCATGAATGTTCCTCGTAAAACCCCGGGATGCAGACCTTCTGACGGATATTTCCAGGCTATCCCACCAAAAGCCAAACTCTGTGGGATATCTTACTCCATAAGAATTCCTTGAGCACTCTCAACAAAAGTAGAGAAAGGAGATAAGTGTCCAATAACCGAACGAGTGCAAACCGGAAGGGAGGTATTTGGATATGTTATGATGAATTTGAACGCACTCTAATGAAATATTAAAAAATGGATTTATTATAATGTCAGAGAGGAAATAGAGGAGTGTATTAAAATGTCAGATAAATTTAAAGCTCACTATAATGATGTGCACGTCGGAGAGGCAAATACAGAAGAAATAGAGGAAACATTCATAAAAGGGCTTGCCCTTGGTGGTCATGGGGCAATGCCCGCAGCTATTGATACCAGGGGTGGCAGAATAGTCAGAATCAGACCATTACACTTAGATTGGAGGTATGATAAGAAAGAATTCAATACATGGAAGATTAAGGCACGAGGGAAAACCTTTGAGCCATCTATGAAAATCGCGCTACCCCCTTTCAGTCTGGCATATAAAAAGCGCGTTTATTCCCCCAACAGGATCAAGTACCCCCTGAAGAGGGTTGATTGGGATCCTAACGGCGAGAGGAACCCGCAGAACAGAGGTAAGAGCAAGTTCAAGAGAATCTCATGGGATGAGGCTACAGACATAATCGCCAGCGAAATAAAAAGAGTAAAAGCAAAATATGGTTCGTATAGTATACTGGCTCAGGCTGACGGACACGGGGAGTCAAAAATTGTGCACGCCGCCCATGGGTGTCAGTATGAGTTGCTCAAACTTCTGGGAGGCTCTACATTTCAGCAAAGAAATCCGGATAGCTGGGAGGGTTGGTACTGGGGAGCCAAACATGTGTGGGGGATGGATAATGGCTCTGGTTTGAAAGGCTATTATAAACAAGACAATCTAGTCAAGGATATGGCAGAAAATACTGAGATGTTGCTGTTCTGGGGGTGCGACCCAGAAACTACCCCCTATTTTTATTTAGCCGGGCTACCGAGCCAGTTGAGCTATTTCTGGGCAGAGCTCGGGATAAAACAGATATACATCAGCCCCGACCTGAACTATGGAGCTGCTGTTCATGCTGATAAATGGATCCCAATACTACCCAATACCGATGCTGCTCTGCAACTGGCCATAGCCTATATCTGGATAACTGAGGGCACCTACGATAAGGACTATGTGGCGACCCACACAGTTGGCTTTGATAAGTTTGCGGACTACGTTATGGGTAAAGAAGACGGCATTCCCAAGACACCTGAATGGGCATCCTCCAAGTGCAGAGTACCGGAATGGACAATTAAGGCACTGGCTAGGGAATTCGCCGCCAAAATTACATCAATCATACACTCCTACGGTGGTAGCTATATCCGTGGGCCATATTCAACTGAGCCGGCTAGATTGGAAGTAATATTGCTCGGGATGCAGGGGCTGGGAAAACCGGGAGTCCACCAGCAGAGCGACTGGAGGGGATTCCCGCGAGCCATGGTGATGCCAGATGAGAAGCCAGCCAGACAAGGCTCCTACTTTGGGTGGTTCTTTCCTCCCCCGCCACAGATACTGCCGAAAACCCTTATCCAGCAAGCTATTCTCAGTGATGAGCCTATCAGCTGGTACGGCAGTACGGCACAAATGTGTCCAACTGATGACCAGTTTAAGAAATACACCTATCCTATACCCAAAGAAGATGGCGGCACGGAAATACATATGATTTGGAGCGATACTCCATGCCGGACTACATGCTGGAATGGTGGCAACCAGACTATAGAAGCTTTCCAAAGCCCCAAAATAGAATGTGTGGTCGTCCAGCACCAGTGGCTTGAGAATGATACTCTACTAGCCGACATAATCCTGCCCGTTAACACCAAATTAGAGGAACAGGATTTTGGTATAGACCGCAATGCACAGTTCTATAGTATCTTCCTCGAGGGGAAAAGCATCGAACCCGTAGGCGAGTCCAAGAGCGATTACGAGATAGTCTGCGAAGTAGCCAAGAAGCTGGGACTGTATGAGGAATACATACAAGGTAAGACTGTTGAGGAATGGATAGAATTTGGCTATACGCATTCGGGCGTTCAGGAATTGGTAAGCTGGGAAGAATTGAAGGAAAAGGGGTACTACGTTGTTCCAACCGCGCCGGATTGGGAAAAGGACCCGGCTGGCTTGACAAAATTCTATGAAGACCCCGAGGCCAACCCCTTAGAAACACCATCGGGTAAGCTGGAGTTCTATTCTGAAAGGCTAGCCAGGTATTTCCCCGACGATGATGAGAGACCACCTGTGCCTCACTGGGTTGAAAAAAGCGAAATGCATGATGAAAGACTCTCCAGCGATAGAACAAAGAAGTATCCTCTGCTACTCATGTCAAACCATCCGAGGTGGCGACTGCATGCTCAGTGTGATGATATCTCATGGACAAGGGAAGCGCCAACCTGCAAGGTCAAAGGGCCAGATGGCTATATGTATGAGCCACTGTGGATACATCCATCAGACGCTGAAAAGCGGGGCATAAATAGTGGAGACATAGTTAAGATATACAACCAGAGAGGTGCTGTTCTCGGAGGGGCGCTTGTCTGGGAAAGAATAATGCCAGGAGTGGCATATATAGACCATGGAGCACGGGTTGATTCAATAGTCCTGGGAGAGCTTGACCGGGGTGGTGCGATTAACCTCATAGCCCCAGAAAACATACTCTCTAAAAATTGCCCCGGCCAGGCCACGAGCGGGTATCTCGTCGAGGTAGAAAAGGTCAGTATGGGACAGATGGAGGATTGGAAGAAACAATACCCCGAGGCATTCCAAAAAGAGTATGACCCAGCTTCCGGACTGCGCTTCAATGCCTGGGTTGAAGGAGGTATGTAGATATGAAAGCCTTTGTAATCGATGTTTCACAATGCAATGGATGTTACTGCTGCCAGATTGCCTGCAAGGATGAGCATGTTGCAAACGACTGGACACCTTATGCCAGACCCCAGCCGGATACCGGCCAGTTCTGGCTGAAGATGAATGAGCTTGTTAGAGGTACTGTTCCTAAGGTCAAGGTAGCCTATATCCCCGTTCTCTGCATGCACTGCGATAACGCCCCCTGCATCCCATCGT
>Ga0209986_10004205_pt1 | contig 12286 bp, 11 predicted proteins | sample BlataG_FD_183168 | JGI IMG/M metagenome (GOLD analysis project Ga0209986, IMG submission 183168) | Deep subsurface microbial communities from Black Sea to uncover new lineages of life (NeLLi) - Black_00105 metaG (SPAdes) (version 2) | ecosystem: Environmental > Aquatic > Marine > Oceanic >...
AAGAGGAAGTGACCAAGGTGGGCTGTAAAAAATGGTGATCACCTGAGGTTCTTCGACAGCCGAAACAATCGCGTTTTTTACCTGCTGAATTTGAATTGGATCATAAGGATTTTCTCCTTTCAGATTCAACTTCCCGGCAGCCCATATTTGAGCAAAATCCTGCCCCATAATGTACTTCAGATCAACTAATAACTGGCTTCCAATTTGCCAAAGATAAAATAGGCTGACAATTAAAGCCAGCAAAAGAACCAGACGATATGCGATTCTTTTCTTGTAATGAGGATCCATAAATGTTATCAGTGATTCAAAAGTTTTATCATGTAGATTATAGCCTGAGACGATTATTGCCGCGCAAGCTAATTACCTTTTTTGTATTTGGATAAATCGTTAGTAAGTTAGTTCCTTTTGATTTCCCAATCATTCGTGGACGTAGATCGAGGAAACATTATTAATTCGATAGTTTGATTTGATACTTGTCCCAACTCCATATTCATATAACTGGGGTTAGGAATATCATCATGTGATACGGTGAAGGGTCCGCGAATATTATTTTGTTTTCAAATAGGAAATATCCATGATGACCCGCAAGTTTATATTTTCGTATCTGAAGTGATCGCATCTGATTTGCCACCCAAAATCAGTTTCGATTATCAAGTGCCAATCAATGTGAAAGCTGTTTGTCCAGCAATTCCTGGATGGTTTGCGCACGAACATAATCGCCCTGGTTCAGGTAATCCTCCATAAGATGGGAGAGAGTATTTTCCAATTCAGGGGTCAGCCAAGCGCTAATTAGATATGGCGATGTATCTTTATTAAGAGATGGGACATTGTACGCCTGGAGATAAAAGTTATGGGAATAAAAGGCGTATTTGGGCGCCATGATCCACCCGAGTACTCCTTGCCGGATGTTCTGAGCCTGTTCCAATTTACCTTGATCTTCAGCAACCTGTGCTGCTGCCAGAAGGGCATTTGTAGTTGGCGGAAATAACCAAGTTGCTGCTTCAACTTCTCTCCAGGCAAGCTGCTCTTCCCCTGACCGTTGGTAAAGCACTGCCTGGTAAATATGGGAATCCGGATTCCCGGGAAAGTCGGTCGTCATGTGGGTTATGATTTCCTGAGCACTGGTATCATCACCCGCCCGTAAAGCCTTATACGCTTGAAGTAACCGCCGGTTTAAAGTCATTTCCCAGTCAGGGTTGAATTCCTGACAATCTTTCTCAAGTGCCTGCCTCCTTATTGGTGTGTCGTGGAAAAACAGGCTTTGTTCATACCAGGGATTGAGGCAGTAGGCGATGTAATAATGTTCAAGCGCTGCGCGGTTATCTCCTAGCTGCTCTTCCATCCAGGCCAAATTCAACCACAAGAATTCGCGCCTGGGAGCATCCCGGATCGCCTTTTGCAGATGCTCAATCGCTTGCTGATGCTGACCAAGCTGCCATTCGTAAGAAGCTAGGTTGGTCCAATGCAAGTACCAGGAAGGATCTTTTTCCAAAGCCTGTTTCTGGATCTTGAGGGCAGCTTCCAGCCTGTGATGATCATTATTCTTGCTGGCTAACATCGCGTTCGCCAAGCTGCATTGGAAGGCATAGTAAGGATTTTGTGGATTGGCTGATGCTGACTGGCAGAGCTGTTCTTCGGCTGAATCCCAATCCCCGGAAAGTGCAGCATCTCGGCCTTTGATATACATTTGGAAACCGAACAGATAATAACCTGCCCCCATAAAGAAAATTAAGAATAATGGTGGCAGGAGCATAATTGCCCTCTTTGCATGTATACGGAAAAAATTCTGATCCCCTGCCAGCCGGTAAATCAATCCGATCCATATAGCAATACCCAGCAGATTCGGAAGCCATCCGAAATAGAAATCCAGAAGGCTCTCCACAAACAGAGCAGCGCCGATACCGGCATATGCAGACAGGTTTTGTTTTTGAGAAGAGCCGGAGGGAAAAGATGACCAGCCTGATAAGCCAGCCCTAAGTAGTGAATAGATCGCCCAAACAACCAGTAGTAATCCGACCAACCCGGCGCCTGCGGCGATCTGAAGCCACAGGTTATGAGCGTGAAAGACTTCATCACCGCCAATACCTTCGCTGCGCTGCGCGAACAGGAACGGCACTTGACCGGCGCCGTTCCCCATAAGCGGCGCTTGCCGGAACGAGTCCCAGGCGAAGCGCCAAATATTTATCCGCTGTTCAAGCGTACCATGCGCAAAACGCCCGGACAGCAAAACAAGAGCCAGGGATAAAAGGATACAACAAACCAACAAAACCAACAACAAGTTTCGCCGCTTGGAAAAGTTACGGCTCGCTCCGGTTTTCCTCATCTGTTTGAGTTCGTGCAAGACACCTGGACCGTACAATAAGCCGCACATTATTACGATCGCCGCTGCCAGACTCAGCCATCCTGTTCGTGAACCAGTAAAATATAATATCACCAGGGAGTAAATCAATAGAATCCCCCAAAAAACGCGCAAAGCAGTCCGGGTAGGTCTAATGATGCGCAGCAAGACCAGCGGTACAACTAGGTTCATATAGCCGGCTACCAGGTTATGATGGGCCAACGTGCCAGGAAACCTGATAGCAATAGGAGGGGCAGCAAAAATCGTCCCAGAAATATGCCACCAGCTAATATTCTTGTTAATTACGAACACCAGATCAAGCAGGGTATAAGCAAGTCCAGCAAAGATCAAACCTTCTTCCCACAGTAGAGCCCATCCACCCGTGCGAGCTGTGTACACGACCAACAGTAGGATCAGGATCATCAACAAATCATTCAGAATCCATGGAATTTCAACAATTGCCGGTTGGGACCAGGATAATGAAATCAGGTGCAAGCCGAGAATTACAGCGAATGGCAGAATAATTTTAGGGATGACGAACTCGAGTCGATCCGAACGCGCCATTTGAAATATCCAGAGAATGGCAACTGCCGCTAGCATACCGAGCGCGATCAGACGAGGTATCAATTCCAGGTATGCCCAGAATAACGGGAATAGAGTGATAAAAAAAACCGTTCCAAAACGGTATAAGCGCATCCCTTTCAGTACGCCCCTTCCCCTCGTATCACCACCCAAATTGTACGCAGCAATATGTATATATCCAACCATATTGACCAATTGCGCACATAGTACTCGTCATAATGCAGCCGGTCTGCGTAACCCACGTTTGTCCGACCAGAAACCTGCCACAAGCCTGTGATGCCAGGACGTACGCGCTGGTAGAGTAAGTAGCCCTGCTGGTAGCGCTCAATCTCTTCCGGGACAATAGGCCGCGGACCGACCAGGCTCATCTCGCCTTTCAGCACATTCCAAATCTGGGGCAACTCATCCAGACTGGTGCGGCGCAAGAATCCACCCACCCGGGTGACACGCGGGTCGTGCTTCAATTTCTGGTTAGCCCGCCATTCAGCTTTAGCAGCAGAGTTATCGGTCAGGTAATTTTCCAACACCTGGTCGGCATTTCCGACCATCGTTCGAAACTTCCAGACGATGATTGGTTTGCCCTCTTTCCCGATACGAGCATGACCGTAAAAGATAGATCCCCTAGAATCGAGGGGGATCAATAGTGCTATTAATAATGTTAAAGGTAAGGTAATAACACCCATCATCAGGCTAACAGTGAAATCTACAAAGCGTTTAACTCTTTGATCCCATTTGTATAGAAGGTTTTGACGAATTTCCAACCCCAATAAACCTTCCAGATCGTAAGGCGTCACTCCCAGGCTGCCTATCCAACTAAAATCTGAAATTAAAATTAGTCGTTTAAATCCGAAGCTTTGTTTGTCCAGAATAGAATTGCGAAGGGTTTCTGATAGTTCAGGATCGACTAGAACGGCGGTTTGTATACCGCTCATTTGACCTGCGTTAGAAAGTAAATGATCCACAGCCAACTTTGGAACAAGAGAACCATCAATATTGCCAGTGTCATCGATGATGATTACTGGTCGGATTCCGAAGCGCATTCTTTCAAGGAGGAATTTTGCAGTCCTTTGTGTCTGCGGTCCATTACCAACCACCGCAACTGGTTCGCCCCACAGACCGGAGTTAGTAGCAATTACACGAAAAAGCCAGCGGCACATAGGTATCGTAATTATTGCGAATCCCCAAGAGAAAGCAATAACCAAGCGGGAAAAGTACTCGGCACTTCGCACCCAGAATGTTGCCGTAGTGAAAAATAAAAAGACAATGGTTGTGGAGAACGTCAAGCGACGCATTTCTTCAACCGGACTCAAACCAACCGCAGGATATAAACCACGAAGAGCAAACACCAACAAAAACACCGGTATTAAGGCAATTAATTTCCAATAAAATGGTGGGTTGATCAGTTCATAGAGCGTCATGCGCAGTCCAACCCCTGCTAAGCCAGCTATTAACAAACCACAGGTGTCTGCAATCACCAGCACAATCGTCATCCAAGAGCGAGCGTGTTGCTGAATCCAAGGAAATGAAGATAGATCATCTTCCTGTTGGGAATCTGGTTGGTCCTTAATTGATGGAAATTTGTTATCCATTCTTTCCCCCTTGATGGGGCTCCCAGAAGTAAGGCTGACCGCTAAATGACCGAATAATCTGGTTTGGGATTATTTGGTGCTTCAAACCCAGTTGGTAGGCAAGGATTTTTACTCCGGATTCTAGAAAGAGCCTTGGAATCCAAAGGATTTTTTTATGCTTTACTAAATCCTTCGTTAGTTGGACGATGTATCTCTTCCCCTCTCCATACACTTTGATACCAGTAAGTGTCTCCTCCGCTTGTTTAAAAAAAACGCCTATATCAAAATAACGCTTAAAAAGTTGTTTCAAATTATAGTTATGAGAATGGTAAATAACGGCATGGGATTGATACGCTGCTGAGTATCCAGCTTTTAGCAATCTAGCGCAAAACTCAAGGTCTTCATCCACAATCACCCTCTCAGAAAAGCCTCCTAGGCTCAAGAAAGTTTCTCTTTGGATCGCAGAGCCTGAGTTGGAAAAGAACACAGCCTTAATTCCCATTTCTTTAACATCCTGTAAAGTACGCAGATTGGATTGATCTGGGTAGTTATAAGCGCGCGTCAATTTTTCGATCGGATTAGCATCTAGACATGGTATCTGGCGTGCTGTAACAGCACTTGCCAACCCCAATTTGATGGGGCGTACAAGTTCAGTAAGGAAGTCTTTTCCAGCTGGGAGGACATCTTGAGTCAGGAATACAAGTATATCGCCTTTCGCTTTGTATGCGCCTAAGTTGCGAGCACTTCCATGACTGAATTCACTTTGCTTCAATGTGTAGACAATGCAGTCGAATTTCTCAGCGACTTCGACAGTTTTATCAACAGAGGATGTGTCTACAATGATTATCTCATCCATAGATATTTGTTGATCATGCAAGCTTGTGAGTAAACCTTGCAAGCATCGCTCAGCTTCCATTGTGGGGACTATGACGGATAAAGTCATGAATCAATCAAATTGTTAAATTTATGTATTCTTGATTTTTTTTGGGAAATTTCTTTTCTCCAACGTAATATCCGTGGTATCTCATTCAGTATATCCCAATAGGCTCGCAATAATAAAGGTTCAAAAATCAATGCATAACAAAATGAGACCAATTCGAATCCAAATATATGCAAAAAATCAGGGAGAATTTCACGGATAGTGTCATTTTTTAAGATCGTTAACCTACGATTTTTAAATGAATGGAAGCGCCGAACAGGATCGATTTTACGTCTGTTATTGAAGCCGGGTTTCCAATACCTGGCATGATATGCAACTGCATTTGGTGTATAGTAACAACTCCATCCTATTTTACGTAATCGCCAAGCAAGGTCTAAATCCTCTTTATATGCAAAAAAGGCATTATCAAACAACTGACCATCTATCATTACTTCTTCTAAAGCGGTCCGCCGGCTCAGACAAACTGCACCACATACTGCGAATATATATCGTTCTTGGTCATATTGCCCAACGTCGTCTTCCCCTTCACCGATGTTAAAAGTCTGGCGGTTGCGCAACATCTTCATCCCTACAGTATCTATTATTGGTTGCCCTTCTTTCAGTATTGGTTGTCCCCTATTATCCATTAAAAGAACCTTACCTGTTAGTAGTGCTACATCGTTATGAATTTCCATCGATTCCAACGCGTCGGGAAGAAAACCTTCCGTAAGTACGGCATCGGGATTGAGAAATAGAATATATTCTCCCTTTGTACGCTTGAAACCCTGGTTATTGGCAGCACAATAACCCAAATTAGCCTGGTTATGGATGACATCTAATTCAAATGTATTTTCTACCTCTAACAATGTGCCGTCGGTTGAGGCATTGTCCACCAGGATGATCTCGATATTGTGTTTTCGTTTTAATGTGATCATTGAATCCAAGCATAAACGGATAGTATCTAAATTATTGTATGTAACAATAACGATCGAAATTTTTGGTGAATTGTTCTTCATGGTGTAGAGAAATTATTTATACCGATTATTTACCACACCAACCGTCCCATTTGCCCATGAAACTCAACCATTGATAGCGGGCTTTGGAAAAATTTGCAAGGGCGATGGAAATTATTGAACCCCCAAACGACCTGGACAGGCGGTAAGCAACATACCATAACGGGAAGTGGTGTTTACGCCAGACATAACCCATTCCTAACCCATAACCATAAGCCCTCAGTGAGATACGATCGTAACCATCTTTGATAGGATTGGGGTGAAAGATTGTAAAACTAGGATCATAAAACAGATTGTATCCTTTCTCGACTACTCTGATTATTAAATCAATATCCTCAGAGCTTACCCAAATATTTCCTGGTGCAACCCCTAAGGCTTCATCAAATCTACCGACTTCATGAATTAATTCACTTCGCAAAAAAATTGCGGTTGCACTTGAATGCCCCCAAACAGTATGCTTTCTAATGAAACCGGATTTGGTTGAAAAACCCGGATATAAATTTCCTTCTTCATCTTTTATACATCCAGATAAACCACTAATTTCAGATCTACCATCGAACCAATTAGCAACCCTGCCTAATAAATTTTCGGGGTACCAGCAATCATCATCTGGGAAGGCTAGTATATCTCCACTAGAATGTAATATACCAATGTTCCGAGCTATTGATTGACCTATTTCAGAATATAAATGAATAAGTGGAAATCGTTTCTGATAAGGCTCCAGAATTGAAATCAAGCGGTCATCCAGATTTTGATCAATTACAATCAATTCAAATGAACGATAATCCTGACAATTAAGATATCGAAGAAAGTTTTTTACTTCAGTAACTCTTTCATAAGTAGCTAAAATCAGGGAAAACTTCACCTTTGGATCCGATCCCATTTTGTGATTAATATCCGTCAAGCAGCTTTTTTAATAAATATCAGTGATGGCACAATCAACATTGATTCAAATTTCGACTCTCTCCCGGGTTTATTCACCAAGCATCCTCTTGTAAGATCTTCAGCCCCCTGTTCATCCACTAGCTCCTTAATAAATCCAACCATTCCATAACTATGAGTATGCCATTGGAATTTCACTGGGATTTTGCTAGCATTTTTTACTCGAGTAAGTAAAAATATCCAGGCTTTTGATAATATGTTTTTTTTTGGTTTGTATCTCCTGCCATCCGGCCAGTCTTCCCAAAAACCTGTGCCCCAATCTTCGATCACATAATAGCCGCCAGGCTTTAGATGGCGATCAAATAGATGCCAGAAGGAGATTTTTGTCAATTCGCCAATATGCGAAGCGTCATCGATGATGATGTCAAATCCATCAGGCGCTACTTTGTTTGCAACTTTTGACAGAAATTGCACATCCATTTGATTCCCTTCAAATGCATGAACACGATCGCCAGACTTAAAATCTTCTGGCAGTTTCATATCTATTCCAATTATAGTGCCTTGAGGGAAGTAGTCGCACCATAGAAGCAAAGACCCACCTTCGAGAATCCCGATTTCTAGTAGCTTGATTTCCTGATCGACTAAAGATTCAAAAATTAGATCATAGTATTCCAAATAACCACTGGCAACCTTATCGGTATCGTAATGGTCTAAATTAAACTGTTTGCTTCTCATTGAATTCTTCTGAAAAGATACTCAATTAATATTTCAGCCGTTGATCTTTTTATTTATCCTACGTGATATCCCATTTGTCATTTTATTCGCGAAAACAATTGGCCACAGAGGATTATGTCGCCAACCATATACAACATAAGAATATGCACGTTTAAAGCTCTTCTTGCGTATAGCTGAAATACATTGACCAGCGGTTATGAAGCTGTGCCAAGAAGCAAAATCTCTTCTTACCTTAGGAGATATTTCGGTATTCTTCATAGAATTTTCAGTTATATCTCGAATCTCGAATATTAAATCAATTTCCTGATCGTTATCCCCAGTTATAGTTAATGAACCTGAATGTTGTTGGTAATTGTAAAGGATACGATCTACGGGAAGGAATGGAATCTGTTTCAATGCAAACCGGATAAGAAACTCTCGGTCAGCCGCATATCGATACTGGAGATTAAAAATTCCAACTTGATTAAAAACTGATTTGTGGAAGAACCATGCATTAAATATGGGCACACCTACTGTTGCCTCACTTATTAACATTTTTGGGTGAATAGCCGGATAAGTTTGTAGAATATAACTCCTTCCTTGCTTATCTTTTCGAAACACCCTTGCAGCTCCCACAACAGCTTGGATTTCGGAATGATCTAAGAATATATCAATAACACTGCTGAAAACTTTTGGTTCGTAATAGTCATCTGTATTAAGTACCCCGATAATTTCCCCTTTTGCTATCCGGATGCCTTTATTGATGGCATCATAAACCCCCTCATCCGGCTCACTCATCACGTGCAGGTGTGGATACCTCGACAGCACTTCCAATGTACCATCTGAAGAGCCGCCATCGATGACTATGTGTTCAATATCTGAATAATCTTGGTTTTGAACACTTTCGATCGCCTCGGCAATGAATCCTGCTCGGTTAAGACAAGGAGTAACAATAGTAATTTCCATTAACCCATTAACTGCCTTTAGAAAAGTGAACTAAACGACACTTTGGGAAACACATGCAATTTTCCATTCACGGTAGCGTCAAGTATCTCACGCCCACTCTGTTCAAAGTTTTCCTTCGCAAGATGGTAGGCAAATTCTGATGTTTTCAAATCAGGAAGTTGCCAACGAAATCCTTTACCGAAGTAATTTGGATCAAAATGATCTGGGTCCTCCCCGGTTGAGATAATTATTTGATGAGGTTCACCGGTTGTTGAAAAAGAGTGGTCGATTCCAACTAATATAACCTGCTGGAAACCCATATGAAAAGCGATTTGCATAGCTACATAAGTTACCGTAGCTCCTTCGGATACATACCAGACAGGTTTTTTCGAAAAGGATAAAGTCCCATCGTATGGATCTCGTATATAAATAATAATTGGATCAAATTCAATAAAATGCCTTCCATACCAGCTGATGAACTTAGGTATAGAAAGAGATTTAATGTCTTGAGCACATTGTTGGATAACATGTCGATTAACCGAAACATAATATGTAGTTTGAAATCCAAGTATTTGGAATAGCAGATAAATTCGGTTCATGCCAAAAGTAATTTCATTTTGTAAAGGACTGAGATCCATCCGATTTAGACTCGGACCATTACCAACAATAAAACATCTTTGTCCAAGATGATTGTTTTCGAATTCCCCCATTCTACGACGGCTGATAATTGCATTTGGATGCAAATACCAGCCCAATCCAGGTAGCTTGCGTTCATCCTCTTTCCAATATTGAATGTCTAGAATGCCATAGTAGGCAATTTTAATTTTTTGGCGAAGTGGATATGTGATTTTTTTTTTAACATATTCTTGATAGACCTCATTATTTGATCATCCTAAAACATTTACTGACGCTCAATCACGATTAATAAGGATGCCGCTGGCTGATAAGATTTTGGTGAGTTATTGGGTGGGTAGAAACGATAAACAACATCTGGTGATTCAATTAAAATTCGTCGATCTAGAAGCTGTATTGAACTTGGATTGGAAATTCCGACATTGACCCCTGAGGTTTTTATACAATTAATCCATTTATTAATCTCAGATGTATGTTTATTAATGGATTCAAGCTTAAGCAGAGTTGGTATGGCTTTCATCAATTCGTCCATTAATGCGGTTTTCAATACACTCTTTAAACTAACGTGTGAAATATCTATGGTGTGAAGTTGCCTTCCCCCAGGTTTTAAGCATCTATGCATATCCATAAATACATCCACTCTTTTAGCCGGCGAAATATGTTCGAGTGTAGATATAGTAAAGATCCGATCAAAATTTGCATCAGGAAATTGTGGTGAGAAACTACCGAATTTTTCGAAAACGTACTTAACCGAAGGATTTCGTGCAGGTAATTCTAACGGATCACCCCATCTTGACCACAATTTTTCCTCCGATGACATGCCAAAGTCATCTCCAATCCATGCTTCCAATCCATACTTATCCGAAAGGTATTTTGGAAAAAGACTATAGCCTCCGCCAACCTCGATAATTTTTTGTCCTGCGGTGAAATCACCAAAATCTTCAATCCAGGGGCGATTATGTGCTTTAATCCCCCACTGATTGTTTGAATAACCCGGAAAATCAGGTAAATTAAAGCCTTTCTGTTTGTATCTAAATAGTTCTTCAACAAGGGCTAAGCTAGCTTTTGTCAAAGTTAACATGCTATTCTTTTTCGGAAATTCCTCTAATGCCGGTACAAGTCCATTTCATAGGGATAGCAATTTTCCCTATCCAAGGAAAGCCCGCTGCGGAGCGTGTAGATCCTGCATCGATAATTTCAAATGGGCAAACATAATCAATTCCATTTATCAACTGTGGGGGGATAGATCTTGCTACGTGAACACTTACTCTATATCTTGATGGTACAAGCACAGAGGGCGGAATTTCCACTAAATAAGTATAAACTCCTGGATTTCTTTCAAATAGTAAGTTGTTATTGCTTTCAAAGTCTCTCGAAAACATCAAGGTAGAAAGATCAGAATCATGTATATGGACTGCAAGATATACCTTTGTTATGCTTTTCCTCACGATCATTTTAATTTTTACGTATACTGGATCATTAAATGGGTAGTTATTGATCAATTCGTCAAATTTATTTACGACACTAACGGCCAATAACTGGATTGGCAATTCTGGAACCTTCTCAATTTCTGTAAATGGTAGATTATCCTCGACACCAAAAAGCAAATAAGCTTTAACACAACTATCAATATCACCATAATGGTAGATATGCCCTCTATTAATGAAGATTCCTTGTTTGCAAAGAGCACCTATTGCACCCATATTATGGCTTACAAACAATACAGTCCTACCTTCTTTAGCAATCTCTCCCATTTTACCCAAACACTTTTTCTGAAATGCAGTATCCCCAACTGCCAAAACTTCATCTACCAGTAAAATCTCCGGCTCTAAATGGGCAGCTACAGCAAAAGCCAATCGCATATACATTCCACTGGAGTAGTGCTTAACTGGTGTGTCCAAAAAATCCTCGATCTCGGAAAAATCGACGATCTCATCAAATTTCGAGTTGATTTCAGCGCGTTTCATACCCAACACAGCACCATTCAAATAGATGTTTTCTCGCCCGGTAAGCTCTGGATGGAAACCAGTGCCAACTTCCAGGAGCGAACCCACCCGTCCGCGCATGCGCACATGTCCCTCAGTGGGGCGAGTAATGCGCGAAAGAATCTTGAGTAAGGTAGTCTTGCCAGCCCCGTTGCGCCCGATGATGCCCACTACTTCACCGCGCTGCACCTCGAAGGAGACATCTTTTAATGCCCAAATGTACTGTGGATTCGAATCCATCGTATTAGCCTGACGCAAACGGCGGAAAGGCGCTTTTGCTGCATTCGCCAGGCTGTCACGCAGGCTGCCGTACTTAAAGTGAGCCCCATTACCGCCAATACGATAACGCTTGGATAAATTTTCAACCCGGATTACTGTATCACTCATAATTAAATTACGTCCGCGAATTTATCTTCCATACGCTTGAAGTAAGCCAGCCCACCTATGAATACCAACAGCACTATCACGCTGGAGATTAGCACCAATAGCCCAACGGTGTAATCCGTACCCAGCAGTGCCCAGCGGAAGCCCTCCACCACGCCAGTCATCGGATTCAGGCTGTAGATCCAACGCCAGTTTTCAGGCACAATTTCAATCGAGTAGGCAATAGGTGTGGCGAAGAACCAGAATTGGGTCAGGAACGGAAGCGCATAGCGTACATCTCGGTACTGCACATTGAGCGCCGAGAACCACAGCCCGACACCCAT
>Ga0209986_10004206_pt1 | contig 12285 bp, 19 predicted proteins | sample BlataG_FD_183168 | JGI IMG/M metagenome (GOLD analysis project Ga0209986, IMG submission 183168) | Deep subsurface microbial communities from Black Sea to uncover new lineages of life (NeLLi) - Black_00105 metaG (SPAdes) (version 2) | ecosystem: Environmental > Aquatic > Marine > Oceanic >...
TTCTTGTGTCTCATCCTAAAAATCCTCCTGGTGCATTTTTTCACCTAAGACAAATCCATATTTAGTTATTTTCTCTTTTATTTCATCTAAAGATTTCTTCCCTAAATTCTTTATCTTTATAATCTCCATCGGAGAGTATTCAACTAAATCCCTCAATGTATTTACATTAGATTTTTTTAGGCAATTATATGAGCGGACTGAAAAATCTAGTTCTTCAATGGTTTTATTTAAGATTTTTTCTTTTTCGCTCCTTTCTTTTTCTTCTTCTGATATAGGTTCACCTTCTAATTCAACATCTTCGGGAGAAAACTTAGTAAATACCTTCAAATATTTAATCAATATATTTGCTGATTTACTCAAAGCTTCATCAGGCAAAATGCTTTTATTGGTAAATATTTCCAAAGTTAATTTATCATAATTAGAAAATTGACTCAGACTGGCAGTTTCCACATCATAGCTTACTTTCGTTACAGGTGAAAAAAAAGAATCAATAAAGATGGTATCCACTGGTTGACCCGATTTTTTATTTTTTTCAGCGAACAAGTAACCCATCCCTTTTTCCACAACTATTTCCATATTTAGTTTGGCATCTTTATTTAAGGTAGCTATCGTTAAACCAGGATTAAGTATCTCTACGTTAATGTTGGGGGTTATATCTGCTGCAGTCACTTTTTTTTTGCCTTTCACCTTTAATTTTAAAATCTGTGGCTCATCGGCAAACATTTTAACTACCAATTCTTTAATATTTAAAATTATTTCAATTGCATCTTCTTTGACTCCTGGAATAGTATCAAATTCATGGGTAATTCCTTCAATCCTAATAGCGGTTGCAGCCGCTCCCCACATAGAAGATAGTAAAGTTCTTCTAAGCGAGTTACCAAGAGTAATACCATACCCTTTTTCTAATGGTTCTATAATAAACTTACCATAATTATCTGATAAATCTTCTACTTTAATTTTTATATTATTAATATCCATAACCTTCAATACTCTCCTTCTTTAGGCATAGGAAACTCAAATATATTAACGAGAATAATATTCAACTACTAATTTTTCCTCTACCGGTAAATTTAATTCTTCTTTAGAAGGAAATTTTATTATCTTTCCTTTCAAGTTCTCAGTATCAAACTCCAACCAGGAGGGAATACTGACCTCCGTCTTCCCTTCTTTAATTTCTTTAATATTTTCGATATTCCCACTCTTTCCTTTAATCTCAACCACATCATTGATATCAATTTGATAAGATGGAATATTCACTTTTTTTCCATTAACTAATACATGTGAATGCAAGACCAATTGGCGAGCTTGAGCTCTCGATTTAGTTATACCAAATCGATAAACTATATTATCCAATCTCCTCTCTAGTAATTCCAAGAAGTTTTCTCCGGTAACACCTTTTTTCTTTTCAGCTTTTTTAAAAAGATTTTTGAATTGTTTTTCCAGTAATCCATAATACTTTCTAAGCTTCTGTTTTTCTCTTAATCTTATGCCATAGGTAGATAATTTTCTAATCCTTATTTTTTTTGCATTTTTACCGGGCAATGAGGCTCCTTTTTCTATTGGACACTTATCAGAATAACACCTATCCCCTTTTAAAAATAATTTCACTGTTTCTCTGCGGCATAATTTACATACCGCCCCTCTATATCTTGCCATATATAACAATAACCTCCCCACTTTTTTGAAATTTTATAATAGAAAATTTTAATTTAAATTATTAACTGGTTTAACAGTTAACTAATTAGCTAGTTTAATACTAATAATTCATTTACTAGTTAACCATTAATCAGCTAATTAATTTATCTTGCATTTTATATTTGAAACTAACGACTATTCACTATTCACTAACGACTAATTTATATCCTTCTTTGTTTTGGGGGCCTGCAACCATTATGTGGAATTGGCGTAACATCCTTAATCATATTAACTTTCAAACCTGCTGCTTGTAAAGATCTAATTGCTGTTTCTCGCCCTGGACCAGGGCCTTTTACCAATACATCCACTTCTTTTAATCCTTGATCCATAGCTTTTTTAGCTACTGCTTCAGCGGTCATTTGAGCAGCAAAAGACGTACTTTTTTTACTTCCTTTATAACCCATACTCCCTGCACTAGACCAAGCAATTACATTTCCCTCTCCATCTGTAATGGTAACTATAGTATTGTTAAAAGTAGATTGGATGTGAACTACCCCTAAAACTATATTTCTTTTTATTTTCTTCTTGGTTTTCTTTATTTTTTTCTTATCAGCCAATTAAATTCTCCTTTCAGTATTTGAGATATTACATACTTTTCTTTTTTCTTGCTCCTACTGTTTTCTTGGGTCCTTTTCTGGTTCTCGCATTAGTTTTAGTTCTTTGACCCCTCACAGTCAGTCCCTTTCGATGCCTTAGACCTCTATATGAACCTATATCCATAAGCCTTTTTATAGAGGTGGTAACTTCACTTCTACATTCTCCTTCTACTTTATAATTTTTATCAATAATTAACTTTATCTTATTTATTTCTTCTTCTGTTAAATCTTTCGCCCTGGTATCCAAATTAACTTTTGATTCTTTTAATATGGAACGAGCACTGGTGATACCAATTCCATAAATATAAGTTAAAGCACATTCTATTCTCTTATTTCTCGGTAAATCTACTCCAGCTATTCTGGCCATATCTTAATATATCCTCCTTTAAAATTATTTCCCCTGTCTCTGTTTATGCTTTGGATTATTACAAATTATTCTTATTTTACCTTTTCTTTTTATTATTTTGCATTTTGCACACATTTTTTTGACTGATGATCTTACTTTCATTTATTTCCTTCCTCCACGTATTATATAGTATCTCGTCGTTCGTATCTTGTATCTCGTTAGAAAATTTATTTTACTTATATAATCATTTATTATCAAATTGAATATTTAAAGCGAAAAGCGTAAAGCCATAAATCAAAACTCAAAACTATTTATATAAACTATTGTTTTTAATGTAGGGGTCGAATTTATTCGACCCGAGTTTTACGAGCTTGATAAATCAAGCCCCTACACTAAATTTTTATACTCTCTATGGTTTTGCCATTTTTTTTATGGGCGTATGCAATACGCGCCTACTTCCTATCCGCTGTACGCTATACGCTAAATCACGAGATACGATTCACGAGATACGAGATACGAATTTATAATCTATATACAATTCTACCCTGGGTTAAATCATAAGGTGATATTTCAACTTTTACTCTGTCTCCGGGTAAGATTCTAATAAAATGCATCCTTATTTTACCTGAAATATGGGCTAATATTTCACAACCATTTTCCAGTTCAACCCGAAATGTGGCGTTTGGCAAGGATTGAATAACTTTTCCTTGCATTTCTATACACTTTTCTTTCGCCATCAATTATTCCTCCGCCTAAATTATTTTCACCTAAACCATCAAACCATTTACAAGCCACTAATTTATTTAAAGAGCAGTTAATATTTCGTTACCATCTGCAGTTATGGCTATAGAATGTTCAAAATGTGCTGACCGGCTTCCGTCTTCTGTCACAACTGTCCATCCATTATTACAAAGTCTTGTTTTATAACCGCCCACATTTACCATAGGTTCAAGTGCTAACACCATCCCCTCTTCTAACTTTAAACCAGTATGAGGAACACCATAATTGGGTATTTGTGGTTCTTCATGCAAATAACAACCCACTCCGTGGCCTACATATTCTCTTACTACAGAAAAATGTAATTTTTCTACTGTTTCCTGGATGGCAAAAGAAATATCACCTAATCTATTACCTATAATGGCTTTCTCTATACCTTTAAACAAAGATTTTTTGGTTACTTCTAAAAGTTTTATTACTTTTAGGCCTATTCTTCCCACAGGGACTGTAATCGCAGTATCTCCATAGTAACCTTTTAAATTTGTTCCAATATCTATACTTACAATATCCCCTTCTCTCAATCTTCTCTTTCCTGGAATGCCATGAACTACTTCTTCGTTTATAGAAATACATATAGAATGCTGGAATTTATTTTTTTCTATTCCATAACCTTTAAATGCAGGTTTGGCTCCATGTTTTATTATATAATCCTCAGCAATCCTATCTAACTCTAAAGTAGTAATTCCCTCTTTTATATTTTCTAATATTTTATTTAAGGCGCTTGCCGCTAATTTGCAACTCTTTCTTATACATTTAATTTCTTCAGGAGACTTTAAAATTACCATTAATTTATTTATGCATTCCTCTTAAAATTTTCTTGACCTTCTCAAAAAAAGCACTTTCACTTAAATTAGCGTCTACTACTGTGAGTAATTTTTTTTCTTCATAATATTTTTTTAAAGGAAAAGTTTCCTTAGTAAATACTTCTAATCTATTCCTTATAGCTTCTTCTTTATCATCCTCTCGTTGATACAACTTTCCTCTACATAGATGGCAGACATTCTCTTTCTTGGGAATATTAAATAATAGATTATAATTAGTGTCACATTTTTTACACACTCTGCGATTAGATAACCTTTGTATTATTTTAGAATAAGGTATTTCAAAATATAATACACAATCAATATGTTCATTGAGCTCTTTATTTAATTTCTCTAATGAATTCGCCTGTTCGATATTTCGGGGAAAGCCATCAAAGATATAACCATTTTTACAATCTTCCTGCTTTATTCTTTCTTTTATTATTTCCAGAATAATATGGTCAGGCACTAAGCTTCCTTTACTCATAATATTCTCAACTTCTATACCCAGCTTATTCTTTTTATCTAATGCTTCCCTTAAGATTACCCCAGTTGAAATTACCGGAATATTGAATTCTGCCTGCAACCTTTTTGCTACCGTTCCTTTCCCTCCACCCGGAGGGCCTAACAAGATTAACCTCATAACTTTCACTTTCCTTTTAAGTCGGTCCCTGCTTTAATTAGTCGTTAGTTTTAAATACAATTTATCAGTTGTCAGCATACAGCTAAAAATTTAAAACTAAAAGCGAAAAACCATAATTCAAAACTCAAAACTTTTTCTCGTATCGCGTATCGTGTATCGCGTGAAATTCAAAACTTATCTTAAAACTACTTGGGTATCCAGAATTCAGGAGCCAGGAGTCTGGTTTCTGATTCCTATCTTTTTTACTAGATACGATTCACGAGATACGAGATACGAAATAGTTTTACGTTTTTGGCTTTTCGTTTTATTACTATATCACTATTCACTATATACTAATCAGTTAACTGGTTTTCTGCTTAGCTAGTTCGATACTAATAATTCATTCACCAATTAACCAGCCAACCAAGTAACTAACTAACGAATCAAATTAGTTTATAAAACTATTTCTTAATAAATCCTTCATAATGCCTCATTAACATATGTGATTCAATTTGTTGGACGGTTTCTAAAGCTACTCCTACCATAATTAACAAAGATGTTCCTCCGAAATAGAAAGTAGTAATACCAGTAATTTTTATTAAAATATTAGGTAGAATAGCAATTACAGCTAAGAATAACGCACCACTTAGTGTAATTCGAGTCATTATATGATCAATATAGACAGTAGTATTTTTTCCTGGTCTAATCCCGGGGATAAAACCTCCATATTTTTTCATATTGTCCGCCATATTGGCAGGATTGAAGGTAATTGCTGTATAAAAGAAAGTAAACACCACAATTAATACAGCATACAAAATTAGATATAATGGCTGCCCCGGTGAAAGAGCCTCAGACATACTTTTCATAAAAGCTAAATTCTGAAAAAATTGTGCAATAGTAGCTGGAAAAAGTAATATTGCAGAGGCAAATATTATCGGAATAACTCCAGCTTGATTTACACGTAAGGGAATATGTGTCCCTTGCCCACCATACATTCTGCGTCCTATCACTCTTTTTGCGTACTGAACCGGTATTCTTCTCTGACCCTTTTGGATAGCAATAACTCCTCCAATAACAACTACAGAAATTAAGAGTAAACTTATTAGTGGTAAAATTCCTATTTCTCCAACTTGCAAAAGTTTAAAGGTTTGTACAATCTGGGAAGGAATTCTGGCAATAATTCCAGCAAAAATAATTATGGAAATACCATTGCCAATGCCAAAATCGGTAATCTGTTCACCTAACCACATTAAAAAGCAAGTTCCAGCGGTAAGGGTAATTAACAATAAGAACCTGAAACCAAATCCTGAAATCATTAATACCCCCATATTTTGCAGCCAAACACTTATCCCGAAAGCCTGTACAATGGCCAAAAATACTGTTGCATAACGAGTAATTTTGGTGATTTTGGTTCTGCCTTCTTCCCCTTCTTTGGCCCATTGTTCTAAAGTAGGGACTACTGCAGTTAAAAGATTCATAATAATAGAAGCATTAATATAGGGCATAATCCCTAAAGCAAAAACAGAAAAACGACTTAATGCTCCTCCAGCAAAAAGATCAAAAAAACCTAATATTCCTCCTTCAGCAAATAGATTAGCCATTGCTTCTTTATCTATACCTGGTAAAGGTAAGTGACTCCCCAGTCTAACCACAACTAACATTCCCAAGGTAAAAAGTAATCTTTTCTTTAAATCAGGAATTTTAAATAAATTACGAAATGTTTCTAACAATTATACCACCTCTACCTTCCCACCAACTGATTCAATCTCGCTTATCGCCTTCTGGCTAAATTTATTTGCTTTTATGGTTAATTTCTTAGTTAAGCCACCTTTGGCTAATATTTTTACTCCATATCCTACTTTTTTTACAATTCCTTTATCAATTAATTCTTTCAGGGTAACTATATCACCATCTTCAAATATATTTAATCTTCCTATATTTACGATACTATAATCTTTTTTAAATATATTGGTAAAGCCCTTTTTAGGTACCCTTCTATACAGAGGCATCTGACCACCTTCGAAACCCGGTCTGACCCCACCACCCGAGCGAGAATTTTGCCCGTTTGCCCCTCGGCAGGAAGTAAAACCATGGCCTGAACCACAACCTCTGCCCACTCTTTTGCGCTTTTTAGTTGATTTGGGAGCCGGGCATAAATTATTTAATTTCATTACTTATTACCTCCCTTGGTTGTAAGTGTTGGCTATACATTTCCACCACACTTTTTCCTCTTAATTTTGCTACATCCTTTGCATCCTTTAAATTTACAAGGGCATTCATAGTAGCTTTGGCAATATTTAAATTATTATCGCTTCCTAAGGACTTAGTTAAAATATTTTGATACCCTGCTGCTTCTAATATTGTTCGAACAGAACCGCCAGCAATAACTCCGGTTCCAGGAGAGGCTGGTTTCATAAAAACCTCAGCAGCTCCATATCGTCCTATAATCGTATAAGGGATAGTTCCTTTTTTTATTTTTAATTTTATTAAATTCTTTTTTGCTTTTGACGCCCCTTTTTTAATTGCCTCAGAAACATCTTTAGCTTTTCCATAGCCTATGCCTACTATCCCTTCACCATTCCCCACTACGACCATAGCGGAAAAACCAAATCTCCTTCCACCTTTTACAACTTTACTTACTCTATTTACAAAAACAACTGTTTCGTTTAACTCTAAACCTTCAGGATCTATTATTTGCACTTATACACCTCCTCTCCCATTTTTTCTTGATATAACTCTTGGTCCTAAATTTTTTTGCTAAATTTCTCTTTTTTCTGAATTTATATTAAAAAACTATCTTTCCTTTTCTGGTACTCTCTGCCAAAGCCTTCACTCTGCCATGATAAAGATAACCACCCCGGTCGAATATTACTTTTTTTATGCCCTTTTCCTCTAACTTTTTGGCTAACAAGCTGCCAAGCATTTCAGCGGCCTTTACATTTCCCTGATATTTTTCTTTTCCCTTTATTTCTGGATCAAGCGTAGATAGAGAAACTAAAGTTGTTCCTTTCTTATCATCAATTACTTGGGCATATATATGCTTTAGGCTCCTAAAAATACATAGGCGTGGCCTTTCGCTTCTACCAGATATATTTTTACGTACCCTTTTATGTCTTTTGATCCTGGCCAATCTTCTATCTATTTCAGTCAATATTAGCACTCCTTTCCTATAAATTAGTCGTTAGTGAATAGTTGTTAGTTTCAAACACAAAATGCAAGATACGTAATTAGAGTTCTTGAACACGACTATTTCATCCACAATAGATTTACCCTGTTAAGTAAGTATCAAAACGGGGCTTACGAAAAAAGAAAATCCTATACAATTAAAATACCTAATGTGTTATCTTGATTACTTTGCGCCAGTTTTACCCACTTTTCTTCTTACTAGTTCGTCAATATATCTTATTCCCTTCCCTTTGTAGGGTTCTGGTTTCCGCAATGATCTTATTTTAGCTGCAGTTTCACCTACTAACTGTTTATCAAAACCTTTTATTTTGATTATTTTCTGTTTTTCCACTTCGAATTCAATTCCTTTAGGCGTATCAACCTTGATGGGGTGAGAATAACCTATCTGAAGGACCATTTTCCCACCTTCAAGGGCAGCTCGATAACCTACTCCCTGTATTTCCAAAATTTTTTCAAAACCAGAAGATACTCCTTCTACCATATTATTTATTAAGGTTCGGCTTAGTCCATGCAAAGATCGATGAAATTTATTTTCAGAAGGCCTGGAAACAAAAATCTTATCTTCTTCTATCTTTACCTGCATATCTGGATGAAAACTTCTCTCTAAAGTACCTCTTTCTCCGGATATTTTTATATTATTATTATTTAGTTCTACTTTAACTCCTTTAGGAATAGTTATAGGCATCTTCCCTATCCTGGACATATGAAACCTCCTCTTTTTCGTATATTGTATATCGCATTTCCTATATCGTATTTCGACTCCGCCCCACTCCCTATAAATATCATTAAGAGGAGCGTAACAAGCCTGCTCCTGAGAAAGCAGGAGAAGCAATCTTCTAGATTCTCACTCTTGAACTTTTTTCATTACTGTATACGATATACTAATATGCTAGGTTTAATTCACAAAACACGAGATACAAAGTTAATCTTTTTATCTTCTAAATCCTTACTCCTAAACTTCTGGATTCTAAATTTCTTACTATATACTAATTTATATTTACCAGATATAACAAATTACTTCTCCGCCAAGATGACGCTGAAGGGCCTCTTTACCAGTCATAATGCCCTTAGAAGTTGAAATTATTGCAATCCCGAGACCGCCCAATACTTCTGGTATCTCATCTTTTTTTACATAGACTCTCAATCCAGGTTTACTAATTCTTTTAAGATTATTAATGGTCTTTTCTTTATTAATATATTTTAAATAGATGGTCAATTGATCTTGCTTATTATCCTCTTTGTATTTATAGTCTCTAATAAAACCTTCGTCTTTTAATATACGAGTAATTTCTAACTTTAACTTTGATGATGGTATAACTAGAGAATCATGCCGCACCTTATTGGCATTTCTAATTCTAGTTAACATATCAGCAACAGGATCCGATACAACACTCATATATAGTGTCCTCCTCTCTTTTAACTCCAACTCGCTATAGATTTCGTTAAATATGTCTCTACCAGCTTGATTTAGTTACCCCTGGCAACTCACCCTTGTGGGCCATTGTTCTAAAACATATTCTACATATACCAAATTTTCTCATATAACCTCGAGGTCTTCCGCAAATATTGCAACGAAAATATTTTCTTACTTTATATTTGGGTTCTTTTTTAGCCTTTACCACTAGGGCTGTTTTGGCCACACTATTTCCTCCTTTTTAGTACATAATATGACTTACTCATAACTCGTATCTCGTGCAAACTAGCGTATAGCGTTTAGCGTAGAGCGTATACATTTGGTTATACAGTTAGTTGGTTACCTGGTTAGTTAGTTATTTAGTTAAAAAATTAGCACAAACCAGTTAACTAATTAACTGTATAAACGATCAACTGTCTAACAAATATTGATTAGTAATAAGTATTTCTATGATTTATCAAACCTGTTTCAGCTCGAATACTTTTAATACCAAAAAATCGTAAAATACATAACAGACATCCTACCTATGATACTATACGCTAAACGCTGTACGCTCAACGCTATTTTTCTTCACGCGATACGAAACATAAACTATTTTTTAAAAGGAGCGCCCATTAATTCTAAAAGGGCTTTCCCTTCTTCATCGTTTAAGGCACTTGTTACAATAGTAATATTCATTCCCAGGGTATTGGTTACTTGATCAAAGTCTATTTCGGGGAAAATTAACTGTTCTTTTACACCTACAGTATAATTCCCTCTCCCGTCAAAAGAATCTGACGGAATACCTCTAAAATCCCGAATTCTAGCGATAGCAATATTAATAAATTTATCTAAAAATTCATACATTCTATCACTCCGTAAGGTAACTTTACAACCTACTGGCATATCTTTTCTAACTCCAAAGTTAGATATAGATCTCTTTGCACGAGTAATGATGGGCTTCTGCCCACTAATAATAGCTAATTCCTTTACTGCTTCATCCATAATTTTTGAATCCTTTATCGCACTTCCTAACCCGATATTAATTATTGCTTTTTGTAATCTGGGAACAGCCATCACACTTTTATATTTAAATTTTTTCATCATCTCTGGTACTACTTGTTTAAAATATTTATCTTTCAATCGGGGCATAATCCAACCTCCTAAACTTTATCTATTATTTCTCCACATTTTTTACACACTCTTACTCTCTTGCCCTCTTTAATTTTTTCTCTTTTTATGGCAGTAGGTTTATTACATTTGTTACAAATTAATCTAATATTAGAAATATGTAATACACCTTCTTGCTTAACTATTCCGCCTTGAGGAGTCTTTTGGGTGGGTTTAGAGTGTTTCTTTAAAAAATTAACACCTTCAACTATCGCTTCCATCTTCTTGGGAAAAATATTAACAATTTTCCCTTTTTTGCCTTTATCTTCTCCAATGATAACTAGTACTTTATCACCTTTCTTAAAACCTATTTTATTATTAACCAAATCGCTATCCCTCCCTTTTCATACTACCTCAGACGCAAGTGAAATTATCTTCATAAAATTTTTATTTCTCAATTCCCGAGCAACTGGTCCAAATATTCGGGTCCCAACCGGTTCATTTTGATTACTAATAATAACTGCTGCATTATCGTCGAATCTAATATAAGAACCATCTGGTCGACCAAGTTCTTTCCTGGTTCTTACAATAACTGCTTTAATAACTTCACCCTTTTTGCAGGTTCCTCCCACTGCTGCTACCTTAACTGAGGCAACAATAATGTCTCCTATCCTAGCATATCTCCTACGGGAACCACCTAAAACTTTTATACATTGTATTTCTTTAGCACCTGAATTATCCGCAACGAATAAACGCGTTTGCATCTGTATCATCTTAACTACCTTCTCTCCTTAATCATAATTAGTATATAGCCGTTAGTGAATAGTAATTCGTATCACGTATTGTGTATCGAGTAGCGCGAGAAGAAAACCAGAATTCAGGAGTGTAAGCGCAATATATTGTACACAAAGTAGGACAGGCGTTTCACCTCCCGACTATACGCTATACGCTATACGCTAATATACTAGATACTAGATACGAATTCAGTCCAGTATTGTCTGAATTATCTTATTTCATTTTTTCTAATATTTCCGTAACTCTCCATCTTTTTCTTTTGCTTAAAGGTCGAGTTTCAGCAATTTTTACTTTATTGCCGATTCTACAGATATCTTTTTCATCATGTGCCATAAATTTAGTTGATTTTTTTATCCTTTTTTTGTAAAGAGGATGTGATACCAGGTATTCAACTTTTACAACTATACTCTTTTCCATACTATCACTTACAACTTTCCCAATTTTTGTTTTAATTTTTTTCCCGGACAGCATTTAACCCTCCTTTTTATTTCAATTTACTTTATTTTTTTCTAATTCAATTTCTCTTAAAATTGTTTTTGCTCTGGCAATATTATGCCTTACTTCTTTTATTCTCATAGAATTACCTAATTGTCCCGTAACAACTTGAAATCTCAAACTAAATAATTCATCTTTAAAATCAGTCAATTTCTTTTGTAATTCTTCTAATGATAAATCTCTTAATTCACTTGCTTTCATTTATCACACCACCTGTTCGTCTCTGGAAAGAAAACGAGTTTTTATGGGTAACTTATGGGCGGCTAACCGCATCGCTTCTTTAGCTAAATTTAGTTCAACTCCGCCTAATTCAAATAATATCTTTCCAGGTTTTACTACTGCCACCCAATGGTCGGGGGCTCCTTTTCCTTTACCCATCCTGGTTTCTGCTGGTTTTTTAGTCGCTGATTTATCAGGAAACATTCTTACCCAAACTTTTCCACCCCTTTTTACTGCATGAGTAATGGCAA
>Ga0209986_10004207_pt1 | contig 12282 bp, 7 predicted proteins | sample BlataG_FD_183168 | JGI IMG/M metagenome (GOLD analysis project Ga0209986, IMG submission 183168) | Deep subsurface microbial communities from Black Sea to uncover new lineages of life (NeLLi) - Black_00105 metaG (SPAdes) (version 2) | ecosystem: Environmental > Aquatic > Marine > Oceanic >...
CATACCCGACGGTGTGGCAAGCGCCGCCTCTCCGCCTTCCAGGGCGGCCAACCGCTTCTGCAGGACATCGACGGTGGGATTGCTGTTACGACCGTAATCGTAGCCGGGCTCCAACCCATTGACGATCCGGGTGTAGTGATCGACGTCGCTGAGGGGATATATGGCGCTCTGGATGATGGGAGGCACGAACGACCTAAAGGCCGTCATGTCCATCGGAACCGGACTATAGCCTGCATGCAGGGCAGTAGTCCCCAGTCCCCACTTCTTCTTTTCTGCCATGATACTTCCCTCCTTATAGTTATACTATCAAGCCGTGAAGCTTTGCCATGTTCTGGCACAACAACCTAGCGTTGCTGTGCAGCTTCCTTAATACCGTCGCTCAACATGTTGAGCGCTACAACCACCGAGCTCAACGCAGCCGCCGGGGCCAACACGATCCAGGGCATACAAAATATCCAAGTCCGTCCCTCATTGATCATCCCTCCCCAGTCTGGCGTCGGTGGTGGTATCCCCAAACCAAGGAACCCCAGTGAACCAATCGCCATCACCGCATAGCCAACGCGTATGCAAGCATCAACGATGATCGGTTGGCTCACATTGGGCAAGATCTCCCGAACCAGAATATACCAACGCCGCTCTCCTCGCAGCCGGGCTGCGCTTACATAGTCCTCAGTGCGCGCTTGCAGAACCAGGCTTCGCACAAGGCGAGTGATGGCGGGAACAGCCCCCAGCGAAACAGAAACAACCACATTGAGTGCCGAAGGACCGATACTGGTGATAATAAGGATGTAGATCAGCAAAAATGGAAATGACATGAGGATGTCGCAGCCACGCATGATGAGCATATCAACCCTACCACCAGTGTAGCCGGAGATGAGTCCAAGAGAGGCACCTGCTAGTAGGCCTAAAAGGGTCGCTAGCGGTGCCAGCACCAGAACCGTCCGCGTGCCCCAAAACAAGCGGCTCATCACATCACGTCCCAGGTGGTCTGTCCCAAGCCAGTGCTCTCGGGAAGGCCACTCCAGTCGAGAACTCGGCATCTCGGTTGGAGAATATTTGCAAAGAGGGGCAGCCAGTGCAATGAAGACCCAAAAGAGGAGTATGGCTGCTCCGAATGTCGCACTCTTGGACCGAAAGATGTCAGATTTCATTGGGAGCAGTCCTCCGCCTGAGAGCAACACCCACTTCCACCAACTGCTTTTCCCGCTGATCGCAAAACCTGACGTTCGGCGATCTCGGACGGCAACGTTTTTGAACTATCGCGCATCCATCATACCTTCTTTCTGACAGCCGGTCACTCAAACCGAATGCGAGGGTTCAGGAAGAAACAGCCTATGTCCGCCACCACCTGGGATGCCACCGCCACAAAGGTTATTACCAGTGTTGCTCCCTCGAGCAATGTGACATCGTTCCGCATGGCTGCATCGAGCACCAGACTCCCCAGTCCCGGGTAGCTGAACAGTACTTCAACGATTACTACGCCACCAATCAACCAATTGATATGAAGCATGATGGCAGTGAACGGCGCTATCAGAGCATTGCGTAACGCGTGCCGCCAAATGACTTCTATCCTCGGAATCCCTTTCAGCACCGCTGTACGAATATAGTCGCTCCGCATTACCTCAGCCATGGTGACTCGAGTGAGGCGGGCCAGGTACGCTATCTCGTCAAGGGACAATGTCAAAATGGGCAAGATTAACTTCCTTGCAGCCTGGAATGGGTTGGCCTCTGGGTCCGGTATACTCGTGCCGGGAAGCCAACCTAGCCAGAGAGAAAAAATCACGATCAGAAATACCCCACTGACGAATGCAGGAGCGGATACCATGACGCTGCTCGTCAGGGAGATAATTCGATCCAGGAGCTTCCCTTCGGCCACGCCGGCGAGACATCCCAACGCCAGGCCAAGCGGTATCATGAAGCAAAAACCCAGGGATGCAAGGATCAGCGAACGTTTGAGTCGCACTACAACGAGATCACGTACTGGACGGCGATAGTGGATGGAAATCCCGAAATCCCCTTGAAGACAACCAAAAATCCAGTCGACATAGCGTACCAAGGCCGGCCGGTTAAGGCCGAGTTCCTCACGCAGATTAGCAACTGCTTCCTCCATTGCCCACCGACCAAGGGCATCTCGAGCGGGGTCCACAGGAACCACCTCGGCGATAACGAAAACCAGTATCGAGACAACGAACATTGTCACAAGCATTGCCGCAAGGCGGTTCCCAAGGAATCTCAGCATCTTTCGGTGTCTCCAAAGATCTCATTCTGGGCACTGGCCTGTCCAGTGCTTGAGCACAAAATTTAGCTCTGTGACTTCCAACGCGATGTTGGAAGCCACAGAGCCACAGAGCCACAGAACGCTCCGGCCAGCACGATGCCTAGAAGCTTGGCCGGAAAGTGCTGCTTGATGCTTGGACCATACCATATATTGTGACCAAGTGAGCCTGACCCACAATGTATAGTATCCCCTACCCGGCGCTGAGGGGTTTTCGGCCAGACTTCTAGGACAACCATACGGGGCCGTACTGCATTGAGGCATAGCTGTAGCCATGCACTCGTTGTTGGTAGGCGTAGTAGTCAATGTTCCAGAAAGATACCAGCAGACCGGAGTCTTCTTGCATCATCCTCTGGACTTGGCATAGCAGTTGGCGTCGTTTCTCCACATCGACTGTAGCCTCGACCTCGTCCAAAAGCGCGTCAAACTCCTCATTACAGTAGTGGAACTCGTTCCAGGCCGCGCCGCACCGCATCCCCAGGCCAATATTGTCAGTCGCTAGCGGTCGACCACTCCACCCACTGACGAGAAACGGCCACTCCATCCACTGGTCCCAGAAAGGCGTGGCAGGCATGACGTTGACATTGATTTTGATGCCAGCCGGGGCAGCCATCTCCTTCAACACCTGGGCATAGGCAGGTCTATGCACTGGGGTCGGTGCGGTGACGATTTCGATCTCGAAGCCATCGGGGTAGCCCGCCTCAGCCAGGAGTGCTTTGGCTTTTTCTATGTCCTGCGGCCGGTCCTTGTCGGTATCGGGGCACCACCCTTCGTGGTGTGGATGCACCCAATGATCCCAGGCTAACCTACCCTTAGGCATGCAGAGCTCTCGTATCCTTTCACGGTCCTGACACCACTTGAGGGCGTTGCGCACGCGTGGGTCATCGAACGGCGACATATCGCAGCGCATCACTATGGGCGAACTCCAGGGGTTGTCAACGAGCCCGAGAACGATGTGTTCACGCTTTTCCAGCTCTTCTACAATCCCTTCACCTACGGTATCCACCATGTCTAGCTCATCTCCAACGATGGCAGCCAGTTTAGAAGCGTCATCACCTCCAACTCTAATGATGACCCCATCGAGATAGGGCAGAGGTTTGCCGTCGACACCATTCTGCCAGTAATCCTCACGCCGCACAAGTTCCATCCTCTCATCGGGAATGAACTCCTTCATCAAGAATGGACCTGTCCCGATGGCATGCTCGGCATCACCATGGTAGAAATCGTCCCAGCCGCCCTCGGGCGCGATTAGGCCCGGATAGTCGTACAGTTGCCAAGGGATACCATAGAAGGGCCGGTCAAGATGGAGCTTGACCGTGTACTCATCCACCTTCTCAACGCCGGTGGAACTCAACATCGACAACTTGGCTCGCATCCCCGACCCTGCATCTGGGTCCAGCCAGTGCATGAAGTTCCACACAACATCATCGGCGTTGAAGGGCTTGCCATTGTTGAACGTGACCCCCTGCTGTATGTAGAGAGTCCACTCCTTCGCATCCTCACTGGCCTCCCACCGCTCACACAGAAGGGGATGGGGGACGTTGTCATCATCAACCCAAGTTAGCGTCTCCGCGATATTCCTCCCGACATTTCCGGTACCAACACCATCTGCGGCTGGATCTTCCATGTAAGGCATCCAACCATACGTAGTCCGCATGGTGCCGCCGCGTCGCGGGAAGTCGGGTGGCAGGGCTGTGGGTTCGGGAGTAGCGGTGGGTGGCACTGGAGTTGAGGTGGGTGGCACTGCAGTTGGGGCGGGTGGCACTGGAGTTGAGGTGGGTTCAGGCGCCCGGGCGCAGGCAGCCAGGAAAGCGCTGGCACTGCTCAGGCTCAGGCCCAATATAGCGGCGTTGCGCATGAACTCCCGCCGGGTGATCCTTCTCCCTCGATAGAGTTCCTTCAACTCGGGGATGTACGGATGCACATCCTCCCTCTTCTTCTTGATGATCTCCATCAGGTACTCCTCCTTTTTTTGCGAAGTTCTGATACAAGGTTTGGTTAAAGTGTGTAGCCCGTGCATCTAGTGCATTTGATCACCTCCTTCCACTTGGGCATCTGGGAAACCGGTGCTGTGGACGATGACGTGGTTGCTTTCCCATCTCTTGCCCCGCTGTCTTGACTCCTCCCATTGTATCCCCATCCAGGCATAGTGTCAAAACAGTCAGGATTAATGACCGCCCTATGCAGGCTCGGTAACTCCGTCAAGCACATGGTTGACGTACATCACATGGCTAAGAGCGGTCTGTCGGGCTTGGTGAAGATCACGTTGCTCGATAGCCTGAGCGATCGCTCTCTGAAGGTGGATAGAATCTTCCTTCACCTTTGGCAGTCTAACCATCTCGGTGATAACTTCGGGGAGCAATTTGCGCGCCAGGTGATAGAACTGCTCCAGCAGGTCGTTGTGGCCGGCCTTGGCCACCGCCAGGTGGAACTCTAAATCCGCTTCGACAAAGGCCTCCTCATTCTCAACTGTCGCTTCCATAGCGTTCAAGGCTTCCCAAATCCGCTCCATGTCCTCAGGAGTCGCCCGTTGAGCAGCAAACTCCGTCAAGGCGACCTCGGTCACAAAGCGGGCTTCGTAGACCTGCCGGGCATTTAGCTCGCCCAGCCGGGTGTTAACCACAGCAGGATGGATCAGAGTATCCAATGCATCGTCCCGCACCCAAGTTCCCTTCCCTGGATGGGACTCTATCATCCCCACCGCAGTCAAAGCTTGGATCGCCCCGTGAACAGTTGAGAGCCCTACACCGAGTTGGCCGGCCAAGTCTTTTCGCGGAGGCAAGAACTCTCCTGGCTGGACCTTCCCCGTCAAAATCATCTGACGGAGTTCCTGGGTGATATCAGCTACTAGGGTGCTTCTCTGGCGATGGGCCATCATCACATACTCACAATAATCTTCAGATATTCAGAAGTTCTGAATTTCATATGTATTATACCAGAATTTTCATCTCATGTCAAGTATGATTATCGGTGTGGGCTTGCGAAGCGATTCTGAGGGGCCAAGGGCCAGGAGTAGGGATGTGAGCGAGGCCTCACTCCAGGGATGGAGATGAGGAGGAGAACGGCTAGGGTTTAATAGCTCAAGGGGACAAATTTGGGGTTGCAAAGTGCGCGGCAGATGGTGGCCGGGTGCTCAGCGGTTTGGGGCAGAGGGGGAAGTGGACGGCCTGGCCTGGTACAGAGGGGTGCTGCGTGACAGTGAAGAGGGTAGCTGGGCCGGCCAGCAAGCAAGTGAAACTACCCCATTCTATTCGCTGCGCAAGCCCAATTCACGCAATTTATCCTCCCCGGGAATGCCCTCTTCATTCCAGCCTCTCAATTCATAGTACTCATCAAGCATTCTATCCAAAGCTTCCCTCGTCACCACCTGGCCTTGGGCCCCGCCCTCCGGCAATGGCTCCTCCATGAGGCGAGCAGGTAAGGTATCGTCTCGACGCCTCATCCCCTCCCGCACATTGAACATCCGGGTCAGGTTCCAAATCCTCTCTCCAGCAGTAAGGTATTCCGCCTCGGTGAGGTCGAACCCGGTGGCCAGGTTCAACAATTCGACGAAGTCCTCCACTGAGAAGGGTGCGAAGTCACACAAAACCAAGGAAAAGCAGACCGCCCGTTCATCCTGGGTGTCCTTCACAAATTGAGCTATCCCTTCGGTGGAGAACCGCTTCAGGGCCCCGGCTAGTTCGGCACTGGGCGTCCAGCAGCGTTGGTGGCAACCGCCCCGGTCAGATGTGGCGTATGCCAGGGCCATGCCCCATGCCCCCCTGGGGTCAACACCTGGCAGCTCCAGTCCTTTGACGTGGATGGCGAACTTTTCTGTCCCCTGGCCAATCTCCTCGGCTGCTTTCCTGACCCCACCCCAAAAGAGCTCACCGATGCCTTCCCGGCGGGCGATCTTCTCGATCATCGCCAGTAGTGCGTTCTCATTGCCGAACTCAAGGTGAAGACCATCCGTATCCTTCAGGAGCCCTTTTCGATAACATTCCATGGCGAAGCCGATAATATTGCCAGTCGAGATCGTATCCAGACCCAAATCGTCGCAGAGCATGTTGGCGTGGGCGACGGCCTCGATGGAACCGATGCCGCAGTTCGAGCCCAGGAGGGCGATGGTCTCATACTCCGGCCCTTCGACTTCGATCCCTTGGTGTTTGCCCTCATCCACCCGGCTGAATTTTCCACACAGGATGGGACACCCATAACAGGCCCTGTTCTTGACCACGATCTTCCGCCGCATCGTCTCTCCGGAGATCTCATCTGCCAATTCGAACACCCCGCTGGAGAAATTCCTGGTAGGCAGGAATCCAGCGCGGTTAGCCTTGGCCACCCATAGAGGTGTCCCGATCTCCCGCCTTTCCCTCATCACCGGATGCTCGTTGATCAACTTACGCAGGCTCTTGCCCTTGGCAGCGAAGCCATCAGAGTCTGCGTATCTGACCTTGCAGCTCCCCTCCGTCACGACGGCCTTCAGGTTCTTGGAGCCCATCACTGCCCCCGCCCCACCCCGTCCTGCCTGGCGGTAAAGATCGAAAGAGATACAGGCATAACTCACCAGGTTCTCGCCCGCTGGGCCTATGGAGCCGACTTTCGCCCCTGGGTGTCGCTTCTTAAGGATCCTCTCGGTTTCGAAGACCCCTTTTCCCCATAGCTCTAGGGCATCCAGGATTCGGCATTGGCCATCTTTGATATGCAGGTAAACTGGGGCATCGGCCTTGCCCGGCACCGTGAGGCAATCGAAGCCGGCCATCTTCAACTGAGCACCAAAGTGGCCACCCACCTGGCTGTCCAAGAATATGCCGGTGTGGGGCGATTTCGTGACCACCGCCCAGCGCCCTGAGGTGGAGGCAGAAGTAGCCGTTAGCGGCCCCGTGATGAAGATAAGAGGGTTCTCAGGGGCCAGGGGATCAAGGCCCGGCTCCACGCTCTCATAGAGGAGCCGGGCTCCTAACCCCTTCCCCCCGATAAACATCCTCGCCCGCTCTTCGTCCAGATCGGTGATTTTGATCTCTTTCTTGGTGAGATCCACTTCCAAGTTTTTTCCCACGTAGCCGTAGACCATGTCGCCTCCTTACCTCATTGACCAGCCAGCGAACGGTGGATACTGAGTATATCGGAGAGCAGAGCGAAGCCGGCTTCACACCCCCCGGCGCCGGGGCCAATTATAGTTACCTCGCCCAGCACATCGGTGTCAACGATCAGGGCGTTCGTCACCCCACCCACATTGGCCAGAAAATCCTCTGGGCCTATCTTCTCAGGCCCTACTTTGGCCTTGACCTTATCGCCCTCTCGCCAGGCCCGAGCGATCAGTTTCCAGCGCTTCCCTTCCTCTCTGGCCTCCTCGATGTCTGAGATGTCAAGCCCGATGATCCCCTTTCTCTCCACGTCGGCCACCCTGACGTCGCCTCCCATCAGGGCGTTGGCTAAGATCACGATCTTGGCCACCGCATCCCAACCCTCGACATCAGCGTCTGGCTTGGCCTCAGCGTAACCCAAACGTTGTGCTTCTTTCAACGCCGCCTCGTAGCTTATCCCCTTCGACATCTCGGTGAGGATGTAGTTGGTCGTGCCGTTTAAGATCCCCCTGACCTCCCTGATTTCGGCGCCGGCCAGCGCCTCCAGACCCAGGTTGAGACTGGGCGTCCCGGATAGCACTGTCCCTTCAAATCGAAGGAGCACGCCGTTTTCCCTTGCCAGCTCCGATAACTCCCTGTAGGCCAGGGCGATGGGGCCCTTGTTGGTCGTGACCACGTGCTTTTTGCCCATAAGAGCAGCTCTGATATGGCTGAGCGCTGGCTCTCCGGTTTGAATGTCGGTGTAGGTCACTTCGATGACTATGTCGGCATTGGATTCCCTGATGGACTTCAGGCTATCCCATCCCTTCTTCCCCTCAGGGTATCCGGCGACCTTACCGGTCTCCTTTACCAGAGAGAGCAGCTTGCCCAGGTCCAATCCCTCTGGGTTGTAGACCGATCCCTTCAAGGGGTCGGATATAACCACCACCTCATACTCGAAGCCGTATCTTTCCCTCAGGAGACCCCTTTTCTCCCAAAGGAGGTTGGCCAGCCCCTGGCCAACCGTTCCAAAGCCGATAAGGGCAAGGTTGTATTTCATCTTTACCCCCTGTAGTTCTGTATTGTCTGATTGTACGTTACCTTGGCCCATCTGTCAACTGAATCCGGCTGGCGAACGCCTACGCTTCACGAGGCGCCTATCTCTCGGTGAGCTGATAGGCTAGGGCCAGGCTGCTTCTAACTCCTTGAGCGGCGAAGAAACGCGATCAGTTCCCTTGAGCGTGCTCGATAGAGTATTCGTAGCTGGCCAGTTCGGTGGTGACTGGGGCCACACCCGAGACAATCAGCACGGCTCGCTCCAGCCCCTTGCCCAGGCCCTCCACCACCAGGCGGCCGGTCTGAGCCTCATCCAACTCCATTCGCCGCACCCTTACGACTGGGCCGAGTTCGATGAGCTGCACTAGAAACCGCTGAGGCAAGATGTTGTTAGTGCGGATGAATCCCTCGGCTATCCACTGTCCATCGCTTCCTGTACTGAGCCCCTCGTACCTGCTCGGGGAAGTATCAGCATCATGGAAATAGCCCAGTTCGGGGATAGCGATGTCATCTACGCAGAAGCCAACGCGGTTCACGGCGTCGTCGGTGATGTATTCGAATCGCAGCAGAATCTCCTGGCCAACGTAGGGGGTTAAATCGATCTCCTCCTCAACCCAGTTAGGGGCTTCGTCAGCGGACCCCTGCGATTTCCCCGTGTATGCGTGGCCAAAGCTGTTGCCGTTGGGATTAGAGTCTGTGGTATAGCGGCCCTTCAGGATATCCCAAGTCCGGCTGCCATCGGTCGAAACCTCAATGTAGGCGTAGTCCCAGTCTTCCTCGATGTCATACCAGAGCCAGACTTCCAAGGTGGCTTGCGATAGCCCCGCCAGGTCAAAGGCTCGGGTCAGGGTCATATTGCTGTTATCGCCGCGATTAGACCACCAGACATGCTTTCCACTATGAGGGTCGTTGGCCATCAGCTTCACCTTTGTTGAGCCGGCGAATGCGAGGGCCAGATCTCCTGCTTCGGCTGAGACTTCGGCGAGCCCTGCGTCCCGCTCAGGGCGGGGCTCAGTCGAGCCGCTCAGAACAGGCTGCCCTCGCAACTCGATGTAGTCGGCTCCATACTGGTGGACGGTGGTGGAGCGCTGGACAGGATAGTCAGTGTGGGTTTGGTCGAGATGAGCTGGGCCGACAGTCAGGCCTCGGTAACCGTAGCGGCCATCTGCCAGCTCGGTATGGTCAAGATAATTGGCGATCAGCCAGTCGGCGAAGACGTCCTCGAAGGTTAGTCCGTGCTCAGCAAGGATGGCTTCGAAACCGGTTGTACCGTTGGCCTGGTGCGCAATCATTCTGCGCAGGGCTTGATCGCCGAAGCGCTCCAGGAAGTAGACTGCGAAAAGGAAGCTGGCGCCATAGTTAGCGGATGCCTTACCAGGGCCGTCAGGCCAGGACGTGAGTTGCGTATCGGGGGTGCCGCTGAAAGCGTAACCAGCTCCGCTCACATCGTAGCCGTTGAGGTGAGAGGCCAACTCCGAGAAGCCCTCATTTACCCAGGTATCCTCATTGCGATCAACCGCCCAATGGATCATGTGCTGGAACTCATGAGCCAGTACGCTCTCGTACAACTCTGTGCCCGGCTGTAGTTTGTCCGCGTTAATGTAGAACATCTCCCGCTCATTAGAGTAGGGGTTAACCAATTTGGAGTACTCATCGGTGACTGAGTAGTAGCCAGCTACTGAGGAACCGAGGCCACCGGCCTGGAGTATGTGAATGTGGCGGTCATTGTCAACGCCCGGCGTCCACTCGCTTCCGAAGAACTCCCGGTTGGTGGGGTAGATTTGGCTTTCGAAACGCTGGGCCGATCTTTCCAGGGCTTCTTGGTCGAAACTGGAACCTTCCTCCACCCACAGGTAGAGGTGAGGTGTCAGGCAGCTAAGGGTAGCCGTGGTGGTATAGTGAACTTTGGCATCTATGTCCGATACCCAAAAGACCTCTTTGTCGCCCAGGGCATAGTGAGGTGGTGCGTCGTTAACCACCAGGGGGATGGGCTGATCCACCTTCTTGAGGCGAGCGGTGAGGGCCAGGGGGTCCCGTTCAAGGATCGAGGTTTCGGCCAAAAGCTCTTCGGTTGAGCGCTCCGCTGAGGCCGCAGGCGTGCGGATGACGACGGGCACGGGGGTTGGCGTAGGGGTAATCAGGAGCTCGTCGATCCGGGGTGCTATCAGCACTCCCGTCCCCAAGCATAGCAGGGTCAGGCAGCAACAGAGAGAGAGTACGATGGCGACTACGATAACGATGATCGAGCGGTCGGCCAAGACAACTTTCCTTTCGAGCAGGTTTTCTGGCCGGCACGTCGGCCGGTAGTCTCGCCGTAAAGTGTTGCCACCCTGTTCACCGCTGAGAACGCAGAGTTCGCAGAGCTTTTCTTATATTTCTCAGCGCTCTCCGCGGTTCAAAATAGCCACTATGTTTATGAGCAACACTGAAGAGGGAAGCTGTCCGTCGGCCGGCTGCTACTTATTATAGCAGAAAGGTGACAAAAGGCAACGCCCACACCGTAGCGGCATGGGCGTTGCCTTGGATGGCGTTGAGGCAGCTCGATGTCGAGGATTACAGGGAGTGCTCCCAGGTGCCATTGTTGTAGAGGATGAAGATACCTTGGGCATCGCTCCAGATCATGAGGCCCTCCTCGAAGGGCTCGATGCAGGCCCAGAACCCGCGCTCCTCCATTGTAGCCCAGCCCAGGTTATCCCGCACCCCCGGCTGCTCCCTCCACACCTTGCCGAAGCCGAGCTTTGGCTGATAGAGGCCTGACGGAGTCACAATAGCTGGATCCGACTCGAGATCCCCTTCCTCCCAGGTATCGGTGAATACCTGCCAGGTGTGGTTGTTGTAGAGGACGTAGATTCGGCGCAGATCCCCGCGCCAGAACAAGTAGCCGTTCTGGAAGGTCTCCTCAGCGCTCCAGATGCCCTTCTCCACATCAGTGGGGCATCCTAGGCCACCGCGCACCGCTGGGGTCCCAGTCCAGACTTTACCGAAACCCAGGATAGGCGTGACAGTGCACTCCTGGGGAGGTGCTACTTCGACGAGTTCCCACGAGAGGGAGACTTCTGCCACCCCACCAGCCTCATAGTATTCCAGCTTCAAATGGTGCCAGCCTGCAACCAGGGTGACATCAGCCGTAAAGGTTCGGGCCGCCTGAACATGCCATTGGTTGATGAGCAATTGCTCATCAACCCACAGCCTTGCCCCGTCGTCGGCGGTAACAGAGAAGCGATAGCGCCCTCCTTCGAAGCTCATGCTCCTGGTCCAGCGCACTGAGAGATTGTCGTTTCCTAGCCCATTGCCAAGCGAGCCGAACTCCCAATCGAAGCTAATAATGGGACCATCGTCTCGGACGAAGCTAGGAGAGCCGCTGAGCCCGGTGTTGTCATAGTACTCACCGCGCCAGTGAAGAGAGGGATATTGTTCAGCGCGCTCTTGAACCTGCAACTGAGCATGGAGCTGGTATTCTGTGCGCTCCCACCAGAGCTTTGCCTTGGCGATACCACCGTTTTCGTAATACTCCATCTTAAGTTGATGCCAGCCTTCGCCGAGGTTGATGGAGGCTTTACCCGTTGAAGCAGCCTGGTCGTACCATTCATCTATGATCAGATGGTCATCAACCCAGAGCCTGACCCCGTCATCGGTGGAAACGTAGAAGTGATAGACTCCGGCCTCGAAAGTCACGCCCCTGGTCCAGCGGACGGAGAAGCCCTCGGGTCCCAGCCCGCCGCCCGGCGAGCCGAAGCCCCAATCGAAGTTGATGAAGTTCCCGTCGTCTCGGACAAACAAGGGAGAGCCAGCCAAACCAGTGTTTTCGTAGTATTCGCCTCGCCAGCGGCCAGGATTACTTGGCTCCGTTCGCTCCCACCAGACCCGGGCCTCAGCCACACCACCGCTTTCAAAGTACTCCACCTT